>Ga0209542_10009505_pt1 | contig 17822 bp, 17 predicted proteins | sample RifCSPhighO2_01_FD_184028 | JGI IMG/M metagenome (GOLD analysis project Ga0209542, IMG submission 184028) | Soil microbial communities from Rifle, Colorado - Rifle CSP2_plank highO2_0.1 (SPAdes) (version 2) | ecosystem: Environmental > Terrestrial > Deep subsurface > Rock core/Sediment ...
CTACCTACAGGAACCGAGGGTTCCATACTTCCTGTTAATACAACAAAAGATTTAATGCCTCCAATAATTTCAGTTTTGGACGTAATTAGAGTAAAAACAACCAAAGGAAGACTCACAAAAATAATTATTGTAAAAGTAATTTTAAATATTTGTTTTATGGCGTAAAAATAATTCATAAATATCCTTCTATCGTCATCCTGGAGGGGGTGAAGCGACCGATAGGATCTTTTGTTAGATTCTACCATCCCGCCTTTGGCGGGATTCCAGAATGACACAAACCCGAAGCCAATGGCGGGGTATTTAGGACAACCCCACCACTGACATAAAAACTACTGAATAAGATCCTGATGACCAATAAACGTAAACGTTTCTGTTATAGACTTACCTTGAAAGGTGTTATCAGTTCCAGAATCTAAGGTTAAGGTCAAACAAAGATATTTAGTTGCACCTGCTACCAGGCCTGAACTTGGTAAGTCAACTCCATCTATATCTGCGTTAAGAAGTGCCAAAGTGGCAGGTAAGCTACCTGTAACATCTACAGGAGTAGCTGTGCAAGTTGCATTACTATCTATCTTTGCAGAAGTAATGTTTAACTTATCTGCTAAATCAGGTACGCTTGGAACTGTTTCTGTAGAATCCAAGTTAACTTCAGCCATAGCAACAGTCCCTGCATTGTGCATTGATATAGAACCGCTTATTGTTACTCCAGGTACTAAATTACTCCCACCTATAGATGCTGTAACAGTTTCAGCAACACCTTCATCATCATCATCTAATTGAAGATTAAGCGTTCCTGTAGCAAACACATTACCTGTACTTGTGGCTGTATCACTGAAAAATGCAAAGGTTGCGCCTCCGACGAGTGCCAGTGCCGCAAAAATTGAAAGTCCGCTTAAAGCTATTTTTGTATTCATATTTTTATTAATTTTCACCTCCTTTCAAAATAAAGTTTTATGTCTTTCATTTAGCGGTTTTGCCCCAAATATGTCAATAAGTCTTTTCTAAATCAAACTATGTCAAATAATCAATGCTTAAAAATTATTTTATAAGTTGACTACATTTTATCTATTTAATAACTAAATTGACCCTCTTGACGGACAAATCAAAACTAAAGTATTTTAAAAGCGGTTATGAAATCTGCCCAAGTATATAATCTCATAATTTTGCAAAAACCACCTTTTCTGCCCAAGGGTGGTTTTTTAGTACTATACAGTTGTCATTCTGAGCCCCGTAACAGAATACGGGGTAAACTCCGCGAAGAATCTCTGAACTTGCCTGCACTGAACGCAGTGAATGTGTTTCAAAAGTACTCGCATTCGCGAGAGATCCTTCGGGTCTTCGACTCTGAGGGATGAGCATACTTTGCTCAGACTCGAAGAGCTACGCCCTCAGGATGACAGGGAGGAAAGGGGGTGAGAAAATATGCATTTAATCAAAAAAATCAGTGCCGCAGTTATTAGTGGATCTTTAATAATAGGCAGCCTTGCGCCGGTTGCTTTTGCTGATGTAACAATTACTGATAATGGTAATAATTCAACTAATACATCAACTATATTAATAACACAGGTAACGACACTTACCCAGACAAATACATCTATTTTTACAAACGACTTGGATTTGTCCGGGAGAACCGGGAATAACACTGCAAGTAACAATACCGGAGCTGATGTAACAATTGATACCGGAAATGTCACAAATACTCATGACATAACTAATACCGGAGGAGGAAACAGTGCAACAATCACAAAAACACCTCCTGACCCGGGAAGTATTGTTATTTCAGATAATGGGAATGGAAGCTCAAATGGCTCAACCTATACAAACCCTGATACAACAACTGCAACTCAGGGGAATACCTGTATAAAAACTAATACAGTTAAGAAAAAGGGCAGGACAGGAAGAAACAGGGCAAGGAATAATACCGGGGGGACTGTGGATGTAACAACGGGAAATGTTAATAATACAGGCAGTACAACTAATACCTGCAATTCCAACACACTTACGATCCCGTAAGCTAGCGTTGGTGTTTTTTAAAAAAAGAGTCCCGGGAAATCGGGACTCTTTTTAGGTACGAATTTCGCAGTTGTCATTCTGAATTAATATAAAATAAGGATAACAGTAGAAGACCAGAAAAAAGCAACTGCCCCCTTTTTGTTCGGGGTAACTATTCAGTTCTGACCAGTAAACTGTCATTCCGAGTGAACCGAGGAATCTCAAGATTAACCTAGAGATCTCTCACTGCGTTCGAGATGACAAAATCGCTGGAAAATACTGAATACTTACTTTTCGGGGTCTTGACAACTATTAAAAGTTTTTTTACTCTAAAAATAGATGAATATAATTTTTATTACTGCTATCTTTCTTTCATTATTTACTACAGTAGCTTTTGCGCAAAATACTTCGCGTCAGCCTTCTGCACGCCCAAGCCCTCCTTCCCAGGCAACTAACCGTTTGGAAGGAGCAAAGTTGCAGGTCTGCCAGCTAAGAGAGAGTGCTATTAAAACACGCTCCGAAAGGCTTATTCAACTTGCAGCTACTATGCAGGAGAGGTTTGACGCCACTTCTGAAAGGGTTAAGGAATATTACACCACAAGGCTACTCACTGAGGGTAAAACTGTTGCAAATTATGATAGCCTGGTAGCTCAAGTTCAAACAAAGAAAGATGCGGTTCAGACAAGTTTAACCAATGCCCAAGGCGATACAACCTTTAGTTGTACGGATAGTAACCCAAAGACAGCTCTTATGCAGTTTAATGAAGATATGAGGTCAGTTTTGACAGCCTTACAGGAATACAGGACAGCTATTAAAAATTTAATAGTCAGTATCAACTCTGTTGTTGGAGTGGAAAACAGAACTAATCCTTCTACTGGAGCTGGAAGTTTAAATAAAGGGAGTAACAAATGAAAAATTTAAGTAATCAAAAAGGAATTACGCAAATACTAACCATACTTATTATAGTTGCCGGTCTGGTTGTTGGTGTATACTTAGTAGGACAAGCTACTAATTTATTCCCTAAAGCTGCCGGCCCAAAACCACAATATATTCCTGTTAATAAGGCGATTGAACAAATTACCGGCCTTGTACCTCCAATTAGTACAAAAGAGGATTTACTAAACAGACTGCAGGATTTAGAAAATACAAATCTCGATGAGTTAAATCGGGGTATAAATGAGAATAACTCTGATGCTGCTGCTTTTTAATTCTTTTAGTCATTTCTTTCCATGATAAAAAAAGACACCCCCCAGGGTGTCTTTTTTGAAACCGTCATTCCGAACTCGGTTCGGAATCCCTTTTTGAGATCCTGAAACATCAGCCAAAGGCTGATCGTCCTTTGGACGAAGTTCAGGATGACGTAGAATTAGTGGCTTTAATTACAGGGAGTCCTTGTTGTAGTACCGACCGCGCTTTTGCTTAATAAGTGCTAGCTCCATTGAGTAGGATTTCATTATTAAAAAGTAACCAAAAATCATAAGTACTGCTGCGTATGCACCTAAAACCCAAATGTTAAGCGGGGAGCCAGTCAAAGGTAAAATTGATACACCCAGCACTTCTCCTGAGGAACCAGAAGAGGACGAAGAAGATGAACTGGAAGAAGAAGGTCCTGGCTGGGAAAGTACTTGAGTAACCGGCGGAGACACAGATGGTTCTCCATCTCCCGGTGGCTGGTCTCCTGAACCACCTTCCGGCTTTGGACAATCAAAAGGATTAACAAATCCAAACCAGTTTAAGTTAAGGCAGTTAGTAATATTAGTAGATTGATCCACACCACCTGTGGAAATATTAACACTACCTCCGCTATTTCCTGATGCGCTGTTTCCACCTGTGTTAGCGTCAAGATTTACATTATTTTCTATATCTGCACTGTTGTTTTGATCAACATTTTTATCATTTGTTAAGTTAACGGTTACATTATTTGTTGACCCGGATCCATTATCTGAAATACTGACATTTGTCTCTTGGGAATATGAGGCGCCCTCATTTGTACCATTTGTGTTAGCAACATTTAAAACATCAACGTTTTGAGAAATATCACCTGTGGTGATAGATGTATCTCCACCCGTATTATTATTAGCTGTATTATCACCTGTATTTGCATTTATGCCAATACTGTTTACTACATCTGCAGTATTTGTTTGTTCTACATTTGTATTGGAAGTAACTGTTACTGTAGCATCCGAAGTTGAACCGGTTCCATTTCCGGAAAGCGAAATGGAAATTTCATCAGCAAAAGCGGGACTTGAAAAACCCAAACCCAAAAGAAGGAAAGATATAAAACCGGTAATAAACTTCTTAGATATGCTTTTCATTTTTTTAGGACTTACACAAAACCGTCATTCCGAACTCGTTTCGGAATCTCTGAGATCCTGAAATGAATTCAGGATGACGAATTAATTGCGGCAGTTTATCGGGCAGGGTGAATTAGTCTTCTGTTTATTATAAACAAACCACCTGCAAAAGGAATTAGAAGAAAAGCCCAGGCAAGATTAATTTTAATCTTCTTTTTTCCAGTAAGAGAGTCTATGGTTGTTCCTGCATCAGGTGCACTTGTTACAAATCCTGCTACCTGGGCGCCGCCTGAGTTTTGAAGGTTACCGGAAAGTGCTCCTAAAACCGCTATCAAAGCAGGTGGGACTATTGTGTTTGAAGCTGCAGTTGAAGTACTGCTGCTGTTTGACGAGTTAGATGCTGTACTTGTTTGCGATCCAGACGCACCTCCTGAGTCGTTTCCGCTTCCTTGAGTTGAACCGGATGGATTAGAAGGATTCGAGGAAGCTGCAAGGTTATTGTTTTCTTTTTTAGATCCCGGAGTTACAAAATCTCCAAGCCAGCTTCCAAATACATTAACAACTGTCAAAACTACATTTCCCCCTGCAAAGTTATTGTTTACAAAATTAATAAGGTTAAGCATTATTTTTGCGTCCCCTGTAGTTATACTACTATTTCCCCCGGTATTCCTGGAAGCGCTATTCCCCCCTGTATTTGCAGAAAGGTCAATGTTGTTGGTTATATTTGCAGTATTTGTCTGGTTCGTTGTATTTGTTACATCAGCTGTCACAATTCCTATGTTTGTTGAATCAGCACCATTGCCTTCATTTGTAACGTTAATTGTTCCGTCCGGATTTAGCGCAAACTGCGTACCGGATGAGCCTGCATAGTTTGAACCGTCTGGTGCGCCAAGAATTTTTCCAAACCAATTTCCTGCTTCGTTAATAAGAACAATCCACCATGTTCCTCCAATAATATTTGTATTTGCAATATTCAATACATTTGCGTCTATATCAACATCACCTGTTGTAATCGAGCTATCACCCCCTGTATTTGCAGATGTAGAATTCCCGCCTGTTGTCCCGTCAAGATCAATATTATTTAAAATAGTCGCATCATTTAGCTGATTAAACGTATCTGCTTGAGTCAAATCAACAGTTCCGCTGTTAGTAGATCCGGTTCCGTTTCCAATATTTCCAACTGAAATATCAGTCCCGGAGTAACCAAGAGCCGCAAGTAAACTTTCAGATAAAATAATATCACCAACTAAATCACCAAAAATATTAACAACACCGTATATAACATTTCCGGCTAAATTATTATTTACAAAATTTACAATGTTTCCTGAAACGCTTGCATCACCAGTGACAATTTCAATATCTCCACCTGTATTATCATCTGCTGTATTGTCACCGCTGTTTGCAGAAAGAATCAGGTCATTTGTAAGTGTTGCATTATTCACCTGAGTTGTATCATTATCCAAAGTCAAATCAACAGTTCCTGTATTTGTGGAATCTGAACCATTTCCTTCGTTCACAACATCTACTGACCATGCCGAACAACCAGTAATACAATATGATCCAAAATCTAAAATTATATCTCCAATTTGATCGTCTGATACATTAAATTCTGAAACTGCAACTCCGTCAACGTTAGTATTTACAGCATTCACAATTGTTCCTGTAACTTCCGCATCACCTGTATCAATCAGAACATCTCCAACATTTCTTGAAGCACTGTTTTCCCCTGAATTTGAATCTAGAATCAGGCTGCTCTCCACATCTGCATTATTAGTTTGAGTTGTAGAAGATGTATCATCCAAAACTACAGCGCCAGTGTTCGTTGAGTCAGAACCATTTTCTCCGCTTAATATAGATACTCCGGATCCGGAACTACCAGACGGAGTAGAGGAGTAATTATTGTTTCCGGTATTTATAATTGCTCCCTGGCTTTCCGCATCCCCGGTTATAATTTTCGGATCAGAAGATGATCCATCCTCTGAAACAGATCCAGTTTGGGAAGGCGTTGAATCGCCGGTATATTCCTCAGAGTCTTGTGAGTCGCTTATATATTCACCTGCGCTTTCATCCTCGACAAATTCCCCATCACTACTTTCTTCACCAGGAAGACTGGGAGTTTCAGGAATTTCCGGTTCAACAACTTCATCCAAATTCGGCTCTTCACTATCTATAGTCTCTTCCTGAGTTTCTTCTACTGTATCTTGTGGGAGATCTGGAATTTCAGGAACATCAGGCTCATCCGGAGTTTCATCTGAACCAGGCAGGCTTGGAGTACTTGGAGCTTCAGGAGATGAAGGAAGCTCACTAGCCAATACAAAAGCCGGCAAACTTAGTTGTCCGATACTTAAAATCGTTATTAAAATTACTGATACTATTTTATTTCTTATTTGATTCATATTTTGTATTCCTTTAATACTTACTGCCATATACTTAATACTTTTAAGCTTAGGGCGGGATATGCTCCTGGGACACATATCCCGACTCCCAAACTCTAAGACTTAAACCTTTAAGTTAAAAGGTCAAGTAGTGCTTCAAGCAGATCTGTCAGATCAGAAAGATCTAAATCAAAATCTAAATCTACATCTCCAAATACGTTAACATTGCCAGATGTATTTGCTTCAACATCTCCGGAAGTGTCTCCAGTTTCTACTGTAGTATCACCACCAGTATTGTCTTCAGCTTCATTGTCTCCGGTATCAACATCAACATCCAAATCCTCGTTATCTACATCCAGATCATTATCCTGATCTAAATCCAATTCATCAGTAAGATCAAGATCAATCTCACTATCTGAATCTGTACCATTACCATCCAAAACCAAGTCTACGTCGCCAACATATCCGCCGGCAACTTCGGCTCCGTTGAAGTTTGCAGTTGTGTCAACCATGACATTTACATCTGCATCTCCGGTTTCGATCTCAACATCTCCGCCAGTGTTGTCATTGGCCTCATTGTCTCCGGTATCTGCATCAACATCAACATCATTGTCAACATCTGCATCATTTTCCTGATCAATATCGACCTCGTTTAAGGTTGTTAAATCGATGTCGTTCTCGGAATCAGAACCATTACCAGTGATCATTGCACTGATAGTGCCTTCTTCGTCTTCGTCGCCAGAACCAACAACTGCAGAGTTGGCATTTGCCATTGTATTAATAACAATGCTGTCGCCAGCTTCAATATCACCGGTATCTATTGAAACAGATCCGCCAGTGTTATCTTCTGCCTCATTGTCTCCGGTATCTGCATCAACATCAACATCATTGTCAACATCTGCGTCATTATCCTGGTCAATATCAACGTCGTTTGTAACATCGACATCAACTTCGTTATCTGAATCAGTACCGTTACCGCTTATTTCTAAGTCGAAGTCCTGATCACCTGTGTTATTAACACTTGCGTGATTAGTATTAACTGCTGTGTCAAGCGTAACGTCGACTTCAACATCTCCGGTATTTACCTCAACATCTCCACCAGTGTTGTCATTGGCATCATTGTCTCCAGTATTTGCATCAACATCAACATCATTGTCAACATCTGCATCGTTATTTTGTACAACATTCACAGTATTCGAAGTGGTGAAATCACAATCATTGTCTGTGTCTGATCCGTTTCCGGAAATAGTACAACTAACACCTGCTAAAGCTGGAGTTGCATTAAATAGCAAAATTGCGCCGGTTGCTACAGTTGCTGCAAGTTTTCTTTTTAAATTATCCATAATTTTTTAATTTCACCCCCTTCCTTATTTTCCGCCCCGCCGATGGCGGGGTGCAGATCCGCCTAAACTCCCAGGAGTTCAAAAAACGGAGGCCATCCTGCCAAGTTAGACTTGGTAAGATCGCCTCCGTTTGCGGTCAGCTCTCTGAAAAATACACTATAATATTGTTATAAAGTTTTGCTTAGTTTGTCAATAGGGCAAATTTTATTCGCTCCACTTATATTATAACTTTTTATACTAAGCTATGCCTCACCTATAATACTATTATCTATAGTTGTCTGGCTATATTCTTTTCTTGGTTTATCAGTAAAGTTCTGCTCTAGAGGACTTTCAGCCTTATGGTGAATTTTATTTATTATTCTCTCAGTAATTTGGGTTATCTTTCCTGCTTCAAAGTAAATTTCTATGCTTCCGTAAGTTTTATTTTCAATGGCTTTCTTAAAAAGGGAAAGCAAATTTTTTAAAAAGTTCCTGCTGTCTTCCATATATATTTAAATAATAGAACTTAATTTAATTCTATTAATTTAATGTTACCTCAAGCGTGGTTTTTTCACCACTAATCTCACCAATGAAAACCTTGAATTTTTTTTCACCTTCATTAACAGGAAATCCAAGTCTCGTCAGTTTTGTTGAAATCGGCTGGATTTTTACGGGGTCGTTATTTATGTCTGCTGCAAGCTGCTCAGTAGAGTTGCCTACTGAAACCCTAACATAATCTTTTGTGCTAATCTCAATAGTTTTCTCAAAAGAATTTGTCACTTTGATATTAAGTATCAAAAAAACCCTTCCAGATACAGCAGTTGCTTTTTTACCGGAAATTAAAATTTCCTTCCTAAGTTCAGCATTTTCCAGTCCATATTTTATTTTCCCGACTTCTTTTCCATCCTTATCTTTCAGGGGAAATTCAAATTCCCTGTTTATGTTTTCCCTTTTTAGAGCTCCGGGGGTTTGTGATGTTATGCTGCTTTGTGGTTTTACAGATGCAAACTGGTTTTTTGAAACGTATACCAGACCAACAAAGATAAAAATTGCAATAATAATATAAACAAGGAGTTTTCTATTTTGGGTTAACCGGTAACTATTTTCTCTGATAAAATTCATAAGGTTTAGATACGGGGCAGCTAGACTTTTGGTATATTAACAGAATACAAGATCTTGTGTCAAGTCCCATAAAACGTGTCCACTTAATACAACGGGAACTGAAAATGAAAAGTATAGGCGGCTTTAATTAAATCTAATCAGGATTAAATTTTTGGCCGCCTAATCTTTTAGTTTTCTCTTGGACGTGCAATGTTAACAACAATTTTTCTACCGTCAACATCAGTTCCGTTAAGATTATTCACAGCATTTTGCGCTTCTTCTTCTGTACTCATTTCAACAAACCCGAATCCTCTGGACCTACCCGTATCTCTGTCTTTTACAACTTGTGCCGAAACAACAGTACCTGCCTGGGAAAAAATCTGAGCAAGTTGTGCATCATCAACTCCCCATGGAAGAGAACCAACAAATAATTTCTTATTCAAAATAAATCACCTCACTTTCCTTTTTAATTATGTGAGGCGATCAAGATAAAACTTTTAACATCCTGCACACTATGGGTAAATTATTACACATTGCATACGAAATATCAAGGATCAAAATACTTAAGGCTCTGTTAGGGCTTCAATATTCTCAAGCCTGAATTTAACATTCAAGGAGTTAGTATTACAATTTCCGCTTTGGTCACAGTCAATAGGGTTTCCATTTTGGTCTGTAACATCAAAAGCGCTGTACAGGTTTGTACTGGCTTTTGGCTTAAAGATCTGTTTTGTTTGTACAAGGTAAACTCCAACACCAAGACCTATTACAAGAATAGCCAGGGTAATGAGCTGGAGTTTTTGATTTTTAAAAATATGCATATTCATATAATTTTAATATACCACAATTTTATGCTGGACAATATTAATTATTCACAAATGCCGCTACACTGCCCGGGATATGCAGGATAATTGCCGTATTCCGGCGGGTTGTTCAGGCTGCATTCAAATGTTGCCCACTCCTCCCCGCTGTTACACCAGCACGTTCCGGGAACAAACTGGTCAAAATCATCATCATTTACGCATTGGTCAGTTGCTCCCGGACATGTGTAATCGGTACAATCCCATGGATCTACAGGATAGTTTGCATACTCAGGAGAGCTGTTGTTATCGCACATATATGTTGCCCATTTTTGACTACCAATACAAAAACATGTATTTGGATCTGATACAAGCGTAGAAAAATCACTATCATATTGGCATTGATCTGTAGGAGATATTGAACCTGGTGTTGGATATCCATAGGTTGGTGTCTGACATGCAGAAGGAGGATCAGGACAACCATCAAAGTCCTGACAGTTATCGATATCTTCATCCACAAAATCACAATTATCTCCACTATCACATATGCCATCTCCATCTGAATCTACACATCCTGTGGATGGAGAAGGATAAGAATAGGTTGTTGATGGGGTATAGTTAAATAAATATTGAACAGAGTTTGCACTCCCGTCATCATAGAATAAACTCAGGGTTACATTATAACTTCCGGGTTGTACAGAACTTATGGGAAGCGTGTAATTTACTCCTTGAGCCTGCAAAGCATATTTATCAATATACTGGCCATTTAAACGAACCTCTGTAAGTTGTTTTTGAGGCTGGGCAGGAACAGGGGTGTCAACCGGTTCATCTGTTGGTTCAGGTTCATAAGTTGGTTCAGGAATATTAGTTGGTTCAGGAGTAACTTCCGGCTCTTCACATTCATTAAATAAATTCCGTATAAATGGAAGGTAACAAATTATTGGTTCAGGGGTAGGTTCAGGAGCAAAATATGGAACATCTGTAGGCTCTGGTTGGCCAGCAGGAACAGAGGTTGGAACTGAAGTATCCGGTATATCTGTTGGTTCAGGTTCAAAGTTATCAGCATGAGGAGTTGGTGATAGTACTTGTGATGCTTCTGTTGGCTCAGGCTGTACGGCTGTAGTTTCTACATCCTGCGTCAGGTAATTAAATGTATACACTAAATATTTGCTGGATCCGTCATTAAATACTACTTGAACAGGAATTTGGATACTTTGATTAGGTTGACCTTCGTTCAAAGGAAGCTCAAAATCTATCCCTCCGGATTGAATATCCGCTATACTCTGTTCCTCATTATTTACTAAAACTCTTAAAATCTGTTTAACCGGTTGAGTCGTGGGTTCTAGCTCAGTTGGTTCCAAGTCTGGAATCTCAGTTGGAGAAGGGGATGGAGAAATTTGAGAATATTCTTGCGTTTGAGTAGGTAATACAATATCTTCAAACCCCTGAGGTTCAGGGGTTGGGGTTGGAGTTGGCGATACCGAAGGAGGTAGAGCTGGTGGTGTTAGCGTTAACTCCGGTTCTTCAAAATCCCCGGGTTCCAGGCTAATTTGGGGCGCTACAGAAGGGAATAACTCAGGTTCTTCTACAGGTGTTAGTTCTTCCTCATCTTCAGGAAGAGAGGGAGTTGGAGTTGGCTCTGTTTCAAATATTTCTGTAATTTGTTCTAGAATACTCTCAAACGGTTCTTCTATAAAATCCGGTATCAGGGGATTATTTGCATCCGAAACATTTTCTGAACTTGAAACTCCAATGGAAATTACTTCAAAATCAGAATCCAGAATTTCTTTTGAACCTTCCTTATATAAATATGCAGTAAGTTTATACTCTCCATCAGGAATATCAGGAAAAGTTATTTCATAAGTTTGAGGAGATATTTCAGTGGCAGGCAAAGCCTGAATTTGATCAAGGGTTAAATTATTTTCCTGGGCATAAGCAGACTTAATCAACCCGGTCTGAGCTAAAACAGGTTCCAAAGCCCAAATCTCTTTTAATTTTTCTTCCTCATCCTCATCAGTTAAAATTCCCGAAGAAGTTTCCAAAACATGTGCAGTAACTTTTGATTGTGATTCATTATTATCTTCCACACTCGAAATTGTAACTTCACCGTCATCATCTAATAATATATCTGCATCTTCTATATCAATAGGTTCAAGAATTATTGTGGTATTATCAGGTATATCTAAACCGTTAATCCAGTTCATAATTGCAGAATGAACTGTAATAAATTGCACTAAACCAAGTCCTGTTGCGCCTGCAGCTGCAGCCGGGACAAGATATTGTTCATATCTGGATTCTGCCCTTACTACATAAGCTTTCATAAAGCTACTTAACAAATTTATATCCAAAGTTCGTTCAACGATTGTCATAAATTCGTTAGGAGACATATAAGGAATTATTTTACGCATCAGTACTTCATCATCTAAGGTTATTGCAAATTCAATAAAATCATCAGAAGTTAAACAGTTACTACATCTAGAATTGATACGTTCAATTAGAGTAGTTATAGCTCGATAAATTTCCGGCTGGGTAGACTGATATGAACTTCTATAACCTATTTCCGAAAATAATCTGTTGACTGTAAAGTCAGTTCCTTGCTCCATAAAATAAGTCATTAGAGTTGAATAGTTGAATAGTAAGGTATGTTTATCTTGTATCGCATTTGCTTCTGGAACCCCGTAAGCTGTATAAAAATTTCTTCCACCTCGCGCGTATTTAACATTTGCATACATAATTTGATGAACGAATTCGTGTATTAAACCTCCTGTTTCGTCAAAATCTCCGTATAAAAAAACTGCTCCAGATCCTGCACAACCACCACCTCCGGTATTATTAACACAAACCTTATGAAAGTCATCTATATTTTTAACTACTACAACTAAATGATTATCAATAATGCGCATAATCTTATTTCGGTCTACATTAATTCTTCTTCTATTTGTAACCGCCCAGTTTTCGAATCTGTCAATAAGATCAGTCATTATTGGGCGTGTAAGACCGAGGTCTAACACAAATGCCTTACCCTGTTCCACTAATTCCTTAGCAGCTATGGCGTGGGGTATTTGCCTTGCACTTAATCCAGTCAAGATTGGAAAAATATTATCCTGGGCTCTAATTTGCCTAAAAGTAGACACCCAAATATTCGTTTGAGCTTGTTGTCTTACAGTACTCAGAGGTATTGGTTGCTCTCCTGGTCTTAATGATCGAATGCTATTTTTTATTCCTCTTACATCACTCAGCATATTTGGAAAATTTATCAAACCATCCGCACCTATTTTCATACCTCCTAGGGCTACTTTTTCACTCACCCCAAATATAAAACTTAAACCGAGTAGTGCATTTAACCTGGTTTCATCTGAGACCTGATTTGGGGGAAGGGTGATAATATCAACAAATGCTCTCGTTCCAAAGATTGGATCAGTTAGAGTAATCAAGGTTTTTATGGGATCACCAAAATTCTGGTTAAAAATAGCGCTCCTCCAGCCCAGCTCGTTATATATTTGCTGGATATATTGAGAAAGGGTTGCTGCATCAATTTCTGTTTTTCCGGAGATAAGAGGTCCACCATCAATATCAGGAGGTAAACCCTGAATTTCAAAAGTTCTACGCCTGAATCCTGTAATTTCCCTTATATTTGGAAAATATGCCTCAAGAGTAGTTATTGGAGCATATCCATCATCACGTAGTTTATAAATAAGCCTTGTTAAAAGTTGAGGTGAAGTTGATGCATTATTTACCAGAACCTGCGGGTTCCCCGGACCAAATATACAGCCTTGCTGACAATATTTATCGCGGTATGTTTCATAGTTGTAGAGTACAATTTCTCCATTTTCCAAAGCAGGATAAATATCAAAAGATCTCATTTGTTGTTCCCAAAGAGCGTATTCGTTATCTGAGCTTGGCGGTTGTTGGGATGAAGGTAGTGGAGTTGGTTGAGGCTGTGATGTGCATGACTGGAATTGGGGGATACACTGACCATTACAGTTTTTTTGGATAACCGGGGTACATGATGGATTTGAAGGAGAGTTTGTCCCTTGGGCGTAGGCGGGTTTTATGGGTTGCATTCGCAACAGATTCTTCGCTTCGCTCAGAATGACAGAAAAGGACGTGGGAATGACAGAGGTGGATGCAGGAATGATAATTTTGTAGGATTTTATAGATGCAATATTTCCGAGTACATCATTAATAGATATAGTTAAATTGTAATTTTTTGGTTGTAAGTTTCTAGGGATTTCCAAACTCCATTTCCCATCTTTATCTACATTTACTTCTTCACTTATTCCATTTGGAGTAATTGAAACTGTAGCTTTTGCATTCTCTATCCCTTTACCTTCTAGAGTGTCCCCGGGGGAAATAGTTTGTTCTACTTTTGAGTCAAACCGTACAACTGAGTGAATAACAGGCGGTTTAGTAATCACATTTTTATAAATATATGCTGAAAGGGGGAGAATGAGGGATAAAAGTAGAATTATTACTGCAAAAGTCAGGAATTTTTTATTTTTTAAAATTTTAGGGATCACATCTTAATTTTAGGCATAAATGAATTAAGCAGTCAACAGAGATGAATAGAAACACCTTTACCTCCTTGTCAATAGGTCGGAAGGTTGTTTTTATTTGCAGGTTGTGGTAAATTTATAAAATATGACAAAATCAATCACCATTGATAATACAACTGCTAAAAAAATAATCAAAGATCTTGAAAGTTTTGAGATTCTAAAGGCAAGTATTCTTAATCTCTTACCAGAAGGAGTTTTTTCCTACGGAAGTAAACTCTGGTGGGAAAAAGAGACTTTAGTAGGTGAGGAAGAGATAAAAAAGGGTAAGTATAAAACTTATAAAAATACGCATTCACTAATTGATGATCTGCACAAGGGAATATAATGCAAGTTGGTAAAACTGCCAACTTTGTTAAAAAATATAAGAAACTTCCAAGCTCTATTCAACGAAAGGTTGACAAACAGATAAACTTTTTAGCTATAGATTTCTTTCATCCGTCACTTAACACTAAAAAACATGGGTTTGGAGTTGACTGGTGGGAATTCAGAGTTGATTATCACTTTCGGATGACAGGTAAGAAGATCAACGGAGATATTATTCTCCATACTGTGGGATCGCATGATGATGGATTAGGCAAAAAGTAAACTTATTACAAGTAATTACTAGATGTCAGGAATTTTTTGTTCTTTAAAAATTTAAGTATCACTTCTTCATTTTGGGCATAAAGTTTTCCATTAGTCAAGTTTTTAATGAAGAAAATAAATAATCGCGAAGGAAATCACGAAGATCTATTGGAATCATTTAATTATGACGTAGACTTTCTCCAACTCTGGAGCTTCGGGAGAATAATAGCATAAAAAAGCTTCCAGGGGATATCCTCCGATAATTACAAGTTTCTGACATAATTCAATTACGTCGCTTTTAGCTACTGCTTCAACACTAAGCTGCTTTATTCCTTCATCTACATCTTGCTCTGTCCAAATAGATGTTTGGGTACCCCAGCTTGTTTCAATTCTCTCAAGGTTCTCCAACATGATTGGCATCATACATAAAGTTTTACTTAATTTCAACGATCAGATCCCGCTTTCACAAATCACGCATAAGATCTTGAGTATATTCATATGTGTCAACGTAATTCACTCCCGGAGTGTATTAGCTTGACACTTAAGGATTTTACTCTAAGGTTAAATGTTTAATTCTCTCTAACTCTTTTCCATATTCAACTTGATCGAGAATAAATTTAAGATATTTTTTAGGAGAAGAAAAATTATCCAGGATTGGTTCCGTATTAACTAAAGCTTTGGTTCCATTTAGATAATTTTTTAAAGATGACCAAGGATAACTAAGAAAATTCTCTTCTTTAACTATAAAGGAAACCAAGGGATTTAGGTGTATATATCTTGATAGGTGAATAAATTGCTCATCTGTTTGGACATGAACTGCCTTAAATACTCCCTGGAATACAGGTCCCACTCTTTCATACTTGGTATTGTAATAACGGGCATAACTGTTAGTTACTAACCGTAGAAGAGTTGAAATTCCATTATCTGAAACTTGTTTAATAAGCAAGTGAAAGTGATTAGGCATTAAGCAATAGGCTATTATTTCAACAATAGTTTCGCCATGTTCTTTAATATTTTTTAGTATAGATTCCCGGTCTTCTTTAGGAAGCTGAAGCAATTTTGACAATCTCAGTGGAACTTTGTTGTGGTGATAATAATCCAGGCAAAGTAGAAATCGCTCATAGTCTCTTTTGTTTTCGAAAGTAGGCTGGAAAGCAACGCCTCTATTATAAATATGATAATACTGGTCTGTTACTAGGGGTATAAACCTGTAAGGCATCGTTCTAAAATAACACAATTTTCCTTATGTGTCAACGTGATCCACACCGGGAGTGTATTAGATTCGCACATAAGGATCTTCCGATCGCGAAGGAATCGCGAAATATATCGCGAAACTTATTTGGATAAACTATAGTACGTACTCGGACCCTTGCCTTGAGTTTTAAGAAGTTTTTTGTCAACCAGACTTTTAAGTTTAAGCTGCGCCGATCTTTTGGTAAGTTTAAGAATATCAACAACATCATCAGAGGTGATTCTCCCGGTTGTTGTTAAAAAATCCATAATTTGAATTTCATCTCTATCCAGGAAAACCTGTTCACTTTTTTTAGAAGCCTTTCCGAAACCAATTGACTGAACTTGTTCAAAAGCTTTCCTTGCTTCAACCAAAAATCCAGTTGAAAAATATTCAAGCCAGTGTGTAAATTTTCTACCCTGAACATATTCTTTTGCTTCCTCCTGATGTTCAGCATTATAATAAGCTAATCTATCTTTATTATAGTAATCCTCCAAAACTATAATTTTTCTAAAATCCCACCCAAAACGGTAAAGAAGAAGTTGTGTCAAAAGCCTTGCAGTCCTACCATTTCCATCTGTAAATGGGTGAATAGAAACAAATTCTAAATGAAAAATACCGGCGGCAATAACCGGATGTATACTTCCATCTTTTGCCTTTTTCAACCAGTGAAGTAAATCATTAATTAATCCAGCTACCTTTGGAGCTGGCGGTGCTTTAAACCTCAATATTTCACGCCCGTCACCTAAATCATCTAAAACATAAACATCGGCAGGTCTAAACCTCCCGGCTTTTTTTTGCTCAACAAGACCAAAAATAATTGTTTTATGAAGTCTTAAGATCTCATCAAGTGTTAAATCATTTTTTTGGCTGGACATTTTTTCCATCTGGGCAATTGCCTTATAATAATTCTCAACTTCCAGAATATCCTTTTGCGTAGCTCTTACTGATTTACCTTCAATAACCTTTCCAACTTCAAACTCCGCTAATTTGTTTCCTTCGATTGAAGTTGAGGTATGTGCCATTCTAAGTATTGCCTGACGACGAAGATGTGCTTCATTAAGAGGTAAAACTCTGGATCTTTCAATTGCAGCTTTTATTTCTGCAATTTCTGCAATTCTGGATAAAATTACTGGGGTAATAACGTATTTTGGTTGGAACATAGTAATATTATACCATAACCCGCCTAGACTCGACGCCTAGTCGAGGCTGGTCGCGAAATAATCGCGAAGAAAATCGCGCAATCCTTCGACTCGCTTCGCTCGCTCAGGACAGGTTGACAATTAGACTAGGTTAAAGTCATAATAATTATATGACAGAACCGGCACATCAGGAAAGGGTAGAAAGAAGGCGCCAGTTTTACAGATCATTTGAAGCACAAGCCCTAAAACAGCGATCTTTTTTTACACAAATCTCAGATGATTTAAACAATGCATTTGGGTCGACAACCTTCCTTATAGTAAATGTTTTGTTGTTTATTGCATGGATAGTAGTTAATACAGGATTTATCCCGGGAATTGAGCCATTTGATCCTTTCCCTTTCGGACTTTTAACCATGGGGCTTTCTATTGAAGCAATTGTTCTTTCTAT
>Ga0209542_10009506_pt1 | contig 17822 bp, 18 predicted proteins | sample RifCSPhighO2_01_FD_184028 | JGI IMG/M metagenome (GOLD analysis project Ga0209542, IMG submission 184028) | Soil microbial communities from Rifle, Colorado - Rifle CSP2_plank highO2_0.1 (SPAdes) (version 2) | ecosystem: Environmental > Terrestrial > Deep subsurface > Rock core/Sediment ...
TAAAATTTATCATAGTTTACTGGAAAAATCCCTGAAAGAGGCAACAGAAGACAAGATCTTATTATTTATCTATCCTGATTCCAAGATAAGCTTTACAAGTGATCTAGCAAATGAGTTATTGTATAGGTATCCTAAGAAACTAATAATAATTGGAAGGGAAACTAATGAAGAGGTTAAATTAAGCTTGAGAAGCACGAACATTAAACTACCTCCTTTAATTGAAAAGGCATTGAAAGAGGTTAAGGGTTATGGCGGGGGGCATGATTTTGCATGCGGTGCTAATATTGCAAAGAATGATTTTAAAACATTTATTGATAATTTAAAGAATTTGTTATGAAACTGGTGAAAACGAAAGGTTTATATATAACGTTGTATAAGTTTATACAATGATAAAACCTAAGATAACTATGAATATTTTACATTATCCAAAATTGGATTCTATCCTAATGGTTGAAAAGGCTATTCAGAATAGTAAGGACTATCCTACAAGAATGGAATTATGGAGAAGTCTTCCTAAGCAAATGCAATATCAAACTTTTAAGTTAGTACTTGATTATTTGGAGAGTTCTAATAAAATTATATTTGAAGATGATAAAATAATCTGGATTTTTTCAAATAATAAGAAGTTAAATAAATTGATACAAGAGGCAGTAATAGTATGAAAGAATTTGTAACTCAGCTAAGTAAGGATTTGTTTCAAACAAAGATTGAAATTGAAAAAGAATTGAGTGAAGGAAATAAATCTAATGCAGAGCTTTATTCCCTGATCTTAAAAACTATAGATTTCCTTAAAGCTAAAAGAAATGGCGATCCGATTTCAAAGAAACTTCCTATTTACAAATACTTTGAAGAAAAATATGGTATTACAAATTTGTTCTTAATTAAATTAACTAAAGAAGCTCGTGCATTTTATACTAACACTTCTCAAGATGAATTTAAGATATTACAAATTATCTTAGAAGTTCATAGAACCCATAAGGAATATGAGAAAAAAGGAGGATATACTAAGCACTATTAATCAGAATCTTAAATTTTTTGTTGATTTAGAATTTAAATGAAACCGGTTTATTTTGAGAGAGCAATATTTTTAGGATGGTACTGTTCCAAGAGAGATTGCAGTTTTTGCTATATGTCAACTATTAAACATAGAGAAAAAATTGTTCAGAAATTTGCAAGGAGAACTACTGAATCAATTCTCGCAGAAGTTATTCTATGTAGAATATTAGGATGGAATCTAGGTTTTATATCTGGGGGGCATAATTTATACAAAACTGAAGATTTCAAAGAATTATTGAATAAAATAAACATTGTTTCTGGAAAAAGACTTTGGGTTAATATAGGAGCATTAACAAAAGAAGAATTAATTGAATTTAAACCTTATATCAAAGGTGTAGTTGGATCAATTGAAACAATTAATTCGAAAATCCACAGCATAGCTTGTCCATCTAAACCGATAGAACCTTTTGAAAAAATGTTTGATGAAGCAAGGAAATTAAAGATAAAGAGTGCTATGACAATTATTCTTGGTTTAGGGGAAACAATCAATGATTTTGAACTGCTTAAGGAATTTATAAAAAAGAATCATATAATGAAGATACATTTTTATGGGCTTAATCCACAAAAGAATACTGTCTTTGAGAATGCAAGACCTCCAACAGCAGAATATCAAGCTGAATGGATTAAAAAGACAAGAAAAGAATTTCCAAATATGGATATACAGTGTGGCATTTGGTTAGATAGAGCTGAATATATTTCTACATTACTTAATTCAGGTGCAGATTCGATTTCAAAATTTCCTGCGATTAAGAAATTTGGTTCTAGAGAAGCAAAAATTATTGAAGATCAAGCAAAAAAAGCAGGCAGAAATTTTAAAGGAACACTAACAAGATTACCAAATATTAATATTGATAAAGAATTAAAAAACCTGGATATCAAAGAAGAGTTAAAGAATAAAGTAAAAGTAAAATTATCACAATATATTAAAACATTATCCAATACTAATAAATACAAGAAGGAAAAGCTTTAATAACTCATAATTTATAAAGTTAATATGGTAAAAAAGAGGCTATTTGCTGTATTGTTAGTTATACTATTATATATATTTCCGATTTATGCACAGCAGACAGATTATAATGATTATACTGCCTTAGAGGTTGAATTTGATTTATCATCTGAATTTTCCCTTTATCCAACATCAACGAATTATGAATTAGCTTATGTAAGCGCTAACCTTACGTTTTATCCACAAACATTAGATAATCAAAGGGTTATATCATTAAAAACAAGATCTTCCCCTCAAATTAGTGTTATGAACGATAAAGATTCTATAATTTATATGTGGGATAAGCCTCCTGTTTACCAATTTTCATATGGTGTTAATTCTAGGATATATTTAATAAATACAATTGCAAAGATTGAAGAAAAAGTCAGCATGCCTAACATAGATAATGAATACACAAAAGCAAGCGGGCTTATTGATATGAATGATGATATCAAGAATAAGGCTAAAGAGCTTGCCAGTGGAGAAGATGATTTGTATTTTACTGCATTCAAGGTAGCTGATTGGGTTGAAAATAATATACAATACAACTTATCAACACTAACAGCAGATGTTGTACAGCCTTCATCATGGGTTTTAATTAATAAAGAAGGTGTTTGCGATGAATTAACTAATTTATTTGTATCTATGATGAGATCTTTAGGTGTACCTGCAAAATTCATTTCTGGAATGGCATATACAAACACAAGGAATGAATGGGGACCTCATGCATGGGCAGAGGTATATTTTCCTGATAAAGGATGGGTTCCTTTTGATATCACATATAAACAGTTTGGATGGATCGATCCTACACATCTTAAATTAATGGATTCTATTGATTCAAGCGAGTCTTCTGTCAAGTATAATTATAAATCATATAATATGGATTTTAAAGGCGAAGAGATAAAGCTCAATACAAAGTTATTAAAATTAGGAGAGAAGATTGCTCCATTAGCAAGGATAGAGTTAAAGCCATTGAAGAATAATGTTGGTCCTGGAAGCTATGTTCCTATGGAGGTTTCTCTAAAAAATATAAATGAATATTACTTACCTGAAACTGTATTTGTTACAAAATCTCCGGGATTAACAGAAAAGAATGCAAAGAGTATCTTATTAAAGCCAAGTCAAAATGCAAGAATATTCTGGATTGTGAAGATACCTGAAGAAAGCGAAGAAAATTACATGTATTCAACTATTATTGAGGTGCAGGATCTGTTCCATAATGTAGCAAGTGATGTCATCAACTATGCTTCTGATTACAAGATTACAAGCTTGGAAGAGGCTAATAATATCATTAAAAATTTAGTTGTTGAAGAAACCAATACATATTCCAAAGACCTTGATATAAACTGCAATTCAAACAAAAGATACTATTTTAATTATGAAACCGGCGAGGTAAAATGCTTGCTAAAAAGTAATAGAATATTAAATGGATTAAATGTTTGCTTGTTGAATGACTGCAAAAGCATTGATGTTAATAAAGAAGCTGAAGTAAGATTTGAGTTAAAGAATCTGCCAGAGTTTACTGAAAAGATAAAGATATCTGCAAAGAATAATGATGTTGATGTAAACAGCTATGTTGATGTTATGATCTTGGAAAGCCCTGAATTAAGGGTTTCTAACCTGAATAATCCATTTAAACTGGATTATAATGAGGATTTTAATCTTGATTTTACCATATCTTCCAAAGCACCTGTAAAGTATGCATTAATAAAGGTAAATGGAAATAATATTTATGAACTTGAAAATTTTAATTCTCCGCAGAAGATCTCTGTTCCTTCATCTGGAAAGGATTTTGCATGGGATGATAGTATAATAATAGAATTTGATTATTATGATGAGAACAGCAAGCATTACAGAGAAAAGAGAGCTTATCCAATAGGGATAATGAATACTCCGTGGTATATGAAGATATTAAAACCAATAAGAAATTTATTTTAGCTTTATTTGAACACTAGATCTTTTTGTTTTACCGGCTGAGCTACTTTTAATCCTATTGACTGGCCTTTCTTTGCTTCTTTTATTGGCTTGTTATCTATCTGCATTGAAGTAATGTTTTGATCAAAAGAATTTCCGTGACCTTCTATTGTTATTGTATCCCCCACTTTTAAAGGAGCTTTTAGCTCTATTATAGCCACACTTATTTTATCAAAGTAATGCGTTATTTTTCCTATTTGCTTTTTTTCCATGATTCACCCCCAAAATTATATAGTTGAAAGAATTTATAAAAGTTTCTAATATGATTTTCCAAAGTAAAGCATTAACTTGGCCTCTTTATTGCAGTTTATGCATTTCTTTCCTTTTAGATTCGGCTGTTTTAATGGAATATTCAGGGATTTAGCAGATGTCTTTTCTTTTATAGATTCTTCGCATTTTTGATTCTCACACCATGGAGCAAATACTATCTTTTTATTATCAATTGCTTTTTTGAAGTTATTCATATTATCTACATTTGTTATATTGTTCTTAAGAAGAGATTCTGCTTTTTTATATAAATTATTATGCATATCTTCCAGTGTTTTTTCAATGTATTTAGCTAAATTTGTTAATTTTACTTTTTCTTTTTTTAATGTATCCCTCCTTAAAATAGTTACAACTTTTTCTTTTAAATCTCTTGGACCTATTTCTATCCTTATCGGCATTCCTTTTAACTCCCACTCATTGAATTTCCAGCCAGGGGTATATTCTTTCCTGTCATCCAAGATTGGATTGAATTTCTCTAGTTTCTTTGATAGTTCCTTGGATAATTTTAGTATCTTTTCTTTTGAATCTATTGTAATTGGAACGATTACTATCTTATTTTCTGCTAATCTTGGAGGTATTACTAATCCTTTATCATCGCTGTGAATAGCAACCATTACACCAATCATCCTTGTTGTTATTGCCCAAGTATTTTGATAAGGATATTTTTCTTTTCCGTCTTTGTCTAGGAATTTTATACTAAATGCCTTTGAAAATATTTGAGAATCATGATGGAAATCCGGACCTTGTATTGCTTTTCCATTTGGCAGGTATAGTTCAAATGAGATTGTATATTCTGCACCTGCGAATTTTTCTATATTTGTTTTTCTTCCCAGCAAAGAAGGCAGAGCCATATAATCTTCAAGTATTTCTTTATAGATATTTATGATTTCATCTTTTTCCTTTTCTGCTTGTTCCTTTGTTGCGAATACTGTATGACCTTCATTCCATAAAAATTCCCTTGTTCTTAAAAATGGTACTGGGTGTTTAAATTCAAACCTAATAACTGAATTCCACTGATTTAATCTTAATGGCAGATCTCTCCATGATCTTACCCATCTTGCATATGCCTCATACATTATTGTTTCGGATGTTGGCCTTATTGCTAACCTTTCATCTAGTTTTGTATCTCCTGCATGTGTAACCCAGGCTACTTCCGGGCTAAATCCTTTAATATGTGTTGATTCTTTTTTTAGCAAGGATTCGGGTATTAACAAAGGAAAATAAACATTTTTTATTCCTAGTTTTTTAAATCTTTTATCTGCTACTTCTTTTATCTTTTCCCATAAAGAATAAGATGATGGCTTGAAAATTATGCAGCCAGAAACAGGGCTATAATCTGCCAAATCACTTTTTATTATAACTTGGGTATACCATTCTGAAAAGTCCTGGTCTTTTTTTACGGTGATTCCTTCCTGTTTTGACATAAAAAGAATGGTTGTTTTTAGTTTATAAAACTTTTCTATTAAGATTTACATTACCGGGGTAGATTTTATATTTTTAGTATAAGATTAATTTTATCCAAAACAATTTTTAATTATTTTCTCATCCATCAATAAAAATTGCTACCCCCTCCATTGATATTAATTAAGAAATAAGACATATATAAATCCTACCCTTGCCGAAGCAAAGATAGGGGGTATATGATAATAATGATTACTAACCATTATTTAAGCTTTTCTAAACATAATTTTACTGTAATTTCCTGAAAAGCTAAACATTTAGACAGTTTCTGATTATTCTGGCAGTCCTTACTTACCGAATAAAGCCCATTATAATAATAACTATTTAAATAATGAACAAGATAAGATATTATGAAGAAATGGTAACTGTTGAGTTTGAACCATCACAAGTATCTCTTTTTATGCACAGCTAAATATCTTCTCAAAAAATAGGTTGTAAAGCCTTCTTCATCTTTTTGCAGTGCCTTGTAATAATATCTTCTTTTTTTATATTCTATGATTAATATAGGGTATTGATTATGCCAAAGAATGTAATTCATTATTAACCTTCCAATTCTGCCGTTTCCATCTCCAAAAGGGTGGATTTTTTCAAATTTATAATGAACTCTAGCTGCCAATTCAACGGGATTGATTTTAGCCTTGTTTAAAAACTTAATAAAAGCATTCATAAGTTTCTTAACATCCTGCCAATCTGGCGCAAGATGATCGCCAACTCTTATAAGATAATCACGGTATTTGCCTGCTATATCTGGTTTAGTTTCCTTAAATATATGATTATGCCATTCCAAGATAACATTATTGGATATTTCTTGTTTTTTGTTTAGCATATCTAAGAATATCTTATAATGGTATTCTGTCTCTTTAATATCTCTCAATGATTTATTGGGTGAAATCTTATCTTCTACAATTTCTCTTGTTTCTTCTAATGTTATTGTTGAATCCTCTATTGCATTTGTATTGTAAGTAAAAGCAATTGCTATCTCTTCTATTTCCTTTTGCTTTATTGTTTGAGGGTATTTTTTCCATTCTTCTTTAAAATTTACCCTTATTTTTTCTAGTTTTTTATACAATTCTTTCTTTAGCTCTATCCTTAATCTTTCTTTTATAGATTCAATGTTTTTTGGTATAATCTTGCCTAAATAAACCTCTTTAGTTTCTATCTTTTTGCCTTTTCTAAAAGAATGCTGCAAATAGAAATACTCTTTTTTTCCTTTTGTTCTTTTAATTATTCTCATAATATTATTACCATTACATAGTATTTAAATCTTATGTTTTCTGTTAAAATGTAATGGTACGTTAAGTAATATCATTGGCTAATGATGTTCTTTGCATAATGTATTGAATGGGCCTATCCGGATTTGAACCGGAATCTGAAGGTCCGAAGCCTTCCATTCTATCCAGTTATACTATAGGCCCGGATTAGTAAATAGAATTATATGTTTTTAAGTTTATCTGATGGAAGGATAGATATAAGGGATAAAGTTTGCCCCATTATAAGTGATATAACTTTATTGTATCTAAATCTTTTGAGGGGTGAATTTTACCACAAAAACCTTTATATATAAGTTCAACTTATCAAAATATAGATTTTTTAAAAGAAAACCTCTTTTTGAAATCTAATGCAGACTTTAAACAACCTTGGAGTCTAAGCTTTAACTATTATTATTAATGAATTCTTCAAAATCAATTTAAAGTAAAGACTATGAAATAGAATTGCGTTTAGTCATAAGAAATAAAACATTAAGGAGGAAAGAATAATGAATATTGAAAGAATGTTAAAATTGATTGGGTTAATAGTCCTGCTATATTTTGCATTTAGATTCGGGCAAGTATTTTAATATAAAAAAGATATATTAAAATAAATGATTTAAATAGTATAATCTATAAAAAGACTAACCACATTAATAAAAAAACAAAGTAAAGTTACTCCAATTGTCCATAAAATAAATGTAATAATTATTAAACCCATATCTTATCCAGTAAAAAATTTAACTAAATTATGAAATGTTCTATAGATTATATTTGTTTCTAATCTTCTTTTTTCTTTATCTTGAGATTTTTTTATTTTTTCTAGATCTTTACATCTTACGTTGGCATTTTCAGATACAATTCTTTCAAGAGAACCGTCTATTGTATTTCCTGCAGTATTCTGTAAGTTATAAGCTGGATCTGTATAAAACAAAATACACAAATCAAATCTATGTTGTTCGGTATTATTAACTAATTCTCTTTCTATTATAAAATTTATATTATTTTGTGAATCAATCGTACTATGATAATTATCTATGATTTCATTACATAAGTCTATTCTCTCATTTTGTGAATTTATTTTTATTTCATCAATTAATGGAGGATATCCTCCTTTTTTATTAATACAATTATCAATTTGAATAGGTTTGACTAATAAATCGTCAATTAATTTTATTATTCCGACAAAACCAACCCCTCTACTGATATAACCTTCTCCACCAATGGTTGGTGATAATTTAATTTTTGAAGCCTTACCTTTCCATTTAAGAGGAATTTCTTTACAAATGCCGTTACAAGAAATAACTTTATTAACTTTAAAACCAATTTTTTCCATCTTTTGAGCTAAATTATCAAAGGCTTTAATTTGTTCTGTTGAATGACTTCCAGATAACTTTGAATCTATAATTGTAATTTCTTTTCCATTTATTTGAATAAAATCAGGAGTATGTTGAAGATCTGGAACAAATCTCCTTGCGAATTCTCTTGGAGCATATTTTGAACCTTTACTACCACCACTAATTAAAACATTTTTTGAACTATAACCCTTTTTTAAAAAATCGTCTGCAAATTGTCCTGCTTCATCAACATTTAATATTGTTCTATCAACTTGTCTTGCTAAATATTCTGCTGTTTTTTCTTCTAGTTCATATCCTAACTCTTGGCTGGTCTTTGTAGATGTTGAACTGATTCCACTAGAAACCCCTATTAAAGCAACGTCCTTTACAATATCATTAGTTTCTTTTATACATTTTCCAACACTACAAGTATATTCAAGAGGACATCTTTCTGCTTCTTCTATTGGTTGACCACAAGAGTCTAAATAATAAACATTATTTCCGACACAAGTTTTTTGTGTTGTTAGAATACATTTAGCCTTACATTTCCAATCAATTTCGCCTGTTGTACAAATACTTCCTAAAGAAGCACAATCTGTAACTAAACCTTGCCGATTACCACAAGAATCGTAGTAATAAAATGCATTATTATAACATTTCTGAACATAATTGCTTACACATCCTCCACCAGAACTACCTCCACTAACTAAACTAAAACTTGCTTGAGTGCCGCATGAATTTAAAGTTAAAGCTAAAGGAAAAGTTGTTAATTGATAAGTCTCACCAACGTTTATTGCTTGACCATTAGGTTTAACCCTCTCTTTTTGTCCATATGTATAATCTGTATCTCCCAAAGTTACCCAAAAACCACATGTATCTGGACCTCCTGAAGAAGCATATAAGAATTGTACACTATAACTTACTCCACCAATTGTATAAGGATATTTTCTTTGGTTGTCACTTAATGTATCTGTAATAGCAAAAGTTGTTGGAACTATTAAAATTAAAGATATTAGCAATATATTTAATATTCTCATGTTATAAAATGAGTCTTTTTGATATATAAATCTTAGGTTTTAAGCGAAAAACAACATACAAAAATTTGAATAAAGAGACCCTTAACTTAATATATGTCTATTTTAAGTGATAGAAAAAATCGAAAGTAAATATCTTATTGAAGTAAATAAGTATTGGCATTGTATATCTATGGATTATTTACAGGTATATAAACATAGCTCTATAATTAGCGTACACTTTTTTCGCGATATGTATAACCCATATATATAATGAGCCCACCCGGATTTGAACCGGGATCTGATGGTTTCCACTTAAAAACCGTAGCCATCTATGCTATCCAAATTATACCATGGGCCCTTATAATTTTAAATAAAAACCTATTTATATGCCTTTAGAATATTATAATTATGATAAACAGGCTATGCAAGAGGATATTCCATATATCTACAAAAAATTTTGGATCTCATAGCTATATAATTAAAGATGACATTATTGCGATAATAGATCCCGGAATGGTAACCAATTTCAATAATCTAAAATCTGAGCTGGAAAAGATCGGGATTAATGTTGACGACGTAAAACTAATATTAAATACGCATGAGCATATAGATCATGTTTCATGCAATATAAAATTCAAGAATGCCTTGATAGCTGCACATAAGGTCACTGCAAGAAGAATTGAGTTTTCTAAGAGGTTATTACAGTTGTTAGGAATAAAGAATAAAATTGATTTAAAACTTGAAGAGAATAGCATTATAGATTTAGGAAGGCATAAGTTAAGATTAATATATACACCTGGACACAGCATCGGAAGCTGCTGTTTTTATGAAGAAAAAGACAGGTTTTTATTTTCAGGCGATACTGTATTTGCACATGGAACTCCTGCATTAATAACTCCTTCTGGTTCTAAGAAGATGTATATAGAATCTTTAAAGAAATTATTAAAATTAAAGATTAAAAAAATTCTTCCAGGACACGGAGATATCTCTGATAACCCTAAAAAAGATATAAAATTAACTTTAAAGAATGTTCGATAAGAAAGATGTCAATATCGGTATCGGCTTAAAATAGGTTAAACCGATACATTTAAAAACTCTAGATTTTATGTAAAATATATGATTATTTCAAAAGTTTTATATGAAAGGATTTTGGAGAAGAAAAGAAAATTAGATTCGCTTAGACCATTGAATAAATTTCAATTGGATAAAATTAGAGAACAAATTAATGTTGAATATATCTATAACTCTACATCTATAGAAGGAAATACCCTATCTTTGAATGAAACAAGATTGATTTTAGAAGAGGGGATTACTATTGGAGGAAAAAGTATGGGGGAGCACTTGGATGTTATAAACCAAAGAAAGGCGATAGAATGGATAGGCGAATTTGTAAAGCAAAAAGATAAAAAAATAAACGAAGCTGATATAATTTCCATGCATAGAATTACACTTAAAGGCATATCTGATTACTGGGCAGGGAGATATAAGACAAGCCAAAATAGAATTTTAGGAAGCAAATTAAAAACAACACCCCCCTATAAAGTACATACTGAAATGCAAAATTTAGTTTATATAATGAATCGTAACCCACAATATTATAATATTATTGAATTAGCAGCTGTTATACACCATGAACTTGTTAAAATTCACCCGTTTGTTGATGGAAATGGAAGAACTGCAAGATTGTTAACTAACCTAATTTTAATGAAAAGAGGATATCCTCCAATAATTATAAAAAATAAAGATAGAAAAAAATATTTTGACACTTTAGAGAAAGCTCATTTTGGCAACATAAAAGATTTTATTAATTTTATTGCGCAGGCTATTGATTCTTCCTTCATGCTGTATCTTAATGCATTAACGCCAACAACTAACAAAACTGAATTATTGCCTTTAAGCCAATTAGCTAAAGAAATACCCCATTCACAAGAATATTTAAGCCTTCTAGCAAGAAGGGGGAATATAAGCGCAACAAAGATAAATGGCATATGGCATACAACAAGGGAAGAGATTAAAAAATACTTTAAATCTGTTTAAGATAAATGATTGAAATTATAATTACAGTTGATTTATAATTTTATCTCTTTTTCTTCTTTTTTACTTTTTTCTTTGAGCTACAACCGCACCAATTGCACATGTTTTCACCTCCTAATATTCAATCATGTCCCAATAGTTTCCTTTTAACAAGGATTCCCATTGTTTATTAACTATGGATTGTATGTAATTAATATCTTTTTCTTTTAAATGCTTAAACCTTCCTTGTTTTTGGAGATATTCTGATACCGGCTTTAATTTTTCCGGATTATGATTTAACAAGAATTTGCCGTTTTCAATCTCGTATAAAGGCCATGCTCCTGTTTCAACTGCAAGTTTTCCTATTTCAGGACCTTCATCGTCTTTTATCAGCCAGCCAGGCATGCATGGAGTTAAGATATGTATAAATTTCGGGCCATTTATTTTGGATGCTTTCTGCACCTTCTTGATTAGATCCATTGGATACGATGTGCATGCTGTAGCAATATATGGGATATTATGCGCTGCTGCTATCTTTACAAGAGATTTTCTAAATAATGTATTGCCAATCTGATTTATTTTTCCGATTTCTGTTGTTTTTGTCCTTGCCCCATATGGTGTTTCAGAGGTTCTTTGATAGCCTGTATTTGCAAAATTCTCATTATCATAAGTAATATATATTATATTTTCTTTCCTGTCAAATACTCCGCTTAGGCTTTGCAATCCTATATCTGCTGTTGCTCCATCACCAACATGGCATACAATGTTAATATCCTTATCTTTATTCTGCGCTTTTAATCCCATTAAGATTCCTGAAGCTGTTGATGCTGCATTTTCTATTGCATTGAAAACCCAATTTAAATGATATGGTGTAAATGGATAGGTTGCTGTTAATGTCATACAACCTGCTGCATTAATTAAGATAGTATTCTTGCCTAATGCTTTTAACAATAACCTTATCGAATATATTGCGGCACAGCCAGAACAGCTAAATGTACCCCCTGTTAATAATTCCTCTTTTGGTATGTCTTTTATTGTATTTATCACATTAACCATTTTCTTTCTTCTTTATCTGATTTTAATATTTCTAAAACAATATTTTCAAGCTCTTTTTGGCTAACTGGCTTTCCGCCCAATCCAATTATGTAATTTGAGACTAATTTATTCTTTAATATTGATCTTACTTCCGGATATAATATTCCTGATGAGCCTGGTGAAATATTTTGGTCGAGAACTATTACTTTCTTTATATTCTTCAATGAATTAATAATTTGTTTTTCTGGGAAAGGCCTTAATAACCTTATTCTTAATAATCCTGCCTTTATTCCTTTTTTTCTTAAGTTTTCTATTGCTGCTTTTCCTATTGTTGAGTTTGCACCCATCATTACTATTGCTACTTTTGCATTTTCTAACTTATATGATTCAATAAGGTCATATCTTCTTTTTGTCAGTTTTTGATATTCCTTTTGTGTTTTCTCTATTATCTTCAAAGAATCAAGCATTGCTTTATGGTGTTGTGATCTGAAGAACATATAATCATCCATTGCAGGTATTCCGTATGATCTTGGTTTGTTAATATCAATTGCAAAAGGCAGATTTGATTTTGGCAGGAATTTATCCACTAGGCCTTGTTTTGGTATATCAACTTCTGTTCTTGTAAATGATTGAATAAAACCATCCATATTAACTATGACTGGCAGAAGTATTTTTTCAGCTATCTTATAAGACATTATAATTGTATCTAAGACTTCCTGGTTTGATTCACAGATAAAGGTTATCCATCCTGAATCCCTCATTGCTAAAACATCATTATGATCGCACCATAAAGATATAGGAGCTGATAATGCCCTTGAGACATTTACCATTACAACAGGCAGTCTCATTCCAGAAACATTTGGAAGAACTTCATGCATGTATAATAACCCCTGCGATGATGTTGCTGTGAATGTTCTTGCTCCTGTTAACGCAGACCCTAATGCTGCTGACATAACTGAATGTTCCGACTCTACTTGGTTGAATTCCGGATTAAATTCACCGTCTGCTTTCCATTTTGCTATTGTTTCAATTATCTCAGTCTCCACATTAAGCACAAAGTCTGTACTTAAATTGTGGCGTTATAGGAAAGCATGGTACACATTGAACTCTTGCTAATCTAGCTGCATATGCTGCTGTTTGATTTCCGTCTAGAATTTCTATTGTCATATATCACCTCCTTATTCTCATTTTTTCATTGATTTATAAAACTTATGTATCTTATGGCGTTCTTGATGCAAGACAAGATAAATTATTATTAATATAATCAGGAATATTAAGATCCATAGGTTTGATTTTATGAATTTTACCATGTTAGTTCTTGAATATGTTGTTCTTCCTGCCAGTTCTGTAAGCGGGTTATTTGGTAATTTCTTTATTATCTTAGGCTGGTAATTCTTCTAGTGGTGTTAGTATTGATGTTGTTTGTGTTGTTGGCTCTGGTGTTAGTTCTGATTTACCAGATGAACCTCCTCCGCCACCTCCACCGCCTGAAGAACCACCTGATGCAGGAGGAGAGCTTTCTGGAGGCTGTGTTGTATTTGTACTATTATTAATATTTTGTATGAAATCCACTTTTATATCATAAAGGATTGGTGTTTGTTTTGTATCTGATATTAACTCTATCTTTAATTTTATAATTGTATTGTTAATATTGTTTAAATTATCTGATATTATATTCCAGTTTTGCCCGTCATCTGTTGAATAGTAATAATTTATTGTTTGGTTGTTTAAAGTGGCATTCGGGATAAAATTACCTAAAGTTCCATCAATAAATATATTTTCAGTTTCTACTAATCCAATATCAGGATAGGTTATATTTGTTAAATTATAGCTGCTAATTTCTTTATATAATGCATCTACATAATCAAACCTTATCTTTTCAGGGTCTACATTGAAACTATTTGTTTCCTTATTTAGATTTGTTATTGTAATATTATACCAACCTTCATCATTTATATCTACTTCTCCATATCCTGGTGGTAAGCAGGTTTGGTTTATATCACATAAAAATATCTTGTCTGCTGTAACTTCACCAACACGGTATATATAAAATCTAACTATATCGTTATCTGTTAAATTTTTATCAAAGAATACATTGAATATATTTTCATTTTGATCTTTCTCTATATTAACTGTATTATTATCCAAAGCAATAATTTTGGAGGTTATATCATGCTCATCTTTATATGCTAAGATTACATATGAATTTTTAAGAGTTTCTTCTGTTATTGTTGTTATTTCTACAGATGGAATTAAAGAAATACTATTTGAGAATTCTATTGTATTATTATCATAAATATATTCTGAGCTGTTTGAGAAATCCAAACTCATGTAATTCTCTTCAAAGACCACATAACCTGTGTATGATACCCCAAATATATAGAGCAAACTAATTAATATATATATAAATCCAATAATTAAGATGATGTTCTTTTTTTCTGTTTTCATTTGAATATTATACTTGCATATCCAACTGCATTATCATAATCGTTAACTATATCACCTGATGTACAATAATGCGATAGGTAAGCTGATCCTTTTTTTAATTTGCACAGATCCATAATGGTTGCTATGGGATTAGATCCACATATTGTCTTATCTTTTGTGAAGTTTAAAAAGGCTTCTGTGTCTAGTTTTTTTATTAATTTTATTGCTTCTGCATCAATCTTATACATCTCTTCCTTCTTCTTAGTTAAGAACGGAATATATCCATAATTAGGACCATAATGCGTAAAGTCACTGCTTATTACAACATATATTGATTTCTTCTGCTCTGCAATTAAAGAAGCTAATTCTTTGTTATAACTTCCAATTGTAATCGGCAGTATCTTTAGGTGCGGAAGATAGGTTTTATTAACATATTGCAGGAATGGAAGCTGCACTTCTATGGAATGTTCGTTTTCATGTGATTTATCATTTTCCTTTACAACTCCGCTATCTAAAAATATCTTTGCCAGTTCTTTATCTGTTTTAACAGTTCCAAATGGTGTGTCAAAGTCCTGCTTTGTTAAATAACTATCCTTAAATCCATAATGTGAAGGCCCGATTATTATAAAAGTATCTGGAAATCTTGCTTCTGCTATTTCTTTGTATGCCCATGCTGCACATTGCCCTGAGAAATAATATCCTGCATGAGGAGCTATTACCCCAATAATATTTCCTTTTCTTGTTTTTATTGGTAAATCACCAGGACCTTGCTTTAAGAAAAAACAATCCTTGATTTGCTTTTCTAATTTCTGAAAATCATCTTCGTAGAACTGACCTGCAACAACTGCTCTTCTCATAATCTGATTTAGTTTAGAGAATTTATATAGGTTTTGATTAATGAATAAAATTAAGTATTTCTCTCAAATCCTGTTTGCCTTCTTTGATTATAAATGAACAATGCTTTTCTAGCTCCTTTGATGTTGGGTAAAATGCAATTGCAAGACCTGCTTCTTCAGCCATTTCGATATCGTTGTCTTCATGAACAACAACCAATACTTCCTCCAAGCTTACACCACTCATCTTGCAAATTTCCTTTAGAGGATCTCTTTTACTTCCATGTCTTATAGGCCAATATTTTATATCTCTGCTTCCAACAACTTTATCATCTTTAATTAACAATTTATTTGTAAAATAATAGTCAATGTTGCATTCTTTCTTTACTCTCTCTGCAAGATCGCTTGGTCCTGATGATATAATTCCTAATTTATATCCTCTCTTTTTCAATTCTTTCAAGGTTTCTTTAGCGCCTTTTACATAATTTACCTTTTTAACCAAATCAAAATAAGTCTTTGGAGGCTTATCTTTCCATAATCTTCCGATAACTTCATCAACTAACTTTTGGTAATCTGTTTTAAGATATTTATTAGTTAATTTCAGTCCTTCTTCATGCGTATCATATGATTTATGCAATTCTAACCAGAAATTGTAGTGTTCAAAAATAACACCATCCATATCAAAAACAATAAGTTTTATCATTCTTTCATAAACTCTGACAAAGGTATTTTCATTTCTTTTTCGTCTTTTATTATACCTTTCAATTTTAGATATTCCTTTGCTAAAACCCAGAATAATAAACCTAGGCTTTTCTTTCCTTTATTATTGCAAGGAACTACAAAGTCCACATTAGAGGTAACATTATTTGTATCACATAATGCAATTATTGGAACTCCGATTCTTGCTGCGTCCTCGACTATATTCTTGTCTGGATAAGGATCACATACCAAGATTAGTTTAATTTCTATGAATGTTGCTAACTTAGGATTTGTCAAGATTCCAGGAGGATATCTTCCTGTATATGCTTTAATGCCTGTTAGTTTTGAAAATAATTTAACTGGTTCCCATCCGTTTTCCCTTCTGCATACAACAAGAATGTCTTCAGGATTATACTGGGATAAGAATATTGCTGCCAGCTGAATTCTTTCATTTACCTTTTGTATGTTCAGTACAGCTAATCCATCTGGCCTTACCTTATAGATAAAGGGCTTCATGGAAGCTGTTCTGAATTTTGTTCCAATATGAAAGCCTGCCTTAAGGTATTCGTCCATTGGCACTGACAATGTTTCTTCTGCCATGAAATTCTCTTTTTATGCATAGTATTTAAAGGTTTTGCTCTATTTGATTTTGTGTTATCTTGAAACCATTTCAGAAGACTGAGTTTCTCTTCGGTTGATACACTTATAGTTAATAACTTTATGATAACTACAGAATTTTAATTATTAAATTTGTATGTTTAAAAGATTATTTTATTAAAGTTCTTTTAAAAAATAAGTTTTCTTTATCTCCTTTACTCATCTTTTCAAGCTCATAATCTTTTAAAAGAGCTATTAGTTTTTGTTCAATCTTTTTTATTAATTCTGCTGCAGAGCCAATCCCAGATATGATAAATATCATAGAAAGATTTAAAGTAGTTATCCTTAATGAAGATTCTAAGATAAATCTTTCATTGTCATTACTTTTAACAAAGATAACATATTTCTCTATATTTGTTATTACCTCATTTATTCTTTTCTTGAAATTTTCTATTGAAGAAATGTCATCTAATAATATCCCAATATATCTATTAAGAACACCGTTTTCAACAAATTGAGCAACATGAAGTCCCTTTACCTCAAATTTTTTCATAATATCTTCTCTTAGTTTTTGTTTTCTTTCTGTTTGATTCTCTTTTTCTAATCTCCTTAAAACTAAACCCATTCTTAAAATCATTAACATCTCTTTATCATCCACGTAATGCTTGTAAATCTGTAATTCTCCAGAACTATATTGTTCTTTTGCTATTTGCAACGTATCTTTATCATTGATAAAACTAACTTCTTTTTCTTTGAATTTATTAGCTAAATTTCTTATAAAATCTTCACCCCACTCTAAAACGCCCTTAGCAGTCCCTTTTGCTAAACTCTCAACAGTGTCAGATTCAGAAGACATCTCCAAATTCCTCTAGATA
>Ga0209542_10009507_pt1 | contig 17820 bp, 18 predicted proteins | sample RifCSPhighO2_01_FD_184028 | JGI IMG/M metagenome (GOLD analysis project Ga0209542, IMG submission 184028) | Soil microbial communities from Rifle, Colorado - Rifle CSP2_plank highO2_0.1 (SPAdes) (version 2) | ecosystem: Environmental > Terrestrial > Deep subsurface > Rock core/Sediment ...
ACGTTTGGAAGTGGCGCAGCATATCTGGCAAAAATAATTTTTCGAATTAGGGTGCCGATCGTACTCACTTTGCAAGAAGGGGATTCAGAGGCTCATATACGATACCGCTGGGGCGGACTTATTGGACTTTCGTGGTGGCTCGCTCTACGCCGGACGCAGATGCTTACTGTTATTAGTTCGTATCTTGCAGAGCGGGCGAAAGTGTATGGGTACAAAGGTCCGCTCGAAATAATCTCCAACGGCGTTGACATACAAAAGTTTTCGGGCGCGCCAACGGCACACGGAGGCATCGTGCTTATACACACGGGCCGACTGGTGCACAAAAACGCCGTTGATGACATTATTTGTGCGCTTAAACTCCTCCCCCAGGAAGTACGGCTGCGCTTGGTCGGCATCGGACCCGACGAACCCCTGTTGCGCGCGCTTGCCAAAAAACTCGGCGTTGAGGCGCGGGTCGAGTTTATGGGCTTTGTCGACCAGGCCCAACTGCCCGCACTTCTGCATGCCGCAGATATCTTTATCCGGCCAAGCCGCAGCGAGGGCATGGGGAATTCGTTTATAGAAGCGTTTGCTGCGGGGCTCCCCGTCATCGCGACGCAAGAAGGGGGACTCAAAGATTTTATCACTCCGGAAGTTGCCTGGCCGGTGGAGAAAGACAGCCCTCTGCAGATCGCTGCTGCGGTGGAGGCCATTGTCAGTAACCCGCAAGCGACTGAAAGGGTTGTAGAAAATGCCAAGCAGTTGGCGGCACGGAAGTACGACTGGAATTTAATCGCGCGCAACATGCGGGAGAAAGTATTCGCCCGCCTTTTTGTATGAATAAAAGAATTTTGATTGCGACACCTTTGTATCCTCCAGAAATAGGGGGGCCAGCTACCTATGCAAAGCTTTTGCAAGAAAGGTTGCCCGGTGTGAGGCTCGTAAAATTTGGCGATGTGCGGCATCTACCAAAACTAATTCGCCACGCCGCATACTTTTTTAAGTGCATCTCCGCCAGCCAGCGCGCGGACGTTGTGTATGCGCTCGATACGGTGTCGGTCGGCTTGCCGGCGACGCTGGCGGCAAGACTTACGGGTAGAAAGTTTGTGGTGCGCGTGCCGGGAGACTACGCCTGGGAGCAGGGGCGCCAGCGCTTTGGGGTCAAAGACGAACTGGAGGATTTTCAGACAAAAAAATATGGCTGGAAAGTCGAGCTGTTGCGCCGTATTCAGCGCTTCGTTGTGCGCAACGCTAAAGAGGTAGTAGTGCCGAGCGTTTATATGCAGACAATTGTGGCGCAGTGGGGGGCAAAGGCGGCGGTTATCTACAGCAGTATCGACCTTGCCTCCGCTTATGAGCTACCAAACAATAGGCCGGAGGGATTTTTGGTCGTGTCCTCGGGCCGGCGCGTGCCGTGGAAGCATTTTGATGCGATTGAGCGCGTGGTAGCGCGAGAGGAGGGGTGGCACTTCTTTTTGGCCGAAAACCTGCCGCGTGGTACAGCGCTCGGCTGGGTCAAGGCGGCCGATGTCTTTGTGCTCAACTCGACCTATGAGGGGCTCTCGCACGCGCTCGTCGAGGCTATGGCGCTCGGTACGCCGGTTATTGCTACCGCGGTCGGCGGCAATCCAGAACTTATAGAGGACGGCATAGATGGTCTTTTAATACCGCCCGGCGACAACCATGCGCTTCGCGCGGCGCTCAAAGAGGTAGAGCAAAATAAAGAAGCGGCCCGCGCCCGCGCCGAATCGGCACGGGCTAAGCTTAAAGCTTTTTCCATCGACACTACCATCGGACAGATTGCCGACCTGCTAAAAAATATATGAAAGTGTTGATGATTACCGGCGATGGGCAGTTTGGCCCCGGCCACCCGCGCTACGATTTGCAAAAGAGCGCGGTAGACAAGCTAGCGGTTGTTTATTTAGGCCGCAGCGCGCCATGGCCGAAGATTCCCGCGGGGCGTTTCGATGTGGTGACCGCGCAGGATCCCTTTTGGCGAGGACTCTTTGCGTGGGTAATTGCCCGCCGCACGGGAGCAAAGTTTAATGTACAGGTGCACACCAGCGTCTTAACTATGCTCGGCAAGTTTGTTTTGCGCAGGGCGGACTCTGTCCGGGTGGTGTCAGAAAAAATTAAACAGCAGGTTGAACGCGCCGGAGTCACGGCGCCCGTCCATGTGTTGCCGATATATATCGAGATATCGAAATTTAAAACTATTGTGCGACATCCCAGTAAGTCAGACTTACTGGATAAAACAATACTGTGGATTGGGCGTTTTGAGGATGAAAAAGACCCGCTGCTTGCCCTCGAAGTGATAAAAAAAATACCCGGCGCAAAACTTATTATGCTCGGCAAAGGCTCTCTTGAAGCGACGCTCCGGGACACTTCGGCGGGCTTGCCCGTAGAGTTTCTTGGTTGGCGGGATCCTGCGCCGTATTTGGCGGCGGCCGATGTCGTATTATGCACTTCCAAACACGAAAGCTGGGGAGCGAGTATCATAGAAGCGCTTGCCGCCGGCGTGCCGGTGGTGGCGCCCGATGTCGGGGTCGCCCGCGAAGCGGGCGCGACAGTGGTGACGAGAGAAAAACTGGCGGAAACAGTTGTGGACGTGCTAAAGAGCGGGCAACGCGGTACGCTAACATTGCAATTACCAAGCGCGGAAGAGTGGGCCAAGCGATGGAAAGAAACACTATAAAAATCCAGTACGTTCTAGTGGTTGTCGCATTCGCACTCGCGGCGTTTTTTTCTTCGTACAAATTGTTTGCAAGTCCGGAAACGTGGATGGATGAGGGGCTTATTGTGCAATCAGCGCAGGGGTTGTTGGAGACGGGAAAAGCGTCGTTGCCGGTTGCTCCCGGCGTGTACGAACCGGCGTGGTACATCACTACCGGATTTCCGCTGACGCTTCCTCTTGCGGGCTCCTTCGTTTTTTTTGGAGTGTCGCTCGAATCCGCGCGATTAGTGATGCTGGCATTCCTCCTGCTCTTTTTTGTTTCTTTGTTTTTCTTTGCGCGGAACTCAATAGGAGGAGCGGCCTCTTTGTTTGGTTTTTTTCTGCTTGTCTTTTTTGGGCCGCTCTACGGCAACGGCCGCAATGTACTCGGAGAGGTACCCGGGCTTCTGTTTATGTTGGTTGCTCTGTTGCCGCTCCTCCGCGGCGGGGCGTTGTCGCGAAACAGGGCCTTGATAGTCGGAGCAGGGGCCGGCCTTGCGGTTGCCGCAAAACCGATTTTTATGCTTTTTATCCCCGCGCTTCTGCTCGCACTCCTTCTGCGACGCCGCGAGTTGAGACTCGAAAAAGTTTTTGTATATGGCGTGTTAGGCGCCGCGCTGCCGCTCTTTGTTTGGGCCGTATCGCAGTTTGGCGTTGTGGATATTGAACATATATTTAAAGTGTATGCTAACCCGCACGATTTAGACATTATCAGCTCGGTACGGGACAACCTAAAGCGGGTCTTTATAGAAGCGCAGCCATTCTATTTTTTTATCGCACTGGCTCTTTGGATGTCGAGCTACGTTGTACGGAAACTGAAGAACGAGACCGTCTCTCTTGCCGAAGAGGCTCTTTTGTTTTTTTCTACACTGATATTTTTTGTCTATCTGCGTACGGCTGGGTATTACCGGTATTTTTTCCCCGGACAAGTGTTTGCACTGCTCTACCTTCCGCAGACGCTGTGGTATCTTGCAGGCAAGCGGTCAGTACTTTTTCCGCGCGCGGTTGCCGTCCTTTTGTGCCTGCTCGTACTGTTCCAAGCGTATGAGACTGTAGCTCGTTCTTGGACGGCAGTGCACTACGATTCAACTCGGACAGAAACGCTTAAACGGTATTTTACCGCCCTACCCGCAGAGGAAGAAATTTTTGTTTATCAAGCTCCGGAGGTGGTGCCTTTTGCGGTTGGTCATCCCGTGTATCAGTATGTGGAGATAACGCCGTCAATCCGCGCCGGCGAGGAGTATAAAACCCTCGTATTGGAGGGCGCCGTTAAAACGGTTATAACTCCGGAAAACTTTTTTACCGCCCAGAGCGGTACGATATTTGCGCGTTACAAAATTGTCGAGAGGGTGGACGCATATGTTGTGGCAACATCCATATAGATATGAGCACTAAATCAAACTACTGGTTTCTCCTCCGTTACGGCATTGTTGGAGTCTGCGGAGGGCTCATACAAACGGCGACGCTCTATGTGTGGGTAGAAATTTTTCGTTTGCACTCGTACTACCTTTTGGGCGCGGTAGCCGGATTCTGCACGGCTCTTGCGGTGACCTTTACGCTCCAAAAATATTGGACGTTCAGGGAGTATTCGCGCGAGCAGGCAAAAAGACAGTTTTTCTTTTATACGCTTTTTGCGCTCACGAGCCTCGGGCTCAATGTTCTGCTGCTGCACCTAAGCAAGCTTGTGCTGGAGGCGCTCGGATTCGACTTCTTCGACCTATGGTATCTTGCGGCGCAAGTGTGCATCATAGGATTCATCGCGGCGTTGAGTTTTATTGCAAATTATATTATAACTTTCCGTACGCAAACATGAAAAAAAAGCGCGCGCTCATCACCGGCATCACCGGGCAGGACGGCTCTTATCTGGCGGAGTATCTCCTCGGCCTCGGATATGAAGTGTGGGGGCTCATACGGCGGACCAGCCTGGAGCCCATGTTGCGGATAGAATCGATGGTCCGTCTGCGGCACATCCGCTTGGTGTACGGCAACTTGCGCGACGCAAGCACCCTGCGCGCGGCGCTCGAGGAATCCAAGCCCGACGAAATATATAACCTCGCCGCGCAGTCGGACGTGTGGGTCTCTTTTAAGGTGCCCGACGAAACCAACGAAATCAATTATCACGGGGTCGGGCGTCTTGTGCACGAGGCTGTTGCGCTAAATCCGAAGGTGCGCATATACCAGGCATCAACCAGCGAAATGTTCGGTAAGACGAACCCGCCCCAAAACGAGACATCGCCGTTTTTGCCGGTAAGTCCGTACGGAGAGGCTAAGCTCCGTGCGTATGAGGAGTACGTCAAAGGCTACCGGGAAAAGAAGGGGCTTTTTATCTGTTCCGGTTTTTTATTCAACCACGAGTCGCCCAGGCGCGGAGAACACTTTGTGACCAGAAAAATAACCATATCGCTTGCCAAAATAAAACTTGGTCTTCAGGATTCTTTTAGTCTCGGAAATCTTGACGCAAAACGCGACTGGGGATTTGCCGGCGACTACGTCGAAGCGATGCATAAAATGCTCCAGCAAAAAAACCCCGAGGACTACGTCATTGCAACGGGCCAGGCGCACACCGTCCGCGAGTTTGTAAATGCCGCCGCAGAGGCCATAGATATGCCGCTGCGGTGGAGCGGCAAAGGCCTGCGCGAGACGGCAAAGACAAAAGACGGACGCACCGTTCTTGCGGTTTCGAAAGAATTTTACCGGCCGAACGAGGTGCACCATTTGCTGGGGGACAGCCGCAAAGCCCGGCGCAAGTTGGGTTGGAAGGTAGAAACTACTTTTGAAAAACTGGTCGCGATGATGGCGCAAGCGGACTACCGGCGTCTCAAAAAAATGAAGGACGCCGGGCTTGTATGAAAGGAAAGACCGTTATATTGATCCCTACCTACAATGAGCGCGAAAACATACGGCGCATTGTACTGGAAATATTCGCGGCAATCCCCGGCATCCGGGTACTTGTTATAGACGACAACTCTCCCGACGGCACCGCGGGAGAAGTACGCGCTCTTATGCGGACCTATCCGGACCTGGAGCTCCTTTTACGCAAGGAAAAACAAGGCCTCGGCGAGGCGTATAAAGCGGGGATACTGCAGGTTCTTTCGGACGCCTCTGTTGAAAAGGTGATCACCATGGATGCCGACGGCTCTCACGCCGTTGAATATCTGCCCGACCTGCTTTCTGCAGGCGGTAGTCACGACCTGGCAATCGGTTCTCGGTACGTGGCAGGCGGCGGTATCGAACATTGGGAGCGGTGGCGCTATGTGCTCTCGCAAGGCGGCAATTGGTACGCCCGCACGGTTACCGGACTTCCCGTTAAAGACATGACCGCGGGTTTTATGTGTTTTAAAGCGGAGGTGTTGAGGAGGATAGACTTCTCCCGCGTGCAGGCGTCCGGCTATGCGTTCCTTATGGAACTAAAATTCTGCGCGATACATACGCTTAAGTGCAGCTTTAAAGAAATTCCGATTATTTTTAAAGCCCGGCGGGAAGGCGAGTCAAAAATCTCGCGCCACATTATAAGAGAGGGTCTTAAAACGCCGTGGCGGCTGTTTTACCGGAGATGGGTCAGCAATCCGTTGGTACAGTTTCCTTTCGAGGACGACGCCCCGCGCTGCATGATGTGCAGGGCGACTTCCCGCCTGTTTGCGCGCAAGTCCGGATACGCGCTCTATGCTTGCCGAGCCTGCGGTTTAAAGTTTGTATACCCGGTGCCTGACTCTACTGGTGTGTACGGAGAGGGTTATTTTTCAGGAGCACAAAACGGCTTTGGATACGTGGACTATGACGCCGACAAAGAGCCCATGGTGCCGGCGTTTAAAAAATACATAAAGCACATACAACAGTACGGCGCAGGAAAAAGAATCCTTGACGTAGGCGCCGCAACGGGTTTTTTTCTTGAAATTGCGAGGCATTCCGGTTTTGACGCGTATGGCGTCGAGCTGTCGGCCTACGCCGCAAAACGCGCGACGGAAAAAGGAATACCGATGATAACAGGGACGCTCTCCGACGTACCCGACTCGCCGAAATTCGACGTGATAACGATGCTCGATGTTATTGAACACGTGCCAAACCCGGCTTTGGAAATTAAAAAGGCAAACTCGCTTCTTGAAAAAGGCGGCCTGCTGGTCATTAATACGCCGGATATCGGGAGTTTTTATGCACGGCTTATGGGTACAAGGTGGCATCTCATTGTGCCGCCCGAACATCTTTTTTATTTCAACCGGAAAAACATCCGCGCGTTGCTTGAAGAGAACGGGTTTGAGGTGCTTTCGATATTGACCATTGGAAAACGCTTCACGCTTCAATACATTTTTAAGACGCTTTATGTGTGGCAAAAGTTATCTTTGTGGAAGTTTCTCTCCGACGTTTGCGGCGGCGCACGGCTCCGTCGCATAGCACTGCCTATTAATCTGCGGGATAATATGTTTGTCATCGCGCACAAAAAATGAAGCTGCTTATCTGCACGCAAGTGGTAAATAAAGACGATTCCGATCTCGGGTTCTTTGTCCGGTGGATTGAGGAGTTTAAAAAGCATTGCGAGGTTGAAGTCATTTCGCTCAAAGAATTGGGCGGCGGCGGGCGCTTGCTGCGTGCTTGGCGTTTGCTCTCTCTGGTGCGGCGCCTACAGTATGACGCTGTATTTATCCACATGAATCCTGAATATTTGGTGGCGGCCGGATGGTACTGGCGCCTGCACGGCAAAAAGACGGCGCTATGGTACACACATAAAAGCGTCGACCCAAAACTGCGCGTTGCCGAGCGGTTTGTAAATGTTATTTTTACCGCCTCGAAAGAAAGCTTTCGTCTGCCGAGCGGCAAAGTGCGCGTGATGGGCCACGGCATAGACACCGATTTTTTTACTCCCGACATAAGCGTCGCGCGCGGCAACTCAATACTCTCCGTCGGACGGCTGACGAGGTCAAAACGCCACGACCTCACCATCCGCGCGGCAGTTGAGCAAGGTCGGACCTTGCTCATCGCGGGCGAGGGACCGGAGCGTAAAAATCTTGAGTTGCTTGCGCGCGAGCTCGGCGCCGATGTGCATTTTTTGGGCGGTATCAGCCAAACACAACTGCGTGATGAGTACCGCAAGGCGGCATATTTTATACATACCAGCGAGACCGGAAGCCTCGACAAAGTGGTGCTTGAGGCGCTCGCTTGCGGGTGCCCTGTCAAAACCAACGACCCGGCGCTCAAGCATTTGGAGCAGGCAACCCCTGCATATGTCCTCAAGCACCACTCGCTCAAAAATCTTATTCCTGCGATACTAAAAGAACTTTTATGACAGCACCACAAGTAGACAAATCTCACTACTCTTTCGACACGTACGCTTTTGAGGGGCGGTTTGTCAGCTACTATTGGCAGCTCAAAGAGGCGCTGGCGCTTGAACCGCGCTCTGTTTTGGAAGTCGGCGCGGGGGATAGGGTTTTTGGTAATTTTATTAAAAACAATACCGAGGTATCTTATATGTGCGTCGACATCGCGGAAGACTTGCGTCCGGATGTGGTGGGGAGCGTGCTTGCGCTCCCATTCCCTGACAAATCGCACGATGTCGTCTGCGCATTCGAGGTCCTCGAACATCTACCGTTTGAGCAGTTTGAAAAAGCGGTAAGCGAGCTTGCGCGGGTGGCAAGAACGCACGTGGTCCTAAGCGTTCCGCACTTCGGCCCAATGTTCTCCCTTTCTCTTAAAATCCCGTTTTTGCCGCACCTGCACATCGCCTTTAAACTGCCGTTCCCCAAGCGGCACGCCTTCAACGGCCAGCACTACTGGGAGTTGGGGAAAGCCGGATACCCGGCGCCGCTCATCCGCCAAAAGCTCTCTGTCCAAGGCCGGATAGTAAGGGACTTCGTGCCGTTCGGTAACCCGTACCACCATTTTTTTGTTGTAAAAGTGCGCAATGACTAAGCGGATTCTTTTTATATTCGGCGGCGCGATAGGGGATGCGTTGCTCGGCGTGCAACTGGCGCGCACGCTTGCCGCCGCCGGATCGGACGCCACCCTTACGCTCGTTTCGACTCGCAAAAATTATTTTTTGCGGCAGCTTATGGAGTCTGTGCCGCAAGCAGCATACCGAGAGCTGCCGCGCGGCAGCGTACATTCGTGGCTTGCACTTGTGGAATTAGCCCTTGCTCCGCATGGCGCCGTATTTCTTGAACCGTTTCAGGACACCGTGCCTCTGTGGTGGAAGATTATCGCGCGTATGGTCACGCTTGCTCCCGGTAGCATTGAGGTGCGTTGTCAGTCGCGTCCGCGGCTTACTCCGGCGCGCGTGCGCGTACTTCCGTACAATCCGAAGACAGACCATCTCTTTTCCGTAATTACGCGTGTTGCGCCGCTGTTTGGCGCGAGCCCGGTACAAGAGCCCGCGCCGTCATTGCCCGCGCCTTCCTGTGGTCCCTTGCACAAGAGGCCGCATCTTTTGTTTCATTTTTTTGCCGGGGCGTACCGGCGCAGCTTCCCCGTAGAAAAAGTCCGCCCGCTTCTTGAGGCGGCACGCGAGCAATTTCCCACCCATGCGTTTATACTGACCTGCGGTCATGGCGAAGAGGCGGCGGCGCAGCGCATGGCTAAAGGCATTCCGGAAGTCTCTGTCGAAGCGAATCCAAGTGCGCAAAAGTTGCTGTGTTTGCTTGCCCAGTCGGACGCGGTGGTCGGCGTCGCGTCCGGAGTAACCCTTATCGCCACGCACCTTGAGGCGCCCACGGTAGTGCTTTGCAATCTTTCCGACCCCTGCTGGCTGCCAACCTATGCAAAAAACGCCGTTCTGCTCTCCGCGCCGGAGCGGTGCGTCTGCAACGGCGACAAGACGGGGGAGTGCAGTGCCGAGACGCAGGGCGGCGGGGTATATCGCTGTTTATACGACATTACAATACCGGATATCATTGCGGCGATGAGCCGGATGCTACAAAGACAATAAAATAATATGGCTCCGCGTTTTTATATACCGCCGCTCATGCCCGGCAAAGCGCCGCACCCTCTTTTGGCATTCCGGTTCGGCGCTGTAAAATCGCGGGGCGTTTTTGACGAGGACCCGGCGCCGAATTTTTTTGAAAAGGAGGCCCTCTTTGCCGACCGGATAGAGGACGCCACAGTCGTTATCCTGCCACACAACTTTGCCGTATTGGATTCCTCTGCCCGGGAGTATATTGCGCGGTATGCCGATGCGGCCGAGCGGCTGCATGTTCCCATATATGCTTTTTCATTTACAGACTTCGGCGACCGTGTGCGGTTCGATCCGCGCGTGCGGGTGTTTAGGCTCTCCGGATACAAAAGTTCTATCGGTCCGCGCGATGTTATTGTGCCGACCACGGTGCGCGAGTTTGGCCCGCACCTGCTTTCCCTGCGCGACAAGCGCGTGCTGCCGATGGTGTCCTTTTGCGGGCAGGCGGGGTATCAGACGCCGGTGCAGTGGTGCAAGTATTATCTGAAAGTGCTCCTGCACAGCGCCGCGCCGGAGCGCCGGCTCGGCATCTATTGGCGCCGTGCTGCCATGCAGGCGCTCAAGCACTCGCCTCTGGTGGAGACCAATTTTATTGTCAGGCGTTCGTTCTCCGGCGCGGTGCGCACCATAGAGCTTCCGCCCGCGGCGGCGCGCACACAATTTATTTCGAGCGTTGTCGAGTCGGATTTCATCCTTGCCCCCAAAGGCGACGGCAACTATTCGAACCGTTTTATAGAGGCCCTCGCGCTCGGCCGGATCCCCGTACTCATTGATACCGACGTCGCACTGCCGCTGCGGGAGGTTGTCCCGTACGACAACATAATGGTGCGGGTGCCGATGGAGGGGGTGGCGCACGCGGCCCGGTATGTGCGGGATTTTTACGATGCGCTTAGTGAGGGGGAGTGGAAAGAGCGCCAGCGGCTGGCACGGTCGGTCTTTGAGCGCTACCTGCGGCAGTCGTCTTTTTTCAGCTATTATTTTATGTATGGAGCCGGTAGCAACAATGGCTAGCGTACTGCTCGACTTTAATAACAAACTCGGCGACAACATCATTTGCAATGGGCTAGTGCGCGAGTATTGCAAAAAGTACGAACGTGTGGGGATTTTTTGCATCCCGCGCTACAAAACGTCGGTCTCTTTTATGCTACGCGACCTGCCGAACGTCGAGCTTATCATGACCAAGAATCACCGCCGCAAGCAGTATTACAAGTTCCGGCACGCGCTCCGCCTTACTGCGCGGCACTACGGGCGGGTGGTCGAGCTCTACAACGACCCGGAAACCGGCATCAAAGCCGAACGGCAATTTTATGCGTACGCCGGCGTGCCGCACGAAAAAAAGTGGAGCAGTTTCCACGTGGAGCGGGACTACGGGCGGGAGCGCGACCTTTTTAACCGCGTCGTGCCCGCGCAACCGTATGTGTTTGTGCACGACGACAGCGCCTACGGCTCGTCGATTGATCCCGCCAAAATGCCGGCCGCGATGCCCGTAGTGCGGGCAGACCCCAAGCTGACCGGCAATATTTTTGATTACTGCTCCGTGATTGAAAAAGCGGCAGAGATACACGCGGTCGATTCGGTATTTATGTTTTTGGCCGATTGTTTGCCGTACGACCACCCGCGCCAAAAGCGGTTTGTTCACCGCTATGCGCGCCAAAATCCGCCGTGGAACCTGCCGGTATTAAAAAAGAACTGGACTATTCTATGAACACTTTTTTTATAGTTGACCACCGCGCCAGGCTCATCGGCAACCGGCTATTGAGCGACATGAGCATCCGCGCCTGCGCACTCGAGGTGGGCGCGCGGGTCATTGACCTTTCTTTCCTCGAACACACTCCCTTTATATGGGTTATCGATACGCTCACCCGCCGCAGGGCGTTGTGGGCCATGGGCGCGCCAAAATGTTTACCGCCCGAGGCCGGGTTTCAGGAGCGGTTTCAGAAACAACATACGCTGTATTTCTTCGGGTGGATGTTCAGGAATCCGGCGGGGCTTGCAAAGTATCGCACGGAACTGCTCGGTTTTTACCGGCCTCCGTCGCGCATGCAAAAAAAGATAGACGCTCTGCTCGCCCCCCTGCAGGGCAAGCGGCTTATCGGCGTACACCTGAAGCTAACACCGTTCAGAGGTTTTGAAGACGGTGAGTTTTTGGTCTCACGGCGGCGCGTACAGGAAATCGTCAGCGAGTATGTGCGCAGGCAGGGGCTTAAGGAAACAGAGGTGGCGCTGATTGAGGTTTCCGACACAGGTCCGCACAAAGACGATCTGCAAGGTCTCCACCTGCTCTCGCGCTGTTCGGTCGTCATCGGCACTAACACGACGTTCGCCAACGTGGCGGCATGGTTCGGCAACGTGCCACACATAGTCACTACCAACGCCCCCATAGACTGGTCCTATTATGAAGGAAAAAATGAGTATGTTGAAAACAAGTACGCCACCTTCGCCCTATAGACTTTTTAGGGCTTTTTAAGTAGAATCGGTCGGTCATGAAAGCCGCCGTATTGGAAGAGATAAATGGCCCCCTAATGGTGGCCGAGGTTGGCCTTACCCCGCTTACCCGCGGGCAGGTGTTGGTGCGCGTCCTTATGAGCGGCATCTGTGGCTCACAGCTTCAGGAAATTGCCGGATATAAAGGCAACGCAAAGTTCGTGCCGCATCTCATGGGGCACGAGGGGGCCGGCATTGTGGAGGAGGTGGGCGAAGGGGTTACCACGGTAAAAGTCGGGGACAAGGTGGTGATGCACTGGCGCAAAGGCGAGGGGATTGAGGCTGACTTTCCCGCGTATTTGTACAAAGGAAAAGAAATCCGCAGTGGCAAGGTGACCACCTTCAGCGAGTATTCGATAGTGTCCGAGAACCGCGTCACCGCGGTGCCGCACGATACGCCGAATGAAATCTGCGCGCTGCTGGGCTGCTCGCTCTCGACCGCGCTTGGCACGGTAAACAACGAGGCGCAGCTGCAACCCGGCGAAACCGTTATGATTATCGGCGCCGGCGGCCTCGGGGCAAACCTCGTTCGCGCGGCAAAAATAGCGAACGCGGGCGCGATTGTCTCTGTAGACATACACGAGCACAAGCGCGAGTGGATAGGGTTGATTGGTGCGGACGCATACATAAATACTGCGGTTGAAGACTTGCGCGCCGCGCTTATGAGTAATGCGCAGCTGAAAGAAGTTGACGTCATCATTGACACCTCCGGCGCCAAAAAAGCCATAGAGGCGGCACTGCCGCTCCTCTCCGGAAAAGGCCGGTTTGTTATGCTGGGCCAGCCCAAGCCCGGAGAAACTATTGAGCTTCAAGACGCGTTGCATATGTTCGGGGGGGACGGGAAGACCATTAAAGCCACGCAAGGCGGAAAATTTTCCCCGCACGAAGAGATCCCGCGCTACCTCAAGCTCCACAAGAGCGGCGCTCTCCCGGTCGACGATCTTATTACGCATCGCGTCAGGTTAGAAGACATAAATGAAGCACTCGATTTGCTCAGAGCCGGAAAAGCGGCCCGGGTGCTTATTGACTTTAGTCCGATGAAACCAACACTGCTAGAATCGTATAAAAACATGCTCCTGCTCCGGGTTGCCGAGGAAGAGCTCGTGCAGCTCTATTTGGATAAAAAAATATTCAGCATGGTGCATTTTTACGTCGGCCAGGAGGCCGTCGGCGTCGGCGTCTGCAGCCAGCTGGAGCTCAAGGACAAGGTGTTAAGCACGCACCGCTCGCACGGGCACTATCTCGCCAAGGGGGGAAATCTTAAACGCATGGTGTGCGAGACCATCGGCCGCAGCAATGGTGCCGCGCGCGGCAAGGGCGGCTCGATGCACATGATAGACAAGTCGGTCAACTTTATAGGTTCGACGCCGCTTTTGGGCAGCGCCATACCGCTTGCGGCCGGCGTCGCGTTTGCGGAAAAATATAATAACAAGGGCGGCGTCGTGGTCGGCTTTATGGGCGATGGCGCCTCGGAAGAAGGCGTTGTATACGAAACGTACAACTTGGCCTCGCTCTACGAGCTGCCGCTCCTGCTGGTGATTGAAAATAATTCTTGGTCAGTCAACTCCAACGTTGTAAACCGGCGGGGCAAAAAGTATGACATCGCCACCATCGTAAAAGGCTTCGGGCTCCCGTACTTGCGCGCCGACGGCAACGACTTTAAAGATGTGTCCGCCAAGGCTGCCACGCTGCTCAAAGGCATCCGCGCGGGCGGCGGACCTGCGGTGCTTGAGTGCATGACCTACCGCCACATGGCACACTCGACGCCGCTTATGGACGATAAAAACAACCTGCGCCGCGAAGATACGCTTGACCGCCGGCTTGAGCGCGACAGCCTGAAACGCATGAGAAAAGAGGTGCTCGAGAGCGGCGTTTCCGAAGAGTGGCTGGACGAGCTTGAGGAAAAAACCCGCGTAGAAGTGCGCGAGGCGATTGAGTTTGCGAACGCATCCCCGTATCCGCAAAAAGAGGAAATGTTTACCGACGTACTATATGCCTGAAAGAATTATTAAATATACGGATGCGATACGCGAGGCCACTGATCAGGTAATGGCCAAGGATGAAAGCGTGTACGTTATCGGGCTGGGCATTCCGCAGGGCGCCGCCGGCACCACCAACGGTCTCAAGGAAAAGTATCCGGAACGGGTCCTTGATACTCCTACTTCCGAGGCGTCCATCACCGGTCTTGCCGTCGGCTCCGCCGTTGCCGGCCTGCATCCTATCGTCCACCACGACCGGGTCGAGTTCAGCCTCTTGGCGGCCGACCAGATTTTTACCCAAGCGGCAAAGTGGAATTACATGTTTGGCGGCGGCGGCCCGGTACCGGTCATCTTCCGCATCGTCGTCGGCCGCCAATGGGGTAATGGTCCGCAACACTCACAGGCGCTCTATGCTCTTTTTGGGAGCGTGCCGGGGTTGCGCGTGGTCATACCCTCTTCGCCTGCAATGGCGAAAGGTCTCTTGATATCGGCGGCACGCGACAAAAATCCGGTCGTCATCATGGAGTCGCGCTGGTTGTATGGCATTAAGGAAGAGGTGCCGGCCGAAATGTACGAAGTGCCGCTCGACAAGGCGCGTATCGTGCAGGAGGGGAGTGACCTCACCGTCGTCGGGTACGGCGACGCGCTCTACACCGCACGGCAGGCGCTCGCCCTTTTGGGCAAGGCGGCCCCGCGCGTCGAGCTTATCGACCTTGTAAGCATCAACCCTATTGACCACGAAACTATTCATGCGTCGATAAAAAAAACGGGGCGCCTGCTCACGGTTGACACTACCAACGGCGCATTTAGCGTCGGTTCGGAAATAATTGCCAAAGCCGCCCAGCACCGCGTCGGGTTTGTCGACGCGCCGCGCTCCATTGCGGCACCGGACGTTCCGTGTCCAACGCCCCCATCTTTGAGCGAACACTGGTACCCGACCAAAGTGACCATTGCCAACGCGATGCTGGAGATGCTCGGGAAGCCTCCCGTGGACGTTAAGCTTTCGTTCGAGGAGCTGCACTTGCCGCCGTCTACCACACTGTAAACCGCATGAAAAAGATCCTCGTCATAGGAGAGTCGTGCCTTGACCGCTTTGTCTACTGCCACGCGGAGCGCCTCGCTCCGGATCTTCCGGTGCCGGTACTGAACGTCATCGAAGAGACCGACAATCCGGGTATGGCAAAAAACGTTGAGCGTAACGTGCTTTCCATATATCCGCACTGTGAGCTTATTACCAACGATAATTGGAAAAACATAAGCAAAACCCGTTATGTGCACCGCAACAGCAACCATACTTTTATCCGGGTGGACGCCGAGTCGCGCGTACCGCGCATCGCACTGCATGACCTGCCACTCAAGGAGTACGACCTGGTCGCCATCTCCGACTACAACAAGGGGTTTCTTACCGAGGCGGACATACAGAGCATTTGCGAGCGGCATCCCAACGTGTTTATCGATACCAAAAAAATTCTCGGCGGATGGGTCAAGGACGCCAAAGTTATCAAGATAAATAATTTTGAATATGAGCGCTCAAAACATGCGATTACGCCGGAACTTTGTGAAAGGGTAATAGTTACCCGCGGCGAGCAGGGCGCCGAGTACCGCGGTGTGCTCTACCCCGTGCCCGAAAAGGTAGACGTCAAAGACTCTACCGGAGCGGGTGACTCATTTTTTGCCGCGCTTCTGGTGCGCTATGCGGAAACGGGCGACATAGACGAGTCCATCCGCTTTGCCAACACCTGTGCCTCCAAAGTGGTCGTCCAAAAAGGCGTTACACTCATAGAGCGCCCCTCTGCCCTTGCCTATGAGCAAAGTAAAAACATTTAGCCGGGTATTGGCGGCGGCCGACGTTGCCCGGAGGAAGGGCAAGACAATAGTCGCCACGAACGGCTGTTTTGACCTTCTTCACGTTGGCCACGTGCGCAACCTTGTCGCGGCTAAAAAGCTCGGCGACCTGCTGGTGGTCGGCGTCAATTCCGATGCGTCGGTGCGCGCCAACAAAGGGCCTATGCGCCCCGTTGTGCCGGAGCGCGAGCGCGCGGAGGTGCTCGCGGCGCTCAAGCCGGTTGACCATGTTTTTATATTCGCGGCCAAAACCCCCTTCGGGTGGATAAAAAAGCTCCGCCCGCACGTGCACGTTAAGGGGGGAGGAGCGGACGTAAAAAACCATCCGGATTTCCCCGCACATAAGCGCGCGGTCAAGGCCGCCGGCGGCCGCCTGATCCTGCTCCCGCACAGCAAAGGAAAATCCACCACCGCTATTCTGCGCAAACTATCCCGCAATTAAGGCTCTGCAGAGGCCTAAATTCAGCGGGTTTATTTCTTTTGGCTGTCGCCTTTGCCTATGCGGTAGGAGTCGGACTCTTCGTGCGGGGTGGAGACTTCGATGACCACCGATGCTTCGAGCGCGACGAGCTGATGCGGTGTCGAGGGCGGCACGTGCACCACGGCGCCGGAGTGGAGCTGTTCGACGATGCGGTCGGCATTGGCAAGATTGTAGTAGCGCAGTTCCAGTGTGCCCTCGAGCACGTACCACGCTTCGTCTTTGTTGATGTGGTAGTGGTCGCTGAAGGCCGCGCCTTTGTTAAATTTTAGAAGCTTGCCGCAGTATTTGTCGTTGTTGATGATCCACACCTCCTCGCCCCAGCCTTTTTTGTGGAGCTCTGCCGTGCCGACGGTAAGACGCTTTGCGCTGTCCATAGGGAGTATGGTAGCGCGCATTCAGGCGTTTGGCGACCCGTGATGGCGCCACACCCACAGCCGGTAGCCGCTGTAATTGGAGATGAATCCGAGCGCTATGCCGAGGACATATGCGCCATGGAGTGCGAGCCATCCTGCCCCGAGCATCTCTGCGGTATACACGCATATCCACTGCAGTATGAGCGAACCGGACACAACGGTGTGGAAACGCAGGAGCCGTAAGGGGAGCGGCGCGTGTACGCGGTCATTGAAGGAAAACCGGTTGTTGAGAAAAAAGTTGGAGAGGATGCCGCACTCTCCGCCGACGACAACCGCCAAAGAAGGGCGCACTCCAAGCAACAGAAAGAGCGTTTCAAAAACAATAGTCTGTACGATAAACCCGACGCCGCCTATGCACGCCACCCGGAATATCCGCGAGTAAAGCAGGGCGCGCGCGCGTACGAGCAGACTATCCACGGTTTGTACTATACTATGCGGTTATGGGCCGCACAAAACTATCCATACTCATTCCTGCGTACAACGAGGAAAAAACTATTGTGGAAATTTTACGCCGGGTTATTGCCTCAGATACGCGCCCCTTTGAAAAGGAAATACTGGTCATTGACAACAACTCTACCGACCGCACCGCCGCGCTCGCGCACTCGGTGCCGGGCGTCCGCGTGCTCACGGAAAAGCGGCCCGGCAAAGGCGAGGCCATCGCGCGGGGATTGCGCGAGGCGACCGGAGAGTTGGTGTTGTTTCAGGATGCTGACTTGGAATATGACCCGGCGGACATTAAAAATCTTTTGGAGGTTATTCACTCCGGCGCGGCGGACGTTGTGTACGGCTCGCGCAACCTAAGCCCCGCCACTCGCCGCGGCGCCCTTATACCGCGCATAGGAGTATGGTGCATAACGAAACTCATCAACACGCTCTACGGGCTGCGGCTCACCGACGTGTGGACCTGCTATAAGCTCTTTCCGCGCACGGCGGCGGGCGCCTTTGCGGCCGGCGGTTTTGAGTCGGAGCTTTTATTTACCGCCGCGCTC
>Ga0209542_10009510_pt1 | contig 17819 bp, 16 predicted proteins | sample RifCSPhighO2_01_FD_184028 | JGI IMG/M metagenome (GOLD analysis project Ga0209542, IMG submission 184028) | Soil microbial communities from Rifle, Colorado - Rifle CSP2_plank highO2_0.1 (SPAdes) (version 2) | ecosystem: Environmental > Terrestrial > Deep subsurface > Rock core/Sediment ...
TTATCGTGCATTTGTAATAGAGGGTTTAGGTACTAAAAATAAAGTAGCGGACGCCACACGATCAATAACAGGAAGAACGCACTATGATGCTATTGCTCAAGATACGGTTGCGATGATTGTTAATGATTTAATTGTTGTTGGGGCAGAACCTCAAGTAGTGAATGCATATTTTGCTGTTGGATCATCGGATTGGTTTTCAGACGAAGAAAGAGCCCGAGATTTGGTTGACGGTTGGGGCAAAGCATGTGATAAGGCAGGTGCAGTCTGGGGTGGCGGAGAAACACCAACGCTAAGAGGAATTATCGAACAAGATACAATTGATTTATCAGGTTCTGCCATTGGAATTATAAAACCAAAGGAAAGATTGACGCTTGGAGACAAACTTCAAGCAGGAGATGCAATCGTTTTAGTAGAAAGTAGCGGTATTCACGCAAATGGATTAACCCTTGCAAGAAGAGTGGCCGAAGAATTACCTCAAGGGTATGCAACGCCTTTATCTTCTGGCAAAACCTATGGGGAAGCATTATTGTCTCCAACGCACATTTATGCAGGGTTAGTCCGAGATCTTTTTGAGGCTGGAGTTGACATACACTATATGGTAAATATTACTGGGCATGGGTGGAGAAAATTAATGAGAGCAGAAAAACAACTTTCCTATGTTATCGATGAGATTCCTACGCCTCAGGATGAATTTCTTTTGATTCAACAAGTGTCGGGAAATGATGATGAAGAAATGTATGGGAATTTCAATATGGGTGCGGGTTTTGCAATATTTATGCCCCCAGAAGATGTTGAAAAAGCTCAAGCGATCGCACGAGAAAAATATGGTTGGAATTCGGGTGCAGCGGGTCACGTTGAAGAAGGACCAAAGCAAGTTGTAATTAAACCTAAAAATATAACTTTTGGCGCCGAAAGTTTAGAAGTGAGATAAATTTATGGCGCAAGCTCTTTACCCACACGGCTGATGGCAATACACGAAGTTCATGTAAGGAGAAAGGATGGTTTTGGAGACCCTCGAGGTAGAGATGTTGCAGCAGAAGCAAAAAGAACTTTAGGTATTGATACTGACGTTAAAACCACTTCAGTTTATAAAATCGAAGGGATCATATTAGAGGATGCGCAAGTCCTTGTTCATAAAGCGTTTGTAGATCCAATTATAGAAGAAGGCGGCGTTAAAACTGTTCCAACTCCAAATTTAAATCCCTCTGTTGAAGTTTCATATAAACCGGGGGTTACGGATCCTGTCTCTGGAACAATAAAGAAAGCGGGACAAGATTTAAACATTCCTATTATTGAGGCTCAAGTTTCAATTATCTACGAATTTCAAGGTATTCCTCAGGAACAAGCAAACGCAATTGCAGACAGGTTACTTATAAATAAAACAGTACATGAACAAGTAGCAGAAAAACCCGAAACACTTCAAGTAAAAAGTGAGAGGGGGTCAATTACCGAGGTTCCAATCTATGAAGCAAGCGATCAGGATCTGATGGATATGTCGCGCGATAAATTATTCTTAACACTTGAAGAAATGCAGGTTATAAAAACCCATTTTAGAAAATTAGAGCGGGATCCAACAGATGCAGAGCTTGAAATAATTGCTGCTCGATGGAGTGAACACTGTGTACATAAAACTTTTAATGCAAGAGTAGTTGTAGACGGCGTTGAGAAGCCTTCTCTTTTTGCAAGAATTAAAGAGACTTCAGGAAAATATTTTGGTGATGAGGTTGCCACGGCATTTGTTGATAATTCAGGGGGGATGCATTTTTATGATGGGCAAGTTGTACTTGTAAAATGGGAAACACACAATAGTCCTTCTGCTCTTGAACCAAAAGGTGGAGCAGCAACCGGTAGTGGCGGAGTATTCCGTGACATTATGGGTACAGGGCAAGGTGCTAAGGTTATTCTATCAACTGATGTTTTTGCAGTTGCCCCTCCTGATATGGATCCAGAACTTCTTCCACCAAACTGTATCCCTTCAGATATTTTACTTCGTGGAGTCGTAGCTGGTGTTCGAGATTATGGAAACCCAATGGGAATTCCAACACCAAATGGCTCAGTAATCTTTCATGAGGATTTTCGTGCTAAGCCAACAGTTTTAGTGGGGGCATACGGTATTACGCCAGAGGAATACGTTACTAAAGGAGAACCTCTAGTAGGAGATAGAATTGTTGTTATTGGTGGAAGAACCGGGCGTGACGGAATTCATGGTGCAACATTTTCATCTGCTGAAATGACAGAAAGAACTGCAACCGTTAATGCAACCGCAGTACAAATTGGTAATCCTATCGAAGAAAAGAAAATGGCAGATCTAATCCTTGAAGCACGTGATCGTGGATTTATCCGAGCAATAACAGATTGCGGTGCCGCAGGCTTTTCCTCTGCAATAGGTGAGATGGGGGAGAATATAGGTGTTAGAGTTGATATATCTTCTGCTCCTCTAAAATATGAAGGGCTTGCGCCTTGGGAGATTTGGTTGTCGGAATCTCAAGAAAGAATGATTCTTGCAGTCAGTCCGGATAATATGGATGCATTCAGAAAACTTTGTGAAAGGTTTAGCGTTGAAGCAACAGACCTTGGGTACTTTGATGGTAGCAAGAGACTTCAGGTTTATTATGGAGATGAAGTCGTTGCCGATCTTGATTACGAATTTATTATAAACGGTTTGCCACAACGAATAATTGAAGCAAAGTTTGTAAGAGAAGTATTTGAGGAGCCTGATATCCCAGAACCTAAAGACAAGAAAGATTGGGAAGAAGTTTTCAAAAAAATCATGTCTCATGGAAATGTTTGTTCAAAGCTTCCAATAGTCGAACAATATGATACAACGGTTCAGGGAGGGAATGCGCTATCTCCTTTTGGAGGAATAAACTACGATGCTCCAAATGATGCAACAATCATAAGGCCTTTACTTAATAAGCAATATGGAATGATTGTCTCACATGGAATAAACCCGATTCTTAACAGAATAGATCCAAGACGTGGTGCAATATGGGCAGCAACTGAAGCAGTATCAAATCTTGTAGCAGCAGGCGGTAATTACAAAGATATGGTTCTGTGTGGCAATTATATTTCCCCCGTTCCTGACGGCCAATACATGGGAGCACTTGATATTATGGTTGATGCAATAGATGAATTTGAAGATGCGATAGGAAGACCAGTAGTCTCTGGAAAAGATAGCCTTTCTTCTACATACACATATAGAGACGGGAGAAAGCTTCACGTACCTCCGGTTGTAAATATTTCAACCTTAGGGAAAATGCCTGACGTTGACAAGAAGATGACAACTGGTTTTAAAAAGATAGGCTCAACGATTGTTCTTGTTGGTAAGATGCATCCTGGGATGGGTGGCTCTACATATTATGATATCTATGGTGGTTTGGGTAACGAAGTTCCAGAAGTAGATCTTGAAGTTTTACCAAAAACTTTTAATTCCGTTAATGCTGGAATAGTTAGTCGCGATATAAGAGCATGCCATGACGTTTCCCACGGCGGAATAGGCGGTGCAATTGCTGAGATGGCTTTCGGCGGGGATTGTGGCGTAGAACTTGAATTAAATATAAAAACAAGGCCAGACTTTTTTCTGTTTAATGAAACTGCAGGGACGTTTATAGTAGAAGTTGAGAGTCCCGAGAAGGCCCAAGAGTTATTTGGAGGTGTACCACATGTAGTTTTAGGCAAAACAACCTCTGAAAAAGTATTCATAGTCGACAATAATAATGAAGAGTTATTTATCTTAGGTATAGACAAGTTAAAAGATGCTTGGCAAGAGCCAATGCGAACTTTATTTCATTAAACATGAGTAGTGAAATTTTAAAGCCAAAAGTAGCAGTTTTAAAGGCGCCCGGGATTAATTGCGATGTTGAAACATCTTATGGATTTGAACTTGCGGGTGCCGCGCCGGAAACAATTTTAGTAGAGGATTTAAAGTCTGGCGAAAGGAAACTCTCAGATTATCAGATTGTTGCTTTATCTGGAGGTTTTTCGTATGGAGACGATCTTGGATCTGGGAAGGTTTTGGCTTTAGAATTAGATACTTATCTTGGAAACCAGATCCAAAGATTTATCGAATCAGGACTTATGATAGGAATTTGCAATGGGTTTCAAATCTTAGTTCGCTCAGGCCTCCTTCCTATGGGGACCTTAGGAGAGCAGAAAGCAACCCTTGACAGGAATGATTCGGGGAAATTTATAAGTAGGAGAATAAATTTGTCTATTGAGAGAGATAACGCATGTGTTTTTCTTCAGGATTTAAAAACTACTGGGCCTGTGGAATTTCAGGTCGCTCATGGGGAAGGGAAGTTTGTTGCCGATAGCTCGATTTTATCCCAAATAGAAGAATCAGGACAAGTTGTTTTTAGATATGTAGATAGAACCAATAATCCAACACAGGAATATCCTCTTAATCCAAACGGTTCTCCCCACGCCATTGCTGGAATAGCAGATCCTAGTGGAAGAATTTTAGGCTTAATGCCTCACCCAGAACGTTCAATCGATCGTTATCAATATCCAAATGAAGATATGCTCCCAGATGATTTTGTCCCTGAAGGGCTCCAAATCTTCCAAGGAATGGTTCAATACGCAAAAGAAGGTGTTTAGCTAAGTTCATCCCTCTTTCTGATATAATTTCCACATGAACATATATGTGGCGGCGAGGATGTTTGAAATTGAGCGCAGACAGAATTCGGGATTTTTGGGGTGATATAATGATCGTTAGTGATTATTACAAAAGGCGAGCCTTATACAAAGGAAGAGATAGAAAAATTACGTGAGCAATTTGATGTTTATATAAAAACAGTTATAGATGTAGAGAAAAAGATTTGTTCTGCAGGAAGCGATCGACATTTTGAGTCGGAACGAATCCTCTTAGATCAAGGTTCGGATCAGACAAATTTATGGGGAGGGGGAATTGACCTTGAAACAAGTGAAATTGATTGTAATTCGCTTATTAACATAAGGCCGGGCGATAATAATACTAGCAATGAAATTCAAAATCCTAAAATAAGAAAAGTATTTGAGGAACTGACAAAAAACTTTTTTAAAGAAATTTATGGACAAAAATAAAATTGCCCTTTCATCATTGGCACTTGACTTAAAGAGAGTAGCGCTTGGATACTTTCGTGGATCCAATAGTATGGCTGAGCGCTTTTTTGAAGAAGCTTTGAAAAGAAGGAAAGAAATAGACAGCAGAAAAGTTAAGCCATATATTAGAAATCTTCTCTCAAATTTTGAGAAGATAAAGTTCTATCGCGACCGAGAGAGACAGGCAGAAGATGCATTGATGTATAGTACCCTTTTCCAGAATGCCTCGATCGCCATGCAGTAAGTCTCTGATATAATTTCTGCATGGTTCAATACGCAAAAGAAGGAGTTTAACCTAAGTTCATATTCCACTTAGACCTTCTGTGATTATGCAGTGGGTGGAATGGAGGGAGGAGGCGTTTGTGTTGGTGCACCATATATATATTTACTCTTCCCAAACCCAAGCATAAGAATTCCAATTGGACTAAAAAGAAATATTAAGAAAAGTCCAAATGCTGCACTTCTTCCAAATGCCTTTGCTAAATCCAGGCTGATAATCAGAGCAATGATAGTATTTACTATTGGAACGAAAAAAAGGAGAATCCACCAAACGGGACGTTTAATTATTTGAAGAACTACAACCATATTGTAGAAAGGAATAAGAGTTGCCCATCCCGGTCTTCCTGCTTTTGTAAAAATCTTCCATACGGCAATTATTGTAAATACCGCGAATATCGCGATCGTAGTAAACGCCACAAGGGATATAATGGGGGCAATAGGGACCATGTTGGGTTGGGTTGTTGTAAGATTTGAGTAATTCTTGGAATAGTCCACATTTATTTATAGCAACGATCTGTAAGCAAAGTCAACGGGCAATAGAAGCTCTTTTTGTATATAATTCTTGCATGAATCAATCACATATTCGGAATTTTTGTATTATTGCACAATACAAGCCTATTTGATATGCTGTAATTGTGCCAAGAGCGAAAATTCAGATACCAAGAGATATACTGCAACGACTTTATTGGGAAGAATATAAGTCCCCACCTAAAATCGCGAAGCTATTCAACTGTGATCCAATTACTGTACGCACAAGAATGCGAGAACTTGGTATTTTATTTCGTTCTTCATCAGGAGCTAGGATGCGATATCGAAAATTTGATTTTTCTGGCGATTTAATTGAAAAAGCATATTTGATAGGTTTTAGACTAGGGGATTTAAACGTGTACCAAACAAGAGAATCTTCAGAACTAATCATTGCCAGGTGCAATACTACTCAGATAGTTCAGGTTAATTTAATGAAGAATCTTTTTGCTAAATATGGAAGGATTACAATTTCGAAGGGAAAGTATAGTACAAACGTGAATTGTTACTTGAATAAGACCTTCGACTTCTTATTGCCAAAACACGAAGAGGTGCCTTTGTGGATTAGAGATGATGTCAAAGCAAGTTGGGCTTTTATTGCTGGATATACAGATGCTGAGGGAAATTTTATCTTAAATCAAACAAGAGCTAGATTTAAAATAGACTCTTATGATATCGGAATTCTTAGATGGATTACAATGTGGCTAAGAGAACAAAATATTAATGTTAAATTCCGCCTTATATATAAAAAAAGGGATTTGCGTCCAGATGGATTATATTATAATAGCGATCTATGGAGAGTTAACATAAATGAAGCCTCTTCATTATTAAGATTTATCAGATTTCTTGCACCTTTTATTAGACACAAAACTAGATATTACGGTATGCAGGTTTGTAAGAAAAATATAGAAAGGAGAGTAAAAAATGGAACAATCAAGAATTAGAAACTTTTGCATAATAGCACATGTAGATGCGGGGAAGTCGACATTGGCGGATAGACTGCTCGAGATTACGGGGACGGTTCGTAAAGAAGAACTTAAGGAACAATTCTTAGATCGAAGCGAAATTTCAAGAGAACATGGAATAACTATAAAACTTGCACCTGTCCGAATGACATGGAATCCCCCTCACCCCGGCCCTCTCCCACAAGGGGAGAGGGAGATCAAGGGAGAAGAAAGTTCGGGATACATATTAAACCTTATTGATACGCCGGGACATGTAGATTTTTCGTACGAAGTTGTTCGAACGCTTTATGCATGTGAAGGCGCAATACTCTTGGTGGATGCCACAAAAGGAGTCCAGGCGCAAACTATTGCCAATTATAATTTTGCAAAAAAACTAGGACTCGCAATTATTCCGGTAATAAATAAAATCGACTTGCTAACTGCAAATATTTCGAAGGCTGAAGATGAAATAGTTGCAAGTTTTGGTTTGGAGAAAGATTCGATTCTCAAGATTTCGGCTAAAACAGGAGAGGGCGTTTCGGAATTAATTCGAACAGTAACCGAACGAATTCCTGCTCCGGACGGAAGTTCGGAAACAAACACGCAAGCACTTATTTTCGACTCAATCTATGATGAGCATCGTGGAATTGTAATTTATGTCCGCCTAAAAAACGGAAAAATTAAGAAAGGCGATAGGATTACTTTTGCTTCTGATAAGTCACAAGTTCTAGTTAATGAGGTTGGTTTTATGAAGCCTTCGTTTTTGTATTCAAATGAACTTGTAAACGGTGAGGTAGGTTTTGTTATTACCAATATTAAGGATATAACTCAGGCAAAAGTAGGAGATACGATTTTGAACGAGAAAGGAGAGGGCCAATCTTTAGGACGCTATATCGAACAAAAACCATTCGTTTATTTGTCTATTTATCCAACATCCATCTCTGATTTCCAAAACTTGCGAAAAGCGTTATATAAACTAAAACTAAACGATGCGGCCCTATCAATTTCGCCTGAGCAGTCTCAAATTTTTGGACCGGGTTTTCGTTGCGGATTCCTAGGACTTCTCCATACGCAGATTTTGATCGAACGAATAGAGCGAGAGGAAGAGGTTGATGTTTTTGCTGCGCCTCCTTCTATTGAATATATAGTTGATGGAAAAAGCATCACAAATCCTAAGGATCTGGATAATGCAAATCATGAAGTTCGGGAGCCTTTTGTTAGCGGGGAAATTTATACGCCCAGAGAACACATCGGTTCAATTTTAGAGCTAATACACAAACGACGGGGAGAGAGTTCGGACATAAAATATTTTGGCTTACAGGCAAAAATTGAATTTGAAATGCCACTGGCGAACGTTATTTATGATTTTTACGATAAGTTAAAAACCATATCATCAGGTTTTGCATCTTTCGACTATGAAATTGCCGACTATCGTGAATCGGATTTGGTACGAATCGATATATCGGTTAACAATGAAGTTATCCCTGAACTTTCATTCGCGGTCCACAAAAGCGAAACCGAAGGCTTTTCGAGAAGAATAGTAAAAGCGTTATCAGAAGAAATTCCGAGACACCAATTCGAAGTTTTCGTCCGTGCGTCAACGGGATCTCGTATTATTGCAAGTGAACGAATCTCGCCATTATCAAAAAATGTTTTGGCAAAAATGTCAGGGGGAGACAGAACTCGCAAGGATAAGCTTTTGGAGGCCCAAAAGAAAGGAAAGAAAAAAATGAAAGCAATCGGCAGAGTCAATGTCCCCAAGGAAGCGTTCCTCGCAGTCCTCCGGGCGTAGCCCAGTATCGAGTATACAGTATAGAGTTAATAAATAAATACTGGATACTGAATACAGAATACTGAACACTCTACTAGAGTGCTAGGAGTATAAAGCCTCCTATTATTACTAAGATTACTGCCCCTATTATGCCCAATGTTTGAGTTATCCCCCCTGTTGGAGGAATAGTTGGAGCAGTTGTTGGAATAGATGTAGGAGCAGATATGGGAGTACTTGTTGGTGTGACTTGCCCGACTGGAGCACTTGTTGGTGTGGGTGTAGTTGTGGCGGAAATTGTTGATGTAGGTGTAGGCGATAAGATTGTAGTCGGCGTTACGGTTGGAATAGACGTGGGAATAATGGTCGGGCGCGGCGTAGGAGATATGCTTACTGTAGGCGTTGCAGTCGGGGTAATTAATGTAGTTGGTGAAGGGGTTGTACTTACTCCAGCACAGGCTCCTGATCCAATAGTGACGTTTGCCGGTGACACCTGGAAAAGTACATTTTCCGTAGGTTCGTCTCCGGGTGCCAAAGAGAATACGCGGGATCTGTCCTGGTCAAATTGAATCTGGGCAGCGCCGGCCGCCTTTGGACGAAATGTAACCGTAGCAACCTTTGCGACTGTTTGTACTGCGCGCGTGACATCTGCCCCAACAGAAACAGACATATTAGATTCTCCGCTTGAGACACTGATTGGTCTGACAACAGTTGGAAACTTATCGCTTTCTTTGATTTGCAGGACGTCAAGCTTTGTCGGGTCATACTTGAGGTAAAAATCAATGATTGAAACAATATTCGAGCCGGGATCGACCATAATATCCACATTGAAGCTTTGACATTGAGTAGAAGTGCTGGGATTTTCAGAGGAAAAGAAAAGTCGTGAAGAAGGAGCAGCTCTACCTCGCAATTCTTGTTGCCTTGCTATGAAGAAAAGAGTGACAGGGATACTTATTAGGAGAAGTAATAAATTTCCTAAGATAAAATATTTATTTGTTAGGATTTTCATCAATTATGCCCGCCGGGCAGAGCCCCTCTGGACGGCGCCCTCCAGGCCGACGACTTCTATAGCGTAGACAATTTTACCTTATAAGTCAATCCCAACAAATTTTAGCAATCAACGCTGCCACTTGACAAAATTTGGTACTTCTCTTAAAATACTTAATCGCACTTTATGGTCCATTCGATTCGCTCCGCTCGCTCCCCTCGATCAAACTCGGGGCAAGCAGGGCAAGCAAATAAAATTAATATGAATATTAAACCATTATTCAATAATGTTTTGATAAAGCCTCTTGAAGCAGAAGAAAAAACTTCCGGCGGCATCTACTTGCCAGAAACTGCTAAAGAAAAACCTCAAATAGGACTTGTTATGGCTGTTGGAGAAGGAGAAATAACTCCAAAAGGTGAAAGAAAGCCTATGAGCGTCCGCGTTGGACAAAGAGTTATGTATAAAAAATGGGGAGGAAATGAAATTAAAGTTGGAAATGAAGAGTGGACAATAGTTGAGGAGAAAGACATCCTAGCCATTATTTCATAATGGCTAAAGTCAAAACTCAAAAGTCAAAGGTCAAAAGTAAAATTTAAAAGTTCTAAAGTTTTGAGTTGTAATTTTGAATTTTGCATTTTGAATTTTAAATTTGACTGAGCAAAGCGAAGGAACTTATGGCTAAGCAGATTAAATACGGGGAGGAAGCCCGAACAAAATTAAAAGAAGGAGTTGATAAACTCGCAAATGCGGTTGTTACAACTCTTGGTCCCAAAGGCAGAAATGTTGCCATTGATAGAAAATGGGGTGCTCCAAATGTTGTGCATGACGGCGTGTCTGTTGCAAAAGAGATAGAACTTCCCGATCCATTTGAAAACATGGGGGCACAACTTGTTAAAGAGGCAGCTTCAAAAACCAATGACGTTGCAGGAGACGGCACTACCACAGCGACCCTTCTTGCACAACACATTGTGGGATCTGGATTCAAAGCAGTCTCAGCAGGTGCAAACCCAATGATCCTGCGACTTGGTCTTGAAAAGGCAGTTTTCGAGGTTTTATCTGAAATTAAAAAGATGTCAAAGAAAGTCGGCGAAGAAGATATTGCAAAAGTCGCAACAATTTCCGCTCAAGATGAAAACATCGGTTCGCTGATTGGGGAGGCTTTAAAGAAAGTTGGTAAAGATGGGATTGTGACAGTTGAAGAGGGGAGAAGTCTTGAATTCTCAATTGACTATAAAGAGGGCATGGAATTTGATAAAGGATATGCATCTGCTTATTTTGTAACAAATCCTGACCGTATGGAAGCAGAAATAGAAAATCCTTATATACTCATAACCGACAAAAAAATATCTTCGATCCAAGATCTTGTGCCCTTCCTTGAGAATTTTGTTAAAGTCTCAAAAGATTTGGTTATTGTTGCTGATGATATCGAAGGAGAGGCTTTAGCAACTTTGGTAGTCAATAAACTTCGGGGGACCGTCAATGTGGTTGCTGTAAAGGCTCCCGGATTCGGTGATCGTCGAAAAGAAATGCTTTCGGACATTGCGACTCTGACAGGGGCCACAGTTATATCTGAAGATACGGGAAGAAAACTTGAAAGTGTCGCAATTGAAGATACAGGGCGCGCAGAGAAAGTAAAAGCAACAAATGAAGTAACTCAAATAATCGGAGGCAAAGGGACAAGACAAGCGGTGAATGATCGTATAGCACAAATTAAGAAAGAGATTGAAAGATCAACTTCTGATTTTGATCGCGAAAAACTTGAGGAACGTTTGGCAAAACTTTCAGGTGGAGTTGCGGTGATTAATGTAGGAGCTGCTACCGAACTTGAGATGAAAGAGAAGAAAGAACGTGTGATTGATGCGGTTGCGGCAACCAAAGCGGCGATTGAAGAAGGAGTAGTCCCCGGTGGAGGAGTGACTCTCATTCGAGCAAGATCCACCCTTGCAAGGCTTTCAGATACTATTAAAGACGAAGACCAGAAAAGAGGCGTTGATATTTTATATCATGCACTTGCAGAGCCTACCCGATGGATTGTTAAAAATGCCGGGGAAGAACCGGGAGTTGTGTTATCGAAAATCGAGAGTAATAAAGCTCCCGATTACGGATTCAATGTTTTAACTATGGAATATGGCTCGATGCTCTCAGCCGGGATTATTGATCCTGCAAAAGTAACGCGTTCAGCCGTACAAAACGCCGCATCTGTTGCTATGATGATCTTAACAACAGAAGCACTGGTCACTGACATTCCGGAAGAAAAGAAAGAGACCCCAGCAATGCCGGGTGGCGGCATGGGCGGTATGGATTATTAGGTAGGGAATAGATACTAGATAATAGTGACTAGGGAATAGGATTATTTTAGAGAGTCTTTAACCCAATTAAGATAAGATTTGTTCGCGCCTTCGGCTTTTACTTCGATAATCTGCGGAATTTCGTATGATAAGGTTTTCTCTAAAGCTTCTTTTACTTTTTCAAAGTAGCCGTCATCTGTTTTAATAATTCCCGAAAACTCCTGCGTGTTTATTTTTTCACCCTTCCAGTAATAATGTGATTGAACCGGGAAAGTTTCGATACATGCAGCCAGCTTATTTTCGATTAAATAATCAGAAGCTTTCTCCGCATCTTCGCGATTTTCAAAAGTCACAAAAATCAAATTCATGGCCTTATTATACTACGGCTTTATACTTAATACTTCATACTAAATACTCAATACTGTATACTCAATACTGATTTATGGTAGATACCCATTGTCATTTGAATTTTCATGCTTTTGATAAGGACGTTGATGAAGTTGCCAAGAGGGCGTTTGATGCGGGTGTTCGGGCAATCGTGAATGTTGGAACAAGCATTCCTTCAAGTCGAAAAGCTATTGAATTAGCTCACAAATATGACAATATGTATGCGATTGTTGGAATTCATCCCCATCACGCGGATAAGGCGGACAGCGAATTTGAGGGGGAAATACAGAAGGACTGGTTTGAAAACCTTCGAAAATTAGCAAAAGAAGAGAAGGTTGTTGGAATCGGCGAGACAGGGCTTGATTACCATTATTATGAATCAAACGGCATTGTTGACAAGAAGCTTCAAGAAGAAGCATTTCGTAAACAAATCGAATTATCTATAGAGATTGGATTGTCGCTTCAAATTCATAACAGACGGGCAGGTGAGGATATTGTTCAAATTCTTGCTGAATACAAAAGCCGCTTTCAAGATCCGCCGGGAATGTTCCATTGTTTTGCAGGGTCTTTCGAAGTCTTGAAAAAAGCTTTAGATCTTGGTTTTTATATCGGCTACGACGGAAATGTAACCTATAAAGGAATTGCAACAGGCGAGACTGTGGAACTCGCCGATTTAGTAAAAGCAACACCAATCGATCGCATTTTGGTTGAGACAGACTCGCCATTCTTAACGCCAGTGCCGTTTCGCGGCCAGCGTAATGAGCCTAAAAATGTTATAATCGTAGGGCAGTATTTGGCTCAATTAAAGGGTGTGTCATTTGAAGAGCTTCTACGAGCTACGAATTCTAATTTCGAAACTCTGTTTAAGGTTCTTCCCCGTTCGGGGCTCGTGCCCTCAGGGTTAGAATGACAACTAAATAAAGTTATGCATGCTCTAGCGACAAAGTTTTTCACTAGATACCCTCGAAAGTCTATAAGACTTCTTGAGGTTATTCCTCCATTGACTGCCGTCTTTATGATAAGTATGCCTTTTTGGGGCGCAATCTTTTTCCCGTTGCAATTGTCGTACTTCATTATTTTCTTCAATATGTATTGGCTGTATAAATCGGCGAATCTTGCAATTTGCGCGTTTTCGGCTTCAAGAAAAATAAAGGAGGCAGAAAAAATAGATTGGTTTGCAAAGGCTAAAATTTTGCCCTCGTTTAATAAAATAGCTCATGTCGTTATAATCCCTTCGTATCAAGAGACCCTTTCGAAAATAAAAGAAACGATAGATAGCATTGCCGACCAAACATTTCCCGTAAAGAGAATATTTGTTTTTATAGCATTTGAAGAGAGAGAAAAAGAATCAGGAAAAAAAGCAGGCACTCTTTTCTCGGAATATAAAAATAAATTTGGAGCATTTTATTGCACTTTTCACCCTGATGATCCAGAAGAAGTAAAAGGAAAATCTTCAAATCAAGCTTTTGCCGCGCGTTTTGCAAATAAGGTTTTGGAGGACAAAAAAGTCGACATGGATTTCTTAACAGTTTCGTCAGTTGATGCGGATAGCATATTTGATAAACATTTTTTTTCTTATCTATCATACAAATTTTTAACAACTTCGGACCCTTATCATTTGTTCTGGCAATCAGCAAATGTGAGCTATAATAATTTTTGGCAAGTACCTTCTTTCATAAGAATAATTGCCTTCTTCTCAAGTCTTTGGCGCATCTCTCTTTTAGTACAGGGGCTTAGGCTTATTCCTAATTCTGTTTATTCCCTTTCCTTTAGGCTATTGAAGAGTATTGATTATTGGGATACTGATGTTATCCCAGAGGACTATAGAATTTTTTTCAAGGCATTCTTTAAAACAGGAGGAAAGGTTAATGTAGAGCCAATTTTTTTAAAGACGTCAATGGATTCTCCAAAAGCAGGGACATATATAAGATCATTGCTTAATAAATATCACCAGGAGAGGCGATGGTCGTGGGGCATATCAGACGATGCGATATATCTAAAATGGTGGTTACTAGTACGCGAGGCGCCGTTCTTTAAAAAAACTTATTTAGTACTGAATGTTTTACTTGATCATATCTTATGGCCTGTCAATTGGTATATTATTACAATTTCTGCCAATTTGATAGTTTTTCTTAACCCTGTTTTTACTCGCACAAGTCTTGGCTATAGCTTACCAAGGATGTCAGGGTTTATTTTAACCTTATGTCTGTTCGCTTTGCTTGTCTTAATTTATGTCGATTTTGATATGAGATCAAAAAAATATTCCAGCGCATCACGATTTAGACAATTTCTATTTCCCCTCGAATTTGTTTTAATGCCAATCTCAGGATTTTTCCTTTCCTCTTTACCTGCATTAATTTCGCATATACAATTAATAATAGGCAAGCGACTTGAATATCGCGTGACTGAGAAGTCATGAAGAAAATAGAGAATATATTCCTGGGAGTTATCGGATCTCTTTTCGCACTGCTTCGTTTTCCATCCATCTTTGAGCCATATTGGTATGGGGATGAAGGAATATATCAGGTAATAGGCGTAGCGTTGCGAGAAGGCAGGGTATTGTACAGCGAAATATGGGATAATAAACCGCCAATTCTATATCTTATATATGCAATTTTTTCTGGAGAGCAATTCTATGTAAGACTCTTCTCCCTAATAGTAGGACTTGCAACAATTGTTGTTTTTTATTTCTTAGCAAGCAAACTCCTAAAAAGTCTTTCTGCGAGATTTATGTCTACGACTGTTTTTGCAGTGCTTTTTGGGCTGCCAATTATCGAGGGGAATATTGCTAATGCTGAAAATTTTATGCTGCTCCCCATTGTAGCGGCGTTTTATTTGGTAATCACATCTTCCTCAAAAAATAGATTTATTTTTACGTTTATTGCCGGACTACTTATGTCTTTTGCTTTCCTAATAAAGATTGTCGCCATTTTTGATATGGCAGCGCTTTTTGTAACTCTCTTTATTCTTAGATTTTTGGAAGACATACATTTAACTAAACATAACATTCATAGTCAAATTAAAAATATTATAAATGGTTTAGAACAGGAGACAGTTTTGGTTATAGGTTTTATTGCGCCTATAATCATAACCATCTTATACTTCTTATTCGTTGAGGCCCTACCCGATTTTATGCGAGCTTCCTTTGCTCAAAATGTAGGTTATGTAGGTTATGGAAATTTTTTCCTCTTCCCCATGGGATTTTTATATCTAAAGCTTGCGCTGTTACTTTTCTTGCTTCTTTTGATAATAAGATACAGAAAAAACCTTGGTGAGCCAGGAGTCTTAATTTTGGCTTGGCTTACCTTCTCTGTTTTTAATGCTTCCTTTTCCCAACGACCCTATGCACATTATATTCTTGTGGCGCTTCCGTCTTTTGCGCTATTCGCAGGCTATATTTTAGACAATAAAAAATTGTTAAAAAAACTCGTGCCTTTATTAATCATTATCGCTATACTTGTATTGCAAGTTTTTAGACTTAACTTTGAAAAAATAGTTCCTTATTACGAAAATTTCTTGTCTTTTATTTCCAATAATAAATCAGTAGAAGCCTATCAGGCTTTTTTTGATAAAAATACCCCCCGTGATTATGTGCTTGCAGACTTTATAAAATCCAAGACGTCTGACACTGAAAGTGTATATTTGTGGAGTGATAGTGCTCAAATATATAGCTTATCAGGTAAGCTTCCGCCCGGAAGATATATAGTCTCTTATCATGTGACATTTTATCCCGATGCAACTCGCGAAACCCGCGAAGCAATTGAAAAGAAAAAAGTAAAGTATATAATTCAGACAAAGCAAGGTTCGCAGATTCTGCAATTCTTAGACAATTACGAATTGAAATATAAAATAGAGGGGGTTAATATCTATGAGAGGAAGTCTTAGTCTCATTCTTTCCGACAATATAATAAGAGTCTCATTTTATTCCTCTCTAGTTATAATAATTGCCCAGTGTATTTTAATTTTACTAACTTTTAATAGACTCCCACCGCTAGTCCCTTTTCTTAATAGTCAGCCTTGGGGGGTCGAGCGCCTTTATGCTTCGCAGACAATTCTTTTTATTCCATTTGTTTTGGCGATAGTTTTTATTATTAATAATTTTCTTAGCCTAATTTACTATAAACAAAATACTTTAGCCTCAAGAATTCTTTCTTTTAATGCTTTTTTGTTTATCGTCTTAGGATTCCTAGCGTATGTTCAAATAGTACTTTTAGTTTTTTGATATTTTTAGGCACAAGTTATGCTATCAACACTCCTTTTCCCATTTGCTGCTGCCTTTTTTATTTCCATGGTCTTAACCCCTTTTACAATTAGCTTCGCGCGAAAATTTAAATTAGTAGACGATCCTAAAACACATAAGCATCCTGCTGTTATTCATAAAAAGCCGTTACCTCGAGCCGGTGGGATTCCCATCTTCTTTGCAATAATCCTTGCCATGATTCTATTTTTACCAGATGATAAAATCTTTTTGTCAATAATCACAGCGGGTGCACTTGTTGTCATTATTGGCATTCTAGATGATAAGTATGATCTTTCTCCATATGTTCGTTTTTTAGGTAATTTTATATGTGCAGCGATTATAGTGTTTTCAGGTGTTGAGATTCCCTTCATAACAAATCCACTTGGAGGAATTCTTTCTTTTACGAATTTTTCATTTTCATTTCTTTCCATAACGTTCACAAGTTCCACCCTCCTTGCCATAGCTTGGATTGTCTGGGTTATGAATATGCTTAACTGGAGCAAGGGAGTAGATGGGCAAATGCCCGGAATCGCTGTAGTGTCAGCAGTCATTATTGGGATAGCATCGCTTAGGTTTCCGATCATTACTCAAAATAATATTTACACGTCGCAATTATCTTTCATTACTGCCGGAGCTAGCCTAGGTTTTCTTTTTTACAATTTCTATCCTGCGAAAATTTTCCCAGGGTATAGCGCAACAATACTCGGTTTTATGCTAGGAGTAGTTTCTATTATGTCAAGCGTAAAACTTGCAACAGCAATCCTTGTGATGGGAGTTCCCGCTGCTGATGCCTTGTTCACGATAACAAGAAGGATCTTATCTCGCAAATCCCCATTTTGGCATGATAAGGGACATCTTCATCATTTGCTTCTTGCCCAAGGACTAAGTCAAAGAGTGATTGCATTATTTTATTGGTTAATGTCGCTTTTATTAGGTTTTTTTGCATTAAATCTCTCAAGTCGCGGAAAGCTTTTTGCTATAATTCTTGTAGTAGTTTTTGTAGGTGCTTTTATTTTGACACTTAAACTTTTTGGCAAAAGCGCCGAGGAAGGATAATGATTAAACATTACTATTACATTTTAAAGTTGCTAAGACCTCGCCAATGGATTAAAAATTTTGCCCTTTTTACAGCGCTTGTTTTAGGGGGACAGCTTTTTGAACTAGGTGGTTTTACACAAGTCTTTCTAGGATTTATATCCTTTTGTTTACTTACATCGTCAACCTATATTGTAAATGATATCTTAGACGTAAAAAAAGACAAACTTCATCCTTTTAAAAAAGCAAGACCCATTGCAAGCGATAAAATAAGTGTTCGCGAGGG
>Ga0209542_10009511_pt1 | contig 17817 bp, 13 predicted proteins | sample RifCSPhighO2_01_FD_184028 | JGI IMG/M metagenome (GOLD analysis project Ga0209542, IMG submission 184028) | Soil microbial communities from Rifle, Colorado - Rifle CSP2_plank highO2_0.1 (SPAdes) (version 2) | ecosystem: Environmental > Terrestrial > Deep subsurface > Rock core/Sediment ...
AGGATACAAAACATCCACTTTATCTGTAGGCAAATCCAAGAAATCAAAAGCGTTTTTAGCAATTTTAGATAGAGTAAATATCTTTTTACAATTTTTGCTCATAATAGCCTTAATGATTCTTTTTCTAGTTTTAATTGAATAAATATTATCTTGTAGGCATTCTATATGTGAAATCCAATTTATTTTCAAATCTCTTATTGAAAACTGCCATATTAAGTCTGGTTTTTTGAGATACATTCCTATCCTCCCAAATTTAGATTGAAAAATTGGTTCTATGTTAGGTAGTAAATTAATTCCATTCTGTAAAATTCTTGGGTGTGCAATTTTAAGGTTATAATCATAATATATTTTCATTTTCTCTTTTCCAAAAGAAGATTCACACAAAAGAAATCATCTTGATATGTATTTTCATTTGCAGAATAGTCCTTTATTGGTGTTATTTTAAATTTATCCTGAATCTTCTTAAGAAATTCTCTGGGAGAACTGCCCATCTTTTTAAGCATATAAGGATAAAATTCTAATATGATTTTCAAATTTTTATTATTTTTTATTACTCTATCCATTTTAGAAAATATCAATGCTTCTGCGCCCTCAGCATCCATCTTTATAACATCAACCTTTTTATCACCAAAAAACTCATCCATAGTGGTAGTTTCTACTATTATATGCCTCTTCTTTAATTTCTTATAATAATCTTTCTGTAAGAAATTTTTTCTGGGCTTCTTTGAAGAAATTCCTTCAAATTGATTTATAGTATGATGGCCCAAGTCATAAGGGCATAAATACAGCTTTACCTTCCCTTTTTTTTCGCATACTGCTTTTCTTATTGGAGTAACTTGACTATAATTATTAAGTTTAATACTGTTTATTAAATAATGAAAATTTTTTGGTTCTGGTTCGAAAGAATAAACCTTTCCAGTTTTTCCAACAAGTCTTGCTCCGAGCAAAGTGTAATACCCAATATTCGCGCCAATATCCACCAAAGTATCCCCCCCTTTAAGAAATTCCTTTATTTTTTTTGTAGTATTTGATTCCCAATAATCGCCTAAAGCATATTCCTTTAATGTATCCTTCATTCTCCTGTCTTCTTCATTAGGATCAACATACATTTTGCTTCCTTGCAATTCAAAGAAGTTTCCATTAGGAAGAAACTTGAAAAAGAGATAGTGATATAAAGCAATCATGCCCGGTATTTTTCCCAGGCCTTTATTATATAGTATACCACTATTATTTATACCTTTGAAAATTTTAAATATTTTTTCTTTCACCTTAATCCCCTTACTAAATTTTTTATTCTTTTTTCAATCTCCGCACTTAGAAGTTTTGTTTTCTTATGGTAATTATTATCAAACTGCATCACATCCTTTAGTTTCCAAACAATAACTTTTCTATGGGTTCCTTCTATATTATCAAATAATTCTTTTGGGATATCATCACCCAAAATTATCACCAAATTAGCCCAATTATAGTTGGCTTCTGTTAATGGTTTGGGTTTATTTTTTAAATTTACACCAAACTCGTTAGCTATTTTTTTCTGTTTTTTACTTATTTTAGGTCCTTGTATTATCCCAGAAGCTCTTGCCTCTAAATACCTATTTTTATTATACTTATTAAATAATGCTAGGGCAATATTGCTCCTATACCTATTAAATTTACACACGAACAGTATTCTCAATTATATCACCATATATTTTTATTAATCTTTCAGATATATTATCCCAATCTCTTATTTTAGAATTTTCTAATGCCTTTTTGCCCATTTCTTCCCTTAACCTATTATTTGACAATAATGATTTTATCTGTTTTATTAATGAACCGGTACTATTAAAAACGAATCCATCTTCACCATCTTTAGTAAATGAATGGCATTTAGATGAAACTACTGCCGGTTTTCCATATATTGAAGCATTAATGGGTGGAAACGGGTCTAAATCCCATCTTGATGGTGAAACTACAATCTTACATGATTTATAATAACTCACTAATTCTTCATCTGTAATTTTTCCCAAAAATATTATATTTTTGTTTACATCTAGTTTTTTTGCTAATTCTTTTAAGTTATTTTCTTCTTCTCCTATACCAGCTATATAAACTTTAAGAGTAGGAAAGGATCTCACTAATTTTGGAATAATCTTAATTAGAATATCTAATCCTTTGAGTTCTGTTAATCTTTCAGAAATAAATATATCTGGAGAATCTTTATTTGGCTTTACCTCTACATCTATCTCTCTCCCTTCTGGAACTAAAAAGAGAGAGGATTTGGTTTGCATTTTTAATAATTTTTTTAAATAAGGAACCTGAACTATAATATTTGGTAATTGCTTGATTACTCTTCTTTGATTTGCTATATCAAATAGTTCTGCTAATATTTTTTCTTTTTTTTTATAGAATTTTGATTCTTCTTCTATATAACCTAATATTGAACAGACAGTAGGATATTTTTTTGATACTGATACCACAACAGTTGAGTAAGGTACCCCTCCGATTGCATGAATAAGGTCTGGATTAATTGCTTTAATCAATTTTTTTATTGGTCTTAAAGTTAATGGAATAAGTCTTTTCTTTAGAGTATAAATTGTTCTATCGGATCTAGTAATTAGAGTATCAGATTCGCCTAAAGTGATTATATGCAAGTCTACTTTTTTTGATAGGCTTTCAACAAGATTATAAATATGCCTCAAACTGCCATTAATTAAATTATTTTCTCTATATTCTGCTAATATAAGTAGTCTCATCTTATTTTTTTGCTATTACCCCTATACCCCATCCCAAAAAGTTAAATGGAAACTTGTTATTTAAATTTATTATTTCAATAGTGTGGAGTAATTTTGATTTATGCTCTTTCCCATGGTATAGCCTATACAAAGAGGGAATATGATAATTGCTGAACCATTTAACAGGCCTAAATCCTGCTTGTCTTAGTTCCCTCTTTAAAGATATAAAATTATAAAATCTAATATGGGTTGGACCCCATCCAAGAAATCCTTTTTTGCCATGAAGCCAAAAATAAAGCAACCCCTCCATTAAATAGTTTAGGGAAAAAGAATTTTGAGTATTTAGGAACAATAATCCACCGACCTTTAAATGCTTATTCATATTTTTTAGAAACGCTTGTGTGTTATCAATATGCTCTATTATATCACTAGCAAAAATAAGGTCAAACTTTTCTTTTAAGTCTATAGTCGCAGCATCTCCCAATACAAAATTAGCCAGGGGATTTATTTTTTTGTTTGCTTCAAGAAAAACTTTATTTATGTCTAGGCCAGTAACCTTCGCACCGTTATCGATGAAAAATTTAGTATAGATACCACAGCAACAACCAACATCTAATACTCTAGCTGTTTTTAGATTTTTAAACTCCTTTATTAATTTTTGGGTCTTATTAAGCTTTAATTTACCATAAATATTATCATAACCATCAAAATAATAGTTTAATGCTTCTTCTGAGTTGGTAATTTCATAGAAGGATTTCATCTTGATCTTAATATATGATGTTGTATTGGTCTTTTAATAAAATTAGGCAGCAGTAAATCAATTAGAGGCCTAATTAAGTAAATTGAATAATAAAAAGGGTAGTCCAAATAATATAAGGCAACGAGTCTGGTTTTTATCATCTCATAAGTCTGTCTCCTCTCCTCTGATCTGCTTTTGTTTATCAATAAAAGTTCCTTTGGAGTTATTCTGAACTCGTATCCTTCTCTTATCAACCTAAACCAGAGATCATAATCCTGTGCGTACAAATAATTTTTTTTATATTTGCCAAGATTAATTACAACCGTTTTTTTATACAAACAATTATGATGGAATAAATTTTTGATTATAAGCTTTTTTTTAATTAAATCAAATTCTGTTGGAGCAGCCAAACTAACTATTTCACCACTATCTCTTATTTTTCTACAAAAGGAGGCTACAAGTGCAACATTAGGCGAACTATTCTCAAAAACTTTTATTTCTTCTTCAAGTCTAGTTGGCATAGATATATCATCTGAATCTTGGGTAGCAATAAATTCTCCTCTTGCAATATCTAAACCATAATTAAGGCACCAAGTAAATTTCATATTTTTTTTATTTATCACATTTATTATCCTCTCATCGTCAAAAGAGCCTATTACTTCTTGCGTCTTATCTGTGGAACCATCATTTATAATTATAAATTCAAAATTCCTATAAGTTTGGTTTAAAATACTCTTTATAGCACGACCTACATTTTTCTCATCATTGTATACGCCCATGATTACAGAAATCCTTGGGTTCATTAACTCACCTTTATGTAACCATACATACCAATAAAGGAGAGGATCATAGAAATTATTAAGATTCCAATAAAGGGATATTGCGCCCGGGTTATTTCTTCGCCCAATATTTTATAAGAGGAATACATCGTAACCAAGAAGACAGGAATGACCATAGTCCACGAAAATATAAGAAGACTATGGACCCTTGTAAAAGATAAAATCACAGCATTTAGAATAAACATAATAAATCCAAGGAATAAAACTAGCAACATATACTTGTTTGCGAAGATTAATGACCACAATTTAAATGAAAAAAATTTTTTTAATGCTAAATCACCATATCCAATCATTATCTTCCTTTTCATCAAGGTAGTTATTATACTTATAATACTGATAGTTACTAATAATCCATAAGCAATTAAAATATTAGTTAATTTCATTTTTATAAACACCAATTAACTTGCCTGCTTGTTTTTCCCACGAATACCTTTCTGCTCCCATTTTAGCTGAAACTTCCATCTCTTTCCTAAGCATATGATTGTCTAATAGATTTATAACTTTTTCTGTGAAACTTTCTATATTATCCTCCGCAACCAACCCATTTTTACCATTTTTAATTAAAGTATATGAAGCATTCCATTTAGATTTTATAGCAATTACCGGTTTTCCACATCCAAACGCCTCAGTTACAACCATACCAAATCCTTCAACCAATGATGGGAAAGTAAAAATTTTACTAGACTTAATTAATGAATAAATATTTGCCTTTTCTTGACAGCCCAAAAATTTAACGTTTTTCATTATTTTAAGAGAAACAGCAAGAGTTTCTAAATCTTTCCTACTAGGACCATCCCCAACAATTAGAAGCTTTATATCGGGATATTTTTTCTTTATTAATGGTAAACTTTTCAAGAGTAACTCCACATTTTTACCTTTGATTAATCTCCCAACATAAATTAGATCAGATTTTTCTTTAGAGGGTTTCGTTTTCCTAATCTCTTCGATATCAATTCCATTTTCTATGACAATCCCCCCACCCAAGTCTCGTTTTGTTTTTTTACTTACAACAATATCTATTTTACTTAATTTTCTGACCGCCATTTCAATAGAATACGCAAAAAATCCTTTCAATTTGCCGAAATATATGAACCAAAAATCATCAAAATATTGATGCCAAACAGTAATCAAAGGAGTCCTTTTTATTTTACTTACGAAGTAACAGGAAAAAAAAGGAAAGTAAGGGAAAGAAGCGCATTCGATTATATCGTATTTATCCTTCAATAAGCTAGGAAAAAGACAAACAGCCATCTTAACTGGTTCTATGATTCTCCTTTTCCCACTAAAGTTATAAAGTTCTTTATATCTACAACACCCATGGTAATAAATTCCATCTTTTTTAATTACATTCTTGCCTTCCCATAATTTGACACCATAAAGATGAACTTCGTGTCCTGCTTTTACTAATTGTTTGGCTACTTCATAGTTCCTTAATTCAATGCCCCCCACATTAAAAGGGTACAACATATCATAAACTATTGCAATTTTCATATTTTAATATGTAAGACAGGTGCCTAAATCCATCTTTTATCATTCTTAACTTTTTTTTACCAACCCTCACGGAATATCTTATTGGAACCTCAGTAATTTTTAGATTTTTATTTTTTGCTTTTATCAACATTTCAGAAGCAAATTCCATACCTTTGCAGTTTAAACTCAGTTTATTATACGCCTCTTTGGTTACTCCCCTGAATCCAGAATGAGTATCTGAAAAATTTGATTTAAACTTAAAGTTAATTAAAAAAGTAAAAAAAGGGTTTCCAATATATCTATGCGAAAAAGGCATAGCCCCCCACTCAATTTTCCCTTTCATTCTAGAACCAATAATAATATCATACCCCTCTTCAAATTTTCTTAAAAAGAGGGGTATTTCATAAAAATCATAGCTACAGTCACAATCAGCAAAGATAATGTAGTCGCCGGAAGCAGAATTCATTCCAGTGATCAAAGCATTACCATATCCTTCTTTATGTTTCACTACTCTCGCACCAAGTTTTCTTGCTATTATCTCTGAACTATCTGAGGAAGAATCAGAGACAATGATCTCATGCTCTTTATTTTTTAAAATTTCTTTAATTTTATTTATGCAAAGGCCAAGCCCCCACTCTTCATTTTTGCAAGGCAGTACTATTGATATTTTCATGATATTACCTCATAAATATAATTCCCTTTATTATAAACTTCTCTAAATTCAGGGCAATCAATAGGAATCCTACTCAAGACAAGATCGGCATTTTTTACTAAACTGTATTTATTTTTGCAATCTGCTTCCAAAAATTTAAAGTAAATCAAAGGATCATCCCTTTTCCAACTCCCTGATTCTAAATCATATTGCCAGCCACCAAGATTAGATTCAATTATTCCCTTTATGTGCTTTTTGCTGATAGGGTAGACCCCTACAGCCATCCAAGGGTCTGTAAACACAAGATTTCCCCCTTCATACGAATGTTCAATAAATCTTATGGCTTCATAATCTTGGTTTTCTAATAAGTAAAGTAAAACTAGATTCTTGGATTCAACACTTGCTACATTTTTCTGTTCATTTATATTATAATAATTCTTTAACCCATAAATGAATACTACAAAAAGTAAAATTATCACAAGTATTATGCCAACTGATTTGATTCTTACTAGTCTTAATAGTTGTTCTAATAAATAACACAATCCAATTGCAGATAAAGGAACCAAGAACAATAAAAGATAGTAAACCGCCCTAGTATAAGGAATAAAATATGTTAATCCAATCAAACGATCAATAATTATAAAAAACAGAGGAATAAATGCAGCCAACAAGATTTTATTCCGCTTTTTTAAAAAAACCAATACGGTACCAATCAAAGCAAGAAGAAAAAAAAGATATCCATATAATGAAAAGATATTATAAGTAATATATCCAACTGAAGTTTTGGTCCACTCATCAAATCTTAAAAAATATAAATCAAAAAACTTTAAAGAAAAAAAAGTTAAAATTATTGCACCAAGCGCCACTATCCAAGACAATTTCTTACGATAAAATTTAACAAATAAAAAAAAGGCAAAAACCAAAGTAATAAAAATAGAGGTAAGCGGATAAACTGTCAAGGTAATAAAATAAGTTATGATAGTGAAAATCAAGTAACTTTTTTCTTTATTTTCAAAATAATTAAGTAATAAATAAAAAAATAAAAACATTAAAAAAAGACTCATACCCATAGGTACGAAAAACCAATTTCCCATAAGATTTATATTACTTTTTAAAGAGCCAAAAAACAAAACTGACAAAAGACCAATATAGTTATTCTTTGTAGCTTTTCTTATAAAAATGAATAATAATAAAGAATTGATAATCATAAAAATTGCAGGCAGATTTTTAAAATTTAAAATAGGATCTAACCCCATCAGTAAAAAGAATTCAGATGTAAAAATATTAAAACCAACCTCATAATTAGGAAAGTAAGGAGATCCAACTAAATATGGATTCACAAATTCTATTTTTCCATTTTCAATAAAATAAACAGCCTTGGCTAAATGTGCCCACTCGTCTGCATGTATTGGAAGATCATATCTAAAATCTTTAACTTCATAGTATTGGGCATCATTATGTGGGTTCTGTATCAACCCAGAATAGTTAGAATGAACCTGGTATATTAAAATAAAATTAAAAATTAATAGAACAACCAATATCAAAAAAATAATCAAGGTTTTTTTATCTTTTAACTGACTAAAATCTGTTTTTAAATAAGTAATCAAGTTTTTTCTCAATAGAAAAAAGAGGATTAAAATGATCACAATTAGAACACCATAAACAAAAAAAGCATTAAAAATACCTAAAAAACCCAAAATTAAGCTCATTAAAATATTAACACAAAGACTTAATCCAACACTAACCCCAATTCTGTCAATAAAGTCCAATTTCTTTAAAAACAGCCAGCTAATCAAATAACCAGGAAGTATAAAACAAAATAATAACCCAATTATTACTTGTAAAACCACCATAACCTTAATCCTATTTTCAAAATATAAAAGCTTTAATTGTTCTATAAAATATATATTCTAGGCAAGTGTTACTAGACAACCATACACGTAAACAATATAAACTATTTAATTCTTCTAAAAATTTGATGGATAAAATACTAAAGTTCTATTCAAGAAAAGACATTCAAAAAGAGATATTTAGATTATCTCAAAACAGGGAAATAGCAGTTAAATATGGAGATAAGGGCTTTGGAAAACGCCCAGATATATTGCAGTATCAAGCAGATATTTTAGAATTAGCAAGGCAAGGCGTTACTTCTTTTCATGGCTCTGTGGAGAGATGGAAAAATCCTCTAGAATTAAAGCCAGGAATGACAAAAACCAAATTAGATGCTCTTCGTTTAGGTTGGGATTTAGTAATAGATATAGATTCCAAATTCATAGAATATTCAAAATTAGCAGCAGAATTAGTGATAGAATCTCTAAAATTTAACAACATCAAAAACATATCTGCAAAATTTAGTGGTGGCACAGGCATACATATTCTGATTCCATTTGAATCTTTCCCAAAAAAAGTAAAAAATCAAGAAACAAGGTTATTATTTCCAGAAGCACCCAGAGCAGTGGCAGAGTACATAAAAAAACTGATAAAACCATTTCTAATAAAAAAGATAATTTCAATGAGCAAAATAGATGATATCTCAAAGAGTTTAAACAAAAAACCATCTGATCTGCTAGAGAAGATATGTATTAATTGTAAAATACCTGCCATTACTAAAACATCAATAAAGCTTAATTGCGGTAATTGTGGAAGGGAAGAAATTCTGGCCAATATAGAAAATAAAACTCTAATTTGCGTAAATTGTAATTTTACTTTAAATATTCAAAAAAATGTTATGCATGATGAATGTCCAAGATGCAACAATACAAAAAATTTTGTTAGTGGAGAATTTGATCCTTTTAGGATAATAGAAATAGACTCACAATTAATCTCCTCTCGCCACATGTTTCGTCTTCCTTATTCTTTAAATGAAAAAACTAATCTTATAAGCATCCCTATAAAAATAGATCAAATTAAAAATTTTAAACCTTCAAAAGCAAAGATAGAAAATGTTGAAATAGAAACCTCATTCTTAGACACAAAAAACACCTTAGAAGGGGAAACTAATCAGTTATTTATGCAAGCTTTTGATTCATTAGAAAGTAAACAAGAAACAAAAATAAAAAATACAAAAGAATATGAAATACCAAAAATAGCAATTAAAGAAGATTTTTTTCCAGAGTGTATAAGGAAAATGCTCTTAGGCGTTAAAGAAGATGGAAGAAAAAGAGCAGTTTTTGTTTTAATCTCATTCTTACAGCACATGGGCTGGTCTTATGATATTATACAAACAAGATTATTGGAATGGAATAAACTGAATTATGAGCCACTAAGGGAAGGCTATATCCTTTCTCAAGTAAGCTGGTTCAAAAAACAGCAGAATAAAATTCTTTCACCAAATTGCGATAATGAGTCCTATTACAAAACATTGGGTGTTTACTGTTTCAACTGTAAATATAAAAATCCCGTTAATTATGTTAAAATAAAATTAAAAGAGGTTTCTAATGCAAATAGTAAGCGCTAGTTGGTTTACATCCCATGGTTACTGCGAATACAAATTTTTTTTAGAAAAAGTTCTTAAAATTGAAGTTCCAAGAACGCAAGAAATGATTTATGGTTCTAAAGTTCATAAAGATAAAGAAATTATTTTTTTAGAAAAAGCAGAAGAAATGACCTGGAAAGAGTTTTTAGAGGCAGAAATACCAATGATTACGAAAGAGGTCGAATTTGAGAAACAATTAGGGGATATTTTATTATTAGGAAGAGTAGATGAAATAAAATCAGATAAAACAGGAATTTATATCATAGATGATAAACCAAATCCAAAACCCTATAATTCAAATAAATTACAACTTTATGCTTACTGTCTTTTGTTCAAAGAGACTTTCAATAATCTGTTAAATAAACCAATATTTTCCATTCTGCGTAATAGGGATACAAATGAAGTTGTTTGGTCTCAAGAGTTCAACAAATACAAAGAAAATGAATTCTTTGAAACATTCCATAGACTAAGATCAATTTTATTAAAAAAAGAAGAGCCAATCCCGACCACAAATCCGAATAAATGTAGGGCCTGTATTTACAATAAACTAAACATATGTGATAAATCTCTAGCAAAAATTTAACCATTTTTAAGTAGTTAAAAATAGTATGTGTTTAGCTAAAACCGAAAATAGCAAATTCGTGAATTATTTTTAAAAAATGAAATAACTTACGATAAAGTCTATGAAAGTTTCCAAGGTTCCTTTGATTATATGAAACATGCAAATACTTGCAAATTAAGAAAAGATTTAAGTAAAAAACTAGAAGAATATTTCCCAAATCAGATATCTGCCTTAGAAATAAATAGGATGATTAAATTTTCTAAGCTACCAATCATAAGATTCTAGCAAAATAATCCAATAATCTCATCAAAATCTTCCCCAGAATAATTTTCCTTGTATTTTTTTAATAATTTAATTAATTTACCAGAGTCAACTTTTTTATAATAATTATTTAAAAATTGACAAAAACCGGTAACGTTTTTAGGTCTTTCACTATATTTACATCTCTCAAAATCGATTAAAATAATTTTTTTACCAACTATAATGTGTTTTAAGGGATGATGCATTTCAAATTTATCCACTTTTAATTTATCTAAAATTCTGCACTGTCTCAAAACTTCCCTAACAACTTTCTTTTTCTCATTTAAATCCACTTTTTTAAAATAAGCTAATATCCTATCACCTTTAATAAACTTGCAAATAAGAAAATTATCATTAAAATAATAAAGTTTAGGTCCAATTCCACACTTATTAACTCTCTTTAACCAAATGCCTTCGTTTTTTATGCTAGCAACAGCATCACTTTCTTTTCTTTTAATTTTTATTATAAAATTAAATACTTTATACACTTCAGTTCTTTTCCCCTTAGCATAAACCATAAAAAAGCATTAGGGAAAACTATTTAAATAAATAACTATAGTTCTTATTAAAAAGGGGTTGCTAACTTGAAACTTAGGTTATTTGCTATAATATTCCTATTACTCTTAATTCCTCTAGTTATTTCTAAACCAATTGATTTTGATAAAGCATACACTTGGTTATATGGTCAGCAACCCACAGATGTAACCCAAGCAGCTTTAACAGCAAGTTCAATAGCAAAAATAGATCCAGCAAAAGCCCAGTTGTTTATAGATTATCTAAAAAACAATAAAAATCCTTCTCAACCTTGTTGGCCAAAATCAACCTGTGATTCCTCTTCTACCGCTTTTGTATTACTCGCTTTAAACAATGGAATCAATATAGAGGGAGTTTCAATAGAAGAAGTAAAAAACTGGTTAGAATTAGCCCAACAAAATGCCCCTTTGCCAGGAACATGGAATTTACAAATAATTACTTCAGGAATAGGTACTTGTGATTTAGCCTATGCTAAAAGGGGCTCTTTAAATGAAAATCCAAGAATAGCATTGTCAGTAGATAAAGGAAAGATATCATCCCCTTCTTGCTCCCAAGGTCAAACTTTTTTAGATATTCGTTCTTGTATCTCACAAGATATCTTCTCAAAACCATCAACCAGGATCAGGATAAATTGTCCTACTTTATCAGATGCAAAAATCTCAGTAATTTACATAGAGAATAATGCTTATTATCTTGTTAGCGAATCGGTTTCTACAACTACAGACATAATAATAAATAATGGTTATTATACTAATTTAGATTCAACTTATTACTCAAATTGGGCTTTAAAAAGAAGCCTTAGTGATGTTGATTCTTTATTATACTTAAAGAAATCTTCTAATATTAATTCAGTAAAAGACAATTCGTTGCTTTTTTTAATCACCAATAATCTCTACTATCAATCAAGATTAACTAGTTTGAAATCACAAATAGGTGGGTATTATGGCCAAGTTCCCAATTTATGGGATAATGCCTTAGCCGCCCTAGCTTTAGGCCAAGCAGATACAGATTTACAAGAATGGTTTGGCTCTCAACAAAATGCTAATGGTTATTGGCAAGATACAAAAACTACCGCTTTAATTTTATTTGCTTTAGGCGGTACAGCTAATTTGCCTGAATGTGTTGCAGGACAGCAAAAATCATGTGGTCCAGGTGTTTGTGCTTTAGCAACCCAAACTTGCACTTCTCAAAACACCTGGCCAGGCTGTACTCAAACAGATCTTGCTAGATCTGGTTATAGCGCAACAGAAATATGCGGCAATGACAAAGATGATAATTGTGATGGATCTGAAGATGAAGGTTGTGATTGTGATCCTGCTTTATTTACAACAGAATCTTGTGGTTTAGATATAGGAATTTGTGAATTAGGAACAAGAACTTGTGATCCAATAACTAAAAAATGGTCTTTCTGTCAAGGCGAAACTAGACCAAGTGTAGAATCTCCAAGAGACGGAAATAGTTGTTATGATAATAGAGATAATGATTGCGATGGTGTAATTGATTGTAATGATCCAGATTGCCAAATAGGAAATGATTGGGATAGGGATAGTATTCTAAATGACAATGATCAGGAAAAATGTACCCCTCGCTCTTGTTTAAGTGATGTCATAAGAGAAGGCAGACCAGAATTTTTAGGCAAAGCTAAAGATCAAGATTCAGATGGAATTTGTGATAGTTTAGATCAATGTGATAATACTCAAACAGGTTGTCCAATTTACGGAATAGATCAACAAAAACCAGGTTGCCCAAGTGACTGCTCAATACAATCCTGTCGTGAAGGTTCAGATACTTTTTGTAGATTTACATCTTGTGAAAATGATTGTGGTTCAGGAGTTTTCAATACATGTGATTATCAAGAATGTTCTTCAATTTCATCAAGTTTAAGTGGTTGCATCTTTATTCCAAGTTCGGTGCCTTGGTTATATAATAGTTGTATTTCTTGTAGTTCAGGTTCCTCATGTTCTTCATACCAAGATGAAAGAGATTGTTCCTTAGATCCATGTTCAAAAGGCCTTTGTCAATGGGCTAATAATGTATGTACAGAAATTCCTAAGTCAAATTTCTATAAAGATAATGATAATGATGGATTTGGAAATACAAGAGATACAACAAGAGCAGTTACTCCACCCCAAGGCTATGTAGCAGATAACACAGATTGTGATGATTCATCATCATCAATACATCCAAATGCTCAAGAAATATGCGATAATAAAGATAATGATTGTGATCCTTCAACACCAACAGATATAAACTGTGCTTGTACTCCTCAAACTACACAAAAATGTCCTTTACCTCAAAGTAATTCATTATGTACCCAAACATGTACAGATCAAGGACAATGGTCTTCTTGCGATACATCAAGAGCTGGTCAAGAAAGCAATCAGGCATCATGTTCTAACAGTCAAGATGATGATTGTGATGGTTTAATTGATTGTAATGATCCAGATTGTGGTTTCGATGCTTCACAAGGAACAGGAGATTGCGATAACGATAGAACTTGTGATTTATTTGAAACTAATCATGATTTAGATAATGATAATATAAGAGATGATCTTGACCAGGAAAAGTGCACTCCAAGAGATTGTATATCAAAAATAAATCCAGCAGGTGTAAAACTAGATTCAGATTCAGATGGAATTTGTGATGCAAAAGATAATTGTATAACTGCTCCAGGTTGTAGCCCTGTTGACCCTAACGGTTGTGTTTTAGATTGTCAGTCTAATAGTGCTTGTTTACAAGACTCTTTATGTACTTGTCCAAGTTGTGATTATTGTGGTGGTGCATTACGTACGTTAGGCTGTGACTACCAAGAATGTTCTCAATGTGCGGGAGGAAATTGCAAATATGATGGGTGGGGTAGTAGCACCCAATGGGGGAGCTGTTCTGCCTGTACATCAGTAGATACGTGCTCAAGTTATAAAAATCAAGAAGATTGTTCCTCAGATCCATGTTCAACACCAACTAATACTATTGGACCTTGTGAATGGTCAGGAACCTCTTGTGTTGAAAAACCAAAAACAAACTTCTACCAGGATAGAGATGAAGATGGATTCGGACAACAACAGGGAATACCATTAAGAGCAGTTACTCCACCAGATGGATATGTTGTTAATAATCAAGATTGTAAGGATGATAATGCAAATGTAAAACCGGGAGCAGTAGAAATATGTAACGGTGGTATAGATGATGATTGTGATTCATCAACAAGAGAACAAGGTTGTTCTTGTTCAGTTGATTCTACTCCAACATCATGTGAAAAACAAGCAGGAGTTTGTTCTGGAGCAATGAAAACCTGTATAGATGGTTCTTGGTCTATTTGTGATTATAGTTCAGATTACTTAGAAGTAGAAAACATCCAAGAATCATGTTCAGATAATTTGGACAATGATTGTGATGGTTATATTGATTGCAAAGATCCAGACTGTACTTCATTTGATTTTGATAAAGATCGTATTTGCGATTCAAGAGATACTGATAAAGATGGAGACGGAATTCCAAACACAAGCGATAAAGAAGAATTTACTTATTATTCATCAAGTGAAAATCGCGGTTGTTCTGTATGGAGATCAAATGATCAAGTAAGAAATGATTTAATAGGAGTAGCAAAAGACACAACTGATAGTGATGGAATATGCGATACTTTTGATAAGTGCCAAAATACAATATTATCATGTCAAGTACAATCTTACGTAGATTCTTTTCCAGGTTGCCCATCAGATTGTGGTTCATGTTCGCTAGATCCATCCTGTGCATGTGATGATTGTGGATCTGGCTTTAGTTTATGTACAAACGAGGCTTGTTTATCTTTAGGAGAAGCAGGTAGCGGATGTTCATTCAAACCAGGAGGAATATTTAGTTATAGTTATTGTTACCAATGTAATCAAATAACCTCTTGTTCGTCATATTTAACACAATTGGATTGCGAAACTAATCAATGTTTAGATAGTGAAAATACTAGATGTGCCTGGGATACAACCACAAATTTATGTAAATTTAAGCCAAAAACAAATTATTATCTTGATTCTGATAAAGATGGATTTGGTAGCATTACAAGCCTACAACAATCTTATACTCAACCAGAAGGATATATAATTCAGGGCGGGGATTGTAATGATAATGATGTAAACATAAAACCAGAAGCAACCGAACTGTGTGATAATTTAGATAATAATTGTAAAGAGGGTATAGATGAAGGTTGTTCTTGTGTTACAGGAAGAACCCAAAGTTGCTCTCAAGGTAAAGTTGGAATCTGTACTCAAGCTCAATCACAGGTTTGCGGCCAAGATGGAAAATGGCCAGGTTGCAATTACGCTCTAATACAAACTTATCAATCAGAAGAAACATTATGCGATGGTCTAGATAATGATTGTGACAGTTCAATAGATGAAGGTTGTTCTTGTGTAGCTGGAACTCAAAGAAACTGTGCAAATCAACAAGGAGTATGTAGAAGCTTAAGAGAAACTTGTGAAGCAGGGACATGGCCCGGTTGTGATTATTCATCTATCCAAACTTATCAATCAGAAGAAACATTATGCGATGGTCTAGATAATGATTGTGACAGTTCAATAGATGAAGGTTGTTCTTGCACAGATGGAAAACAAAAAGATTGTGCAAATCAACAAGGAATATGCCTCGGTTCTATAGAGATATGTACTAATGGTGCTTGGCCAGGATGTACAAAAATAAATTATGGCACAAATTATATTGAAACAGAAGCAACACAAGCATTATGTTCAGATAATTTAGATAATGATTGTGATGCCCTAGCTGATTGTTTAGATCCTAGCTGTCCTGGTGGAGGAGATTTTGACAGAGATAATACTTGCGACCTTAAAGATTCAGATAAAGATGGAGACGGAATTCCAAACACAAATGATAAAGAAGAATTTACTCCGTTGGGTTGTAAAATAAATATTTATGATTCTGCTAACTTAGGAAAACAACTTGATACAGATAGCGATAAAGTTTGCGATGGTCTAGATAAATGTGAAAGGACAATATTAAGCTGTGCAGTTCAAGGGTTAAATGACGCTGCTCCTGGTTGCCCAGCAGATTGTGAAGTTACAACCTGTGTAGCTGACCCAGCATGTGAATGTAAAACCTGTGCAGAATGTATATCTGGCACTTTAGACTTCTGCTCACAAGAAGAGTGTTCAGTATGTGATCAGGGTTCATGTTTCTATCATCCTCAAACCCTAGCTAAAAACACCTGTGACTCTTGTGCTACAGCAGTTTCATGTAATACATATTTAACACAATTAGATTGTTCAAGAAATCCATGTCAAAATAAATTACTTGGACTAAATTGTACTTGGTCATCTAATACTTGCTGTATTGATAATGATAAAAACAATGTTTGTGACGATTTAGAATGTGAACCAGATTGGGAATGTGATCCTTGGTCCATATGTACCGGTTCAGAAGGAACACAAACAAGAGACTGTGAAGATAATAATGATTGTGACGCAGAATGCCCAGAAGATGATGAAGATTGTATTGCTGAAAGAGCATGTAGTGATTGTACTCCCCAATGGCAATGCGCAGATTGGTCAGAATGTTCTAATGGAATTCAACCAAGAGACTGCAGAGACATTAATGACTGTGCTCATACTTGCCCTATAGAGGACACTTTATGTTTAGAGCAAAGATCGTGTGGTACATGCACTCCAGATTGGGAATGCACTTCTTGGTCAGAATGTGAAGATGGAATAAAAACAAGGGAATGTGAAGATAATAATGCTTGTAATATAACCTGTTCAATTAATGAAGCAGAATGTATAGAGGAGCGACTATGTACAACAGATGAAGAACCAGAATCTTCATGTGGAAATGGAAAATGTGAACAAGAATCAGATGAAAATCAAGCTACCTGTCCATCTGATTGTACTCCTCCAAATCCATGTGTAGTGAATAGTATTTGCGAACCACAATTTGGTGAAGATCAAACAAATTGTCCAGATGATTGTGAAGAAGAAACTACATTACCACCACCGGGACAACCATATTGCGGAGACAGTATATGTGATCCAAATGAAGATAGTACTCTATGCCCGGATGATTGTGAAGAGGGAACAACACCAGGTCCAACACCAACGCCAACACCAGAACAAAAGAGCAAATTATGGATATATATTATAATTGTAATTTTGTTAATCTTGTTAATATTCGCATACTTATTATTCTTCAAGAAGAAGGGATCAAATAAACAGAACAAGAGAAAACCATTTAGCCAACTAGGGTCGTTATTACCAGAAGCACCACAAAGGAAATCATTATTTGGTCCACAACAAAAACCACAAGCTCAAAGACCATACGTCAAAAGAGAAAGGCCAAAGAAGAGTTTGGTAGAAGATGAATTAGAAAGATCAATAAAAGAAGCTGAAAAACTTTTACATAAATAACTATTTTTCATCACTGGCTGTAGTGAACCACATTTATAAACCATTAATTTCTTTAAAAAATAAAAATGTCAAATTATGTAGTATTACCAGAATCAAAAGAGCATCCAGATATTTTAGTAGCTAAGCATAGA
>Ga0209542_10009513_pt1 | contig 17815 bp, 12 predicted proteins | sample RifCSPhighO2_01_FD_184028 | JGI IMG/M metagenome (GOLD analysis project Ga0209542, IMG submission 184028) | Soil microbial communities from Rifle, Colorado - Rifle CSP2_plank highO2_0.1 (SPAdes) (version 2) | ecosystem: Environmental > Terrestrial > Deep subsurface > Rock core/Sediment ...
CTAGTGCAAAACCTACATCTTTCATTTCTTCTGCGAAAAAATTTTCTAGTTCTTCTCTGCTCATATTAGGAGGATTACTTGCGGCAAGCGCGAATATTACTATCTGTCTTAATCTTCTAGCTTCAGGCGTAGGTATTCGAAAATCTTCATATTTCAATAAAGCGTATAATTTAGGTGAAGTATTGGTTTCGGCAGGAACACATTCAAAAATCGATAATAACGCAGTTAAATATTCTCTATCAGAGTTTATTAACTTACCATCTAGATTATGCTTTCCGAGCCAATCAGTTAAAATCTGCCCTGCGGTTGAAGAAACTCTTTCTTTTAAGTCTTTTGTTCCATTTGCAATTAAGGCTCCTCTAAAACCACTAACTATTGATCTATCATGATGGCTATGCGTAAAATCATAAGGACCATTATCTCTAATAACGGCATCCAACCATGCCACAGGGTTCTTGGTTATATTAAATGAATCTAGAATCCTCAAAGGGGGTGTTCGCCGTCCGCCTGTCTCGCTCATGCTTCATAGTATAGCACGTGCATAATACAGATACTAATTTTAAAGATAGAGCGCCCGCAAACCAATACTTTACAACTTACAGTTTTGCGCGTCTTCCGATTTCAGCCTCAACCAAGGCTTTGTCGCAGCCGTACTTGAGGCGGGACATTTCCTTAATAATCTGTGCCACCCTATCGTTTTTATTTGCTCAAAACTTCTGCGTTTAGGTCGTGATATCCGCCAAACCAACTCATTAAACCCCCTAAAGTATCGCTATATTCACTAGTGTTGTTGCTTGGAGGCAAATACACGCTTATTGTACGTTTCGAGGAATTAAACCCTGCTCTTGATGCTTCTTGGGGGAGAAGTGAAACCGTCTTTGAGCTGTCTGCTCCGGTTGCGACAACTATTTCACTTCCTACAACCAAAACAGCACCAACTGCTTCTGCTTTTTCCAAAGCAAGGCGAATTATAGCACGGTAAATATCTGGCGTCTCGGAAGCGGTGTAGACCGGCTCAAGCAAGATTGCCGGTTGTTTTTGCCCATCATTTGTTTGAATGTGAGTCAATTTGGCCATTGCACGACCCAGCACCTCTCTTCTCTCGTTTTCCACATTAAAAACACGCTTATTGGCGTCCACTACACAAGCCGGCAAGCAATAGTTGAATGCTCCACCCCGCCAAGACTGACATGTTTCCCGAGGCTCAATTCCCGCTTTCAATAAAGCTACCGGGTCGTCCGAATCGTATGCCCGCAAGACAGCTACAGTCTCTAATTTTGCTTGGGTAGTAAACACTTTTTCTATTTGATCCAAATCCCGCATGGGCTGGTCCAGACCGGACAGTACACCCATAGCGCTCTTTGTTTTTGCCGCGATTGATAAAATATCTTGAGGTTTGAGCGAATCAGGGCTTGCCGAGCCAAGCTGAACAAACCCTTCAATTAAGCGCAGTTCGGCGTCAACAGACCGTTTTCTCACTCCTAATTCTCTTTTCTCATTCTCCGAGGAACTTGCTTTTATCTCTCCTATCAGGGTTTTTTGCATTTCTCCAAGCTGTTGAGTCCTATCGGGCAAAAAGTCTACTTTATATATATCCTGAACATGAGCCCGAGCTTCACTGACAATGCGTTTTATAGCGTCAACCGTGGCTTGGCGCGCCTCAGCTCCTTTTTGCGCTTGAACGCTCAAGACTACTTCCGGTACCGGTTCGAGCCAAGCCTCCCTCTTGTCTTCTGCTAGTACACTAAGCTGTTCTTTCGACGCCTCAAGGCCCTCTCTCCACGACTTAAAATCTCCAAAAACAATATGCCTGCCTATTTCCCGCACTACCCCTTCTTCGCTCGAACGGGATAACTTACTCATTTGAGACAGAAGGCTGGGTATTATTTCAACAATATTGCTCTCGACTAAGTAAGGAAGTTTCTCGCTAACTAAAGCTTTCTCGTCTTCTCCCAACTCCATCTTTTCTGTAACAACAGTAACCACTTTTCCTCTAAGGTCGGCTATAGTTTCCTGAAGCGTGGTTTTGGGGTCGTAAGAAAATTCGCCAAGTCCATCTAACGTTTGTAACAGCCGGAAGGCTTCTCTTACCCTAGCCGAATCTTCCCTCGCTCCTGTGACAAAACCCAAAATAGACTCTGCAATTTCCCTGCCGTTTTCTTTTCCGCTCAACATCAACAGACCTTCAGACATGGCGTTTCTGGCCATAATACCCACTTTCAAGTCCCGTGTATTATAAAGTTCGCGCAACTTGGCAATTAAGGCTTCGTCTAATTTAATTCCTTCGCGAGCAACAATTTCAGGAAACCAAGCATCGTTTCCATTTTCAGGGTGAACAAGAGCTTTAAAAATGACAGGTGTGTAAATTCTCCAATCTGCAACTCCGCTGGCTGCAACTACCGAAGCAACGCTCTCGATATTTTGTAACAATAAGCTTTCTACTTTAGTAGTATCTACCCAATCACTAGCTAAGAAAAATGCGCGCAATTCAGTATCAGTTATATTTACCCCCTGTTGCTTGCCAATAATTTCGGCAATTTGGGTCAATTTTTCCAGCGCAAGATATTTTGGAGCTTGCGAGATGAAGTTTGACTTGTTATAACCATCAAATAGTTGATAAATACTGTCGGAGTTTTGTAGCCACTCAATTATAATCCGTTTATCAAGAGGAGAAGAAGCTTCTATGACTTTACGTAAATCTTCTTGAGCCAGCGGTTTCTGAACTATTTCCTCTATAGCATAAGCAACTTGATTACTTGTATGCCCATCAGGAAAATGCCGAAGATATTCTATCATATGCGGTATTGCCCGAGGGTCTTGCATGAGATAAAAACAATGACTTGCACTCGTTCCGTCCCAACTTTCTACTCCCCCATTAAAGAGAGATTGCAAAAACTGTTCGTGCACAACATCATATAACGCTCTTATTTGTTCAGGAGTTGGGTTAATCGCTACCCATTCTTCTTCACTAAAATCTTTCATCACCCTATATATTGCTTCACCTTTACCATGAAACGAATCGGGGAAGAATTGTGTAAAAGAAATATATCGGTTCGACTTATTTTCATAATCCGTCTGCAATTTTGTAATTTGCTCGAATGTTGCCTGATAAGCTTTTTTAGAATCATCGTCTGAAACTGCTGTCGCCATTATTTTGATTGATTCTGCCAAATTTATGCCTTCTTTGTAAGGAAACTTACCTACAATATCTTTGCCAAACAAATCGCGACCATATCTTCCTAAAGCTTCAAGACAAATTCCCTGAAGTTCCACTTTTACTTGCTCCATGCGTTGATATAATTCAGGATTTTCCCCTCTGCGCTTTGGCGAAAACAAAAAGTGTTGTGTCAAGGCAACTGCCTTAAAAGCCCGAAGAGTGCTTTTGTATACTTCTTCCGGGTTTTCCACTTCATCCCTATCAAATTTATCTCGTCTTAACCATATTTCTTCATTTTGTTTGTCTAAAAATAATTGCAGTTTCTCGACATTTACAGGATCTCCCTGAACCGGCATAAACTCAGCGCTTGTTACCCCAAAAGGAGACAGGACAAGATCGACATCTTCTCGAACAATGTTTCCCGGTTTAAATACAAATCTCAATAAAGGGTTTTTAACCCTTGTTTCAGCCGCCGCTTTATAATCAGCAACCGCGTTTTTTAGAAGCTTTAAATTTGGAGATTCAGGCTTTTCAAGCTCTTGGTTTTCAATTGGTGCAGGGGCAATAGAAATTTCCATTCTTACAGTTTTGCACGTCTTCCGATTTCGGCTTCTACTAACGCTTTGTCGCGGCCGTACTTGAGGCGGGACATTTCCTTAATAATCTGTGCCACTCTGTCGTTTTTACTCGCATTCACCTGTACCATGTCGCGGGTTAAGTCAACTGAAAATGGAGGAACAGGCTCATTATTTACAATTGTCTTCATGTAAACATTGAAGCGCTCGATGTTTAAGAGATCGTCTTCGTCAAAAACCGGCTGGAATTCGCGGGCTAAATAATTAGCGTCTGTCACGCCCACGCGGAAAGCCATCAAAGTCCCGACATTGCCAAAGACTGCGTTTTTGACCTCTTCGTCCATCTGTCCGATAAATTGGTTGGCAACACAAAGCGAAAGCCTGAATTTGCGCGCTTCAGAGAGAATTTGGGCAAAGTCGGGCGTGGCAAAGTTTTGAAACTCGTCAACATACATGTAAAAATCCGTACGCTGTTCCTCGGGAACGTCAGCACGAGACAAGGCCGCCATTAAAATTCTAGGGATCAGGATTAGCCCTAAAAAGCTTGAATTTTCCTCCCCCAAGCGCCCTTTAGAAAGATTAATCAAAAGAATTTTTCTATTATCCATTACTTCGCGCAGGTTAAGTGTGGACGTACTTTGACCAATAATGTTTCTAATTAATTTATTGGTGACAAAGCGCCCGAATTTAGAAACGATATAGTCCAAAACCTCGGATTTGTGGAATTCTGCGGTTTGGGCAATTTGGTCTGTCCAGTAACGGCGGATCATCGGATCCTTTAGCTTTGGAATAAGCTCCTGAACAAAAGCAGGGTCAGTCAAAATACGGACAACCTCAACAAATGTCGCGCCGGGAACTTCGTAGGCAGTCAGCATTGCGTTGCGAACCGAATGCTCAAAACGCGGCCCGATAATGCCGGTTTTGTACGGATCATAAAGTTTATACATTAAGTTAATGATTGCCGAAGATACAAAATGCATTTGCTGTTCGCTTACCGCCTCCAGAAGATTTAGACCAATTGGCCGCTCTTCGTCAGCCGGATCAAAATAGATAACGTCTTCTGCGCGTTCTGGCGGAATCATGCGCAAGATATCTTCAATGGCGTCGCCGTGCGGATCCATAAAGCAAAGCCCGCGCCCTTCCTTAATGTCCTGCATGATTAAATCTTTTAAAAGCTCGGTTTTACCTGTTCCTGTTTTTCCGATAATGTACATATGGCGGCGCCTGTCATCGTCCTGGATATAAACCTGGCGCTCTACTCCCCGATACGCACTCTTGCCGATATAAAGGCCGCTTGTTGCAATTTGCGCCGGAGCAGGAGCGCGTTTGGCGTTAAGCCAGTAAATGTGCGGGGTCGTAATCTGTTTATTGGGTAAATGAAAAACTGTTGCTAACTCTTCGGAGTTTAAAATCATCTTTTGATTACCAAAGAAATGTACCATAGGGTGATAGCGGTAAAGGAAATCTGAGACAAAAGCGCCTTTGTTGCGGATTTTTCTGCCTTTAAATCCGTTTAATTCTCCTGAAAATTGTTCAAAGGAAGATTTAATGTTAGCCAAATGAGTTTTTGCCGCCGCTTCATCTTGAGCAACAACTACTGTTCTAATTGTTACTTCAAACCCGGGCTTAGAAAGCTTGTTGTTAATTGCTTCCATGGTTTTTGCGTCGACTTTATAAGAAGCTTTTTCCGGGTCTGCCTCTGACTTTTTAACTCGGGACAAATAGCCCTTGCCTTCTTTTTTCCAATCGTTGTCGGCTGGTGAAAGCAGAACCTGGACGCCAACTGCTTCCCCCTCCTCCATTTTTGCCAAAGCCGAAGTTAAGGAAGAAAGTGGGTCTGTGGCTAAATCTTTATAGATTTTGATCGGGTTGAAGCTGGGATTTCTTAACTGGACAGTCGAGTAGGCAACCTTACCGTTTTCAGTAAACAAGTTATATTCCCCAACTTCAATAATTTCCGCGTCTGTATATGCCCCGTAAATTTGTTTTTCGACCAAATCGTGCAAACGGCGCGGACACCAAACATAAAAACGGATATCTTCAGATTTAGCTACAAGCTCAAAAGAGATTGTTTCTTGTGTGTCAAACCTCTGTTTCCAACCACCTTTTTTTATCGAATAGAGAGCCGCGAACATTTGTTCTGCCGCGTCAATTTTTACTTCGCTGTCGCGCGGAACAGCAATTTGCAAAAGAATTGAGTCTAAAGACCTTGGTTCTCTTTTTCTGTGCTTGAAGATTGTCAAAACCCAGTAAGCCAAGATCGACAAGACTAAGCTCAAAAGGCCAAATGCGATCAGCGCCATGAACGCGCTGATAACTAATTCTGTTAGTCTGGTAGTAATATCGTCCATACTTAAAAATTATTTTTGTCTGTAGACAACACGGATTCCTGCTAACGCCGCTTTTTTCGCAATCCTTATACACCACACTGCCAGCCAGTAAATAGCATCGACTATTTTGTGGTGCAAACCGTGTTTAATTTCGTCTTCCGCCAGAGGCAAGGTGATGGTTACTTGCTGACTGCCCGAAGGGGTTAAAACGACTTGCCCAGAATCATCGGTCACTGGTTCACTTCCTGGATCGCGCTCTATTTTATCCAAATATCCCTCAACTGCCTGCTCTTGACTCTCAATCCGAGCCGCCTCGCCGGGCTCTTTTAGTTTTTCTTCAATTAAGGGATGTCCTTCTTTTTCCGGAGCAGAAACCATACAAGGAGATTATATCACTGTAGGTGGATGTTTTTGTGCTTGGGAAGAATCAGGGCTGTCCTATATACATAATAGACATTCCGTAATCAGAAACATCTATTGTTCTACCATCCACTTTCAGCTCGTAGCTACCGCCTGGGTTTTCCGGATCTGATAAAAATTTAGCTTCGATATATGGACTAGGTTTTGTTAGTTTTTCCACTTCAGAAATGTCTGTCAACCTTGTGGTCTTCTGTGTAACTATGTCGTATCCATAAAACTCTTCCGGAGCAAATGTCGCCTCGCATTCCTCACCTGAAAGGTACTTTCTATTTCCATAAACAAGCCTTCTGTTGTCTGAAGCCCATCCATAGCTGTTTATTGTTTTCTCTCCTAAGGTATCTTTATCAACCAATATGTCTTTATTTATTTTTGTGTCAAAAATTCTAAGCTCCCCAGACTCTCCCCCACCAAGTCCGCATTCCCATTTGACATCTCTATGCGAATCAATGTTCATATAGGCCAAATATCGACCGTCTGGAGTATGATTTCCTGGTGATACTGATAATACTTTTAGATTTAAGCCATCTACATTAATTTGCCAAAGATAGCCTATATATTCCGAAGGGTAGGAGTCCCTCATATATATTTTTTGATCATCAGATGACCAAAACTCAGGAGTTAACCAACCCAGACTCCCCACCTCTTTTATATTTTTTGAAAGAATTACTTCTTGCTTGTTATCATCAAGATCAATAATCATAATTACCACCGTGTCTTGACCTTCTTTGAGAGAGTATCCAACCGGTGTGTTATAAAGATCATTAGAAATATTAATAGCAACCCTTCCGCCATCATGAGAAACAGCAAAACCGAAGATGTAATTCTGCCCCCTTGCACCTTGATAAAGCTCTTTTCTCTCTCCAGTTTCGAGATTATAAGCTAAGAGGCTGTGTTCCATATTAACAAGAACTATATTTCTTTCTTTTACAAGCTTAAAATCGCGTGGGTAATTGTTTACATCTCCTACTCTAAAAATCTCTTTTTTATCCGAACCATCTAAGTTGGATTGAATGACTGAATATATTGGATATCTCCTATTGCCACTATCATCAATAGAGTCTATCTCTTTCGCATAAACAATCTTGGAGGATTCGGTCTTTTTTTCTTGAGGAGTATATTCAGAAGAATCACTAGTTTTGTTCCCTCTCCAATAACTTGCTCCAAAAACAATCAAGATAACAAAAATCAATATAAGAAAAGGTAGGAGAACAAAACCTTTTTGCAGTCTCACATAACCAGAATAGAGCAATTTACTTTGCTTTACAAATTTCTATCCCGAAATTGCCGGCTCAAGTTTCATTTCAGTTTCTACACTTGACAGAAGTAAATAGTAATGTATAATGTATGGTGTATGATTCGCAGACAACTTTATATTACACCTGAAATAGACAGGGCTTTAGAAATTGAAGCTAGGCGTCAAGGTAAGAGTGAGGCTAGACTCGCCAGAGAAATACTAGGCAAAGAGTTAAAAGTTAAGAACAAATCTATTTCTGCAGCCGATGCTTTAGTTAGAATGGCGCAAAATTCTTTTAAGGGTCCTGGTGATCTTTCTACCAACCTATTTGACTATCTCTATGGTAAAAAGTCTCCTAATTACGGTCCAAATAAACCGAAACTAACTAAACAGGAAATGAAAAATATAGAATTTTTTACCGATGCAAAACTCAAAAAAACTTCTAATTGACGCAGACGCATTCATTGCTTTAAATGATGGTAACGACCCAAGTCATAAACAAGCATTAGTTTTGTCAAAAGTAATATCTTTTGAAGAATATCAACTTATGACTTCAGACCCAGCTTTGGGAGAAGCAATAACAGTAATAAGTCAAAATACAAACCTCAAGCAAGCAGTAAGTTTTGCCGAAGGTATTCTTGTTACAAATATAGAAATCATAGAGCCCGATTCAAGTCTTCGGAGACAAGCTCTTGATATCTTTAAAAAACAAAACTCCAAAAACTCACGGTTCACAGATTGTGTCAACATGGCAATTATGAGAGAGAAAGGCTTGGACACAATCTTTAGCTTTGACGAACATTACAAGAAAAATGGTTTTAAAAGATTTGGAATAGACGAATAATTACTTTGCTTTCCAGATTTCTTCCTTCTTTTTCTCTAACCTATTCACTTCCCTCGCAATCATGAAAAGAGCGTCTGACAAGCGGTTAATGTAAATTAGGATATTTGGCTCGAGTTTTTCTTTTTGGTCAAGCTTTACCACTTCTCGTTCTGCTCGGCGACAGACTGAACGGGCGACGTGTAGTGCACTACCTACCCGTGAGCCTCCCGGGAAAATAAAGTTTGCCAAGGCTGGAAGCGAGCCTTCAAGCTCGTCAATTATCTTTTCCAATCGGCGGACTCTATCTAAACCAATTTCAAAAGGGGGTTTGTTACCCGCCCCGATCAGATCGGGGCCCGAAGGCGTAGCTAAACACGAAGCTATTTCAAAGAGGTCCCGTTGAATAGAAGTTATTTCTTCTCTGATTCTAACAAATCTGGCTTGCCCCGAGCGGAGTCGAGGGGTGAGGTTGCCAGAAACGAAACCCAAGTGTGAATTGAGCTCGTCAATCGACCCAAGAGCGATGACTCTCTGATCTGACTTTGACCTAAATCTTGGCTCTCCATATAAACTCGTTTTTCCTTTGTCGCCCTTTTTTGTATAAACAGCCATGATTGAGGATAAGTATATAGTAGTGTGTGGTTAGAAGAAAACAAAAGGATATATTGCAAGAATATCTCCAGGGCAGGCGACTTTCTCACAACTAACAACTCACTACTTACCCAGCGCTCACTGTGATCATGGCCATGCTCAACACTCTGAGTGGCCACAGCCATAACACTTTGAACAACCTTCTTCGTGAACAAACGCGGCTGCGCCGCACACCGGACAAAGATCAGCCGCGGTTTTTTTAAAACTAGTAACCAAGTCTAACTTGTCAGCAGCTGGGGCCGGCGTGGGGTCAGGGTTGTGCGCCGCCATGACAGCCCCAGCTTGCAAATTAGATGTCGGTTCAGAGGAGCCATTTTCCCCTGAAACCGAGTCAGACTCAGTAGTATGTTTTCCGTTCAAACCAAAATGTCGCGATAGAGCAAGGGCAATAGCATCTGGAACCGAGCGCACTCTGTTGGGTCCAAAGCCAATTGAATTACGCCCTCCAATTCCTGATAGCTGGTGAATAATCTCGTGAACTTTTCCTAAAGGCTTCCCGTTGCCGCGAATTCTAAAAGTCATCGAGAGTAATCTGCCAAACCCTTCTGCCATAGCATTAACGTCAGAACCCGCCTTGCCGATATTGATAAACACTTCAACAGGATTGCCTGTTGGATCTGTATTAATTGTTATAAATGCACTGCCCAAGGGAGTTGCCATGCGGTAGGTTACGCCTTCAAGTTTTTCCGGTCTTTGAACCAAAAGCTCGTGTGATTCAACCGCCGGGGCTGGTGTAAGAGTAAGCTGTTGGGTTAAACCTCCTTCTTCTACATTATGGACTTCGGTTTTTACAGGTTCTTCTTTGGAAAGCACACCGGGACGACAGCCATCCCTAAAGAAAGTGACTCCTTTGCAACCCAAGTCGTAAGCCATCATGTAAAGTTTTTTGACGTCGTCTACCGTATATTCATTTGGCGCGTTCACAGTTTTAGAGATTGAGGCATCAACATAACGTTGAACAGCCGCCTGTACTTTAATATGATCTTCAGGAATTAGATCGCTGGAAGAAACAAAATAATTTGGAATTTCCTCTCCTGGGTGCGCTTTTTTCCAGGCATCAAATAGCGGGTGATAAATATTGTGTTCCCCTATTCTGTCCCGGCGGACAAACGAGAATTCGTATACCGGCTCAATACCCGAAGTTACTTCTGACATGAGAGAAGTTGAACCGGTTGGCGCCTGCATTAAAAGGACTGAGTTTCTGATCCCCTGTTTTTTAATCATTGCCTGTATCCTTTCCGGTAATTGGCGAATAAACAATCCTTGAGTATATTTTTCGCGATCAAACTTCGGGAAAGATCCTTTTTCGCGACCGACTTCCGAAGACTCCTCAAAGGCGGCGTCACGAATTAGTTTATAAATTTTCTCGACTACTTCAATCGATTCGTCAGATCCGTAACGAATCCCCATTTTAATCAATGCGTCTCCCAGCCCCATGGTTCCCAGACCAATTCTTCTTTCCCCGTCCAACTGCGTCTTGCGGATTCCGTCGAAGATATAGATATCTCCATCAATAACATTGTCTAAAAACCGCGTCGCAACTTTAGCGTGTTCTTCTAAAGATTTGTAATCCATCACGCCTTCTTCGTTGACAAAAACAGCCAAGTTTAAAGAGCCTAAGTTGCAAACTCCATAGGGCGGCAACGGTTCCTCGCCACAATTTGAAATAATAAGACCGTTAGCTGCAAACTGGTGAACTTCTGCTATGGTAATATCAAATACTTCCTCGATACCATCTTTCTCAAAACTCTCAAATGTCGCTTCAAAAGTATTTTTGTATGGACCTTTTGTGTAAAGAGCTAAACTTGTACGCAATTTTTCTTGCTTTTCTTCTTGTAAAAAGCCGATCAGGCCTGCATAGCCTGTAACTCCTCCACCAGATATTACTAGATCATGGTACGCTTGAGTTGGGTAAAGCTTCTTCCCTCCTTTACCATCCGGCATCATGCGATCTTGAGCCAGTCTGCGATTTTTGTAAATTCTACTAACAATTCCAAAATTTATTAATAATCTCTGGACATTTACCAAAAGCTCTTCGCTCACCGATGTAAGTCTGACGCTTACACCATTTTCCGGAGTACCCGCAACGTGTCCATCGCTTGAGAAAATACCCTGCAAAAATCCTCTCTGCAAAGCCTCTGACCCGCCAAAAATAGCGTCGGGAACAATAAGTTTTGCGCCATGGGCAAAACCCAGGGACTGAGCAAGTTTTAATAATCTTTCTGATTTAACAACTGCTTTATTTTCTTTTTGAACATAGATTGGAGAAACTGTATACGCTCTGCCATTAACTCCCGTGTCTCCCACCATTATTTGTACTGCCGCAGCAAATTGAGGTGCAAGTTCTGTTTTTTCTTGCTGATAAAAGAAAAGTTCTGCTCTTTCTTTTTTTACAGAGCCATCACCTACAAGCCAGCCCCAAACTCTTCCCTCTTCAACTGTGCCCACACTCCCAAAAGCACCATATTTATTAAGTAAAATCTTGTCGCCTGCTTTAAGCTTTCCTGCTTCTACTTTTCCGACAGTAGTGTAAACTTTATGATCTTGTGTTAGTCGAAGGCGATACCCTTCTTTAGTCTGTAATTTATATACTTGTTTGACTCCGGTTAGAAAAGGCTGTGAAGAAAGATACTCTTTGCCGCCAACCACTACTTTGAAAGGTTTGCCTGCCGCATAAAGCTTGCGCATCGGAAAGATTCCTCGGCTTGTGGTAACCAGCGTGTCTCCTGTGACACAAGGGTTTGTGCAGTTTAGATAATTGAAGTAATAGTTAGAAGAAAGCTTGTTTGTCCTCTCCATAAAGTGAAGTCCAGGCTCTGCCGATTGCCAAGCCGCCTCACAAATAAGATCCCAGAGCTCGCGGGCTTTGATTGTTTTGTAAATTTTTACCTTACCGCCTACTTTAATCCAGTTATCTAAAATACCGTCCCACGCCGTGTCGTAAAGCGGGTCATCTAAATCCGGAAAGAGTAATGGCCAATCTTCATCTTTTTTAATCGCCTCCATTAAACGGTCTGAGACACAAATAGATAAATTTGCGCCTTTTATCCGGGAAAGATCGCGCTTGACCGTTATAAATTCTTCAATATCCGGGTGCCAATCCCAAAGCATGAGCATAAGGGCTCCGCGGCGCGTTCCGCCTTGCTGAATAACGTCATGGGTTGCCACAGAATACATTTCTGCCCAATTCATAGGTCCTGAAGAAAATCCGTTAACCTTTTTAACCCGGGCGCCACTCGGCCGCAGAGAAGAAAGGTTGACCCCTACTCCGCCGCCGCGTGCCATAATGTCAATCATCTCGGTTAGGTTTTCCATAATTCCGTGGCGGGAGTCGCCGGGTGAAGGTAGAACGTAGCAGTTATAATAGGTCACCTCGTAACCCGTACCTGCTCCGGACAAAATTCTTCCGCCGGGAACAAATTTAAATTCTTCCATCGCCCGGTAAAACTTATCTTCCCATTCTTTTTGTTTTTGGCTTGTTTTTTCCACACGGGAAATAGCACGCGCAACGCGGCGCCACATTTGTTCCGGATGTGCCTCTTGTGGGTTGCCCAGTTCGTCTTTTAAAGAATAGCGGTCAAGAAAAACTTTTTGACTAACACCATCCAACACTGTCCCGTTTGTTAAAGGTTCGGGGTCGACTCTAATCAAGGTTGGGTTAAGAAGATTTGGGGTTTCTGTCTTAAATTTAACCTCTGCTTGCCTCGCCAGTTCGAGGCGGGCGTGCCCATTGCCATTTACAACATGACCATTGCTGTGACCATTAGAATGCCCGTTAGACTGGCGGCCTACACGGCTTTTTTTCTTTTTCTTAAGCTCTGTTGTGACTGCAGTTTGTGCCATACAAAAAACTCGAGGATCGAAAAATCTCTTCGTCATATTCTAATAACACGTCATATGTAGTCAACTGGTAACTTCTATATCAAATAGCTTCACTTATACGGCTAGACTCAGAAGGAACAGCTTTGAAAAACTTTAGAAAAATTGACCGCTAAACTGCGTTTTTTCTTTACCTTAAAAATCAGAGGTTAAAAAAGAAGCAAGAAAATACCCAAACATTAACTTACTGAAGTATTTTTTGACTCATTCTCGAGTTGTTGTTGACGGAACATCTATCTCTTTTCTAATTAGTTCATGCACTGTATCTTCATAAAGCGTTTTAGGAGTATTTAATGTTTCAACAATTACAGACTTGGCATCGTTCGGAGCAATATTTTTAAATTCTTCTAGCATTTCCCTATGTTTTAAAGAGGCTCGGGTAAGTTTTTGCAAAAAATCAGCCGTGTCCATCCCTAATTTTTCTGCTTCTTGGTATTGAATAAATGATTCTTTAAGATATTGTTCTGCTTTAACTGCCGTTGACACCCCGAGCGCTCCTTTTCCGTTTTGGAGCAACTCCTGAGCCATACTAATGCGCTTGTCTGCAAACAAAAGCAGAAGCTGTGCGCGTTTTATCGGATCGCGCGTTAGTTGAACCCAAACTTTGTCACGTAGCGCCTTGATAGGCCAAAAAGGGTGGTCGGGCAAAAGCCCATGATGCGGCAGGTAATATTCAACAGGAGAAACAAATCCTTTTTGGGAATAAGTGTCGCTTGACTGATAGAAAATAAAATCTGGAGTAGAAGTGCGCAATAATGAGATTCCTAAAATGCTAAAAGCAAAGATCAACGAACCGAATATATATATAACCCTACGTAACATGCGGTAACATACATTTTAATACATTCGGTCAATGTCGGGTGGTCGGAAAGCTCAGCAAACCAGGGTGTCAGTAGTCATCACTCCTGTAATTCAGTGAGTCAGCACGTCTGACACAACCAACAAACCGACTTTCAGATAATACTGGCTTACAGAGTATTCTGATTAACTGAAGTACCGAGTTCTCTGACCCCCTGATTATCTAAATAGAATTATCGGCCAACTCCAAAAAACGTTTAAGAGAACAGGTGCAAGAATATTACCTGTCCGTCCATAGACAAAACCTGCTCCAAGGCTAAAAACAAAACTTAAGAGAGCGCGTGCTGGTAACTCGCTAAGCGACAAATCGTACACAAAAAACAAAACCGGTAAATGAATTAATACCCAACCAAAACTCACCAGAATATTTGCAGACCACTCGCTTTTTAAAGCTTTAGTTGCCCGGGAGAGAAAATAGCCGCGGAACACCGTCTCTTCTGAAACTGCAGTGATAAAAGAAAGAGAAAGTCCGCCCAAAAGCGAATTGGCAGTAAAGCCAAAATTCGCAAGAGCAATTGACTCATATTTAAAAATATTACTGATAATACCTACGACGGCAAATACCATGCCCAAACCAACTCCGAGATAAATACTGTTAAAAAGATTTTTTGCTGTCCAGCCCACCGAGGCAAATCCACCCACTGGTCCAGCCTTCTCTTTTTGTAAAAACAAATATAAAGCTCCCAGCCAAAGCAGGGGTTTGAAAACTAGCTCTTCGATATAGTCTGGAAGTTTAAAGAGGATGCGGTAAAAACCCCAAATAACAAGCAGAATAGCGTAAAGCGTTAAGGCGTTGCGTAAAGAATTCTCGCTTTTAACAACCTGCATATCCCTAGTATAACCCAGATAAATTTCAAATTAAAAATTATTGCACCTTGCACTCAGACAAAGATCTTTCAATCGCTTCAACAATCATTTGCTGTCTTTTTTTTGCCTCGACCAGAGTTACAAAGTTTTTGTGACGCGGAAACCAGTGAAAAACTAAATTGCGCGACCGTTTCCAAGTATTCCAAAGCACGTTTGGAGTTTCTTTGCTGCAATAAGTACTCAGGCGGTCATAGACCCAATCGCGCCCACGAAACTTAATCGGTAAATCAGGATTCAAAGCACGGCCTACACGAAAGTGATTACTGTTGTATTGTTCGCGGGTTATAATTCCCAAATCGTAGAACAATTTCTTTAAAAACCCTTCGTAGGCTTTGGCTGCAGGAAAAAGCGCAAAGGCATAATCATGGAAATGATCTTTGCCGTATTTCTCCTCCCGTTCCAGAAGAATTTGCGACTGTGAGAGAAGATCACGCTGGTTTTCAGTTAAATAATTCCACCAAGACCTACTTGCCAACTGTTTGGTAGACACACAATGATGATACCACAATAATTTGACATCACGTGCTAATATAGTCCTTAGAATATGTCTTTGGTAGAAACTGCCGTTCGTAAATTAAAAGAGCGTGAGGTAAGCTTGACAGAGCAAGAACAAGTAAGGGGCTTGTGTGTCCAACTACGACAGGAGTGGGTGCCACTATTAAGAGAATATGGAAAACCTGTCCGTAACTTGAGTAGACTTGGCGAAGTCGTATCTTATCCCCTCCTCATAATCTCTTCACAAATAGTTAATGGTCTCAGACCTTCTCAAATACTAAGAGGGTTGGTGGTTGAAAGGCAGATAGAAACCCACGCAGAATATAGACTTAAAGCTTCTGTTTATTCACTCGGAAAAAACCCCGAGACCTCGCCACAAATTGTAGTAACGCTTGAAGGACTTCCGCAAGCACTCTTTTTGTTCAGAAATCACGGTGCTGTTATCCCAGGCAAACTTGATTATGAATTATTCAACTACGAAATGAGCAAACCGCTTATAGATAGCTTTGGACCCACTTCTTTAGAGGATATAGTAGGATTTAAAGAAGAAATTCTTAATCCTCTCAAACGTAGGCTAGGAACACCAACCAGGTAACTCCAAGTCTGGTAAAATATATTCATGCTGCAAAATATAACCAATACCGCGAGACGCTTTATTGGTCTTTTAGAAAAGCCGAGAGAGTATATTTTCCGAATTCCAGGGCTTCGCAGACTACCCGAGAGGGCTCAGCGCATTGTATATTTTTCCCTATCTCCCACGATACTCTTGCTCTGGCTCTTGCTCTATCTTTATTGGGGTTTACCCTTTCCCAATCAGATCACCTCTGAATTGAGAAATCCTGTTTCCACTCAACTTTTAGACCGTGACGGTAAATTAATTTATGAAATTTTCGAAGAAAAACGCCGCTCTCCTATCAAACTTGAAGACCTGCCGCCATATGTTGCCCAGGCAACAATCGCGATTGAAGATAAAGACTTTTATAATCATTACGGCCTTTCTTTGACCGGAATTTTGCGCGCCTTCTTCAAAACCACTACCGGCCAACAATTACAAGGAGGATCAACCATTACCCAACAACTAGTCAAAACCACACTTCTGTCCCCCGAACGAACTTTACGCCGCAAAATTAGAGAGGTTACTTTAACTTTAGTTATTGAAATAATTTACTCTAAAGACCGCATCTTGGAGATGTATTTAAACAACATCCCTTATGGGGGAACAGCTTGGGGAGTAGAAGCCGCAGCTCAAGCTTATTTTGATAAACCTGCACGCGAGCTGACTCTTTCTGAAGCCTCTTTACTTGCCGGACTGCCGCAGCGTCCAACTTCGTATTCTCCATTCGGAACCGACCCGGACAGGGCAAAACAACGGCAAGAGCAGGTTTTGCGCCGCATGACAGAAGACGGATATATAACACAAGAAGAAGCAGACCGGGCAAAAACCGAAGTTTTGACATACGCCGAGACTGAAGGAATTAAAGCTCCGCATTTTGCTTTATACGTTAAAGAGCAATTAGTTGAACTTTATGGTCAGGATATAGTCGAGCGCGGCGGCCTAAGAGTCAAGACAACGCTAGACCTTGATGTTCAGGAATTTGCAGAAAAAACAGTTGCCGAAGAAGTCGGTAAGCTCAAAAAGGCTAGGGTTGGAAACGGCGCCGCCATGGTTACAAGTCCAAAAACCGGAGAAATCTATGCCATGGTTGGCTCAAAGGATTATTTTGCTGAAGACGAAGACGGTAAAGTTAACGTAACTCTCCGTTCACGCCAGCCTGGTTCCTCAATAAAACCCTTAAATTACGCCATGGCCATAGAAAATGGCAAAATAACTGCCGCCACACCTTTGGCTGACGTGCCAACTTGTTTTGCTGTTGCCGGCCAATCTCTCTATTGCCCTGTTAATTACGACGGCTCTTTCCATGGAGTTGTCCAGGCTCGATTTGCTCTTGGCAACTCCTACAACATTCCGGCAGTACGGGTTCTGGCCTTAAACGTGGTCTCGGGTTTTGTCGAGTTTGCCCGCAACATGGGACTATCGACATTAAAAGATCCGGAAAACTATGGTCTTTCCTTAACTTTGGGCGGAGGAGAAGTTAGAATGATAGATATGGCCACTGCCTTCGGGGTTTTTGCCAACGGCGGGTTAAAACAGCTTCCGGTTTCCATCCTAGAAGTAAAAGATTGGAAAGGAAATTTAATTGAAAAAACTGCAATACCTGACGGAGACCGTGTTTTGTCGCAAGAGACTGCTTATCTTATCTCCCACATTCTGCTTGACAATAACGCACGCTCTGCGGTCTTTGGCGCAACGTCTTACCTCAATGTCGCCGGACATTCCGAAGTTTCAGTCAAAACCGGAACTACCAACGACAAGCGCGACAACTGGACAATTGGTTTCAGCCCCGAGATCGTAGCTGTAACCTGGGTTGGCAACAATGACAACACACCCTTGGGCGCCGTCGCCTCTGGAGTTTCCGGCGCCTCCCCTATTTGGAATAAAGTTATTAAATTTGCGCTTGACCGTGT
>Ga0209542_10009514_pt1 | contig 17815 bp, 20 predicted proteins | sample RifCSPhighO2_01_FD_184028 | JGI IMG/M metagenome (GOLD analysis project Ga0209542, IMG submission 184028) | Soil microbial communities from Rifle, Colorado - Rifle CSP2_plank highO2_0.1 (SPAdes) (version 2) | ecosystem: Environmental > Terrestrial > Deep subsurface > Rock core/Sediment ...
CGAGACTAAGAGAAATTTTTGATGGAACGGTTGGAAAGACCAAAAATAAGGTATTTGACTTTATCGGAAACCATAAGAAACTTGCAACTTATGCAGCTGCAGGAACTATAAGCGCAACTATATTGGCAGGATCATTATTTTATATCATGGGTATGGACTTTCTGACAAAAAGGCAAAATTATCCTGAGAGAAACGTACTTTACAGGTCGTCAAATGTTACATACATTGCAGGAAATCCTGAGAAAAGGGCAGCTGCAAGATCAGACCAGGAATCTGACACAAAATATTATGAAGGCGGTATCGAGACCAAAGTCGGGTCAATCCTATTGGAAACTGTCAGGGAATTAAGGGGAGACATCAGATATTTTAATATGTATAATGACCAGAAAAGAAGGATCGGAAATTCAACTCAAAAGCCCGAAAGGTTTCAAGCAGGCATCAGGCTTGGTGGAAGCCTTAACTACAAGGAAGAATTTGCCATAGTCAAGAATCCAGAGCTAAGGACTTCTGAAAGCTATATTGTCTACAAGTTTTCGCCAGAAAGAGCATTTAGGGAAAGAGATATTGATGTTTTGGAATATTCCCCTGAAAGAGGAATTCTAGAAGATGATTTAGGAATTGTAGATGCTACTGGTAATGTAAAGATAATGAAGAACAGGCTTGTTGAATCCAGAAACATGCTTGGATGGCTTTTGGGAAAAGAATTTCGGGCAGGAACAATGCTGCAGGAATATGCAAAAACTCCTGAAAATAAGGAATTGGCAAAAAAGTTTTTAGAAATGATAAGGTATATGGACACTGCAAGGAGCGAAAGGCAGATTGAAAGATAAAAATTGGCAAGAGATGTCCTTGAATTAGAATCAAAAATGGAAAGAATAACTGTCTATTCAACTTTTGAAGATGGATTTTTTAAGATCCTACCACAGGAAAGCACTGTATATCTTGGCCATGATCCATCATTTCTTGAGAGATCAAAACATTGGGCTGGAATTGGAAGAAATGACGATATAAGGCTGAGAGTAGAAAACCATTGGGACTTATGGCCTGGTGATTATCCATTATTAAGAAACATCGGTTTTGGATCTGGCGAAAACAAGACTTTTCCATTTGCGAAATGCAATAATGGCAACTATACCATAGTCGATAAGTTTGGAGACCTGGCAAAAATTGAAATTAAAGACTTTATACTTTTCTATGGCCAGGATGTTATCTATTCATATTATCTTGATCTGAATGGCAATGGAAAGATTGAGAAAGCAGATGAATTGCTTGGAAGGGTTTTATGCAAGACTACCCATGATGAGATGGAACAGATTGACAAACTTGCTAAAGGCGAACAGCCAGAAGCTGACCTTACATTAACTATCAATTATTCTTTCATGATGCCTGATGATAATATAACCAGGGGCAAAGAGTATTTCAGGCTTTGCGCATATATGGAAAGTTTTATGCCAGACCAGGTCCATCGCGGATTTGGCAAACATTCGTTGCTCGGATATATTAATGACCAGAGAAGCGACCTAATGCTTGCTGATGATCTATGTTTAGAGAATCTTAGCAGAGCTTTAACCCAGGAATCGACCTTGGTCGCACAATATGATATTGTTAAATTATTGATTGCTGCGAGAAGGCCTTATGCAGAAGAACTTGCAAAAACATATGGAATTGAAGATGAATTTGCTGGAAAATACAATCCTTCTACCGCTCTGAGTGAGAGAACCATAATCGGACCGTTGCCAGCGATAGCGTTGTTATTAGGAGGAGCAGGATTTTGGTATATGAAAAGGAGAAGGAATCAGAATTTAGCTCAAGGAGGCAAATAAAATGTTATTGCAAGAAGTTGAGGAATTGTTGGATAAGTTTCTAAATGCCAACAAAAACCAGGAAGTATACTCAAAATTAAAAAGATTTGAAAAAGATGATTTTCTTTTAAATTTTCTAAAATCTAAATTAGCCAATAAAGATTTAAGGCAGTATAAGCCAGATGAGTTTCTACCTGTAATACAAGTCCTGGATTCAATAGTTTGCGCAGACATTCCTAGTGAGGTTGTTACGAATTTTCAGCCTTTGTATAGAGATGCTATTAGGACTGGATCATTTAAAGTATATCAAACATTGCTAGGCCATTTGAATTCAATTAAGGATATACATGAAAGCTTGCTGGAAATAGGGGTTAAGCCAAATCCAAATTATGGGAATAGAGATCAAAGAAATTTGGTTGATGATAGATTTTGCCTATATGATCAAAATAGTTATTTGACATTCATTCAGTCTTTGCTTAATGAAAGCAAGGAAGTAAAAGATATCAACATGTGCCCTTTAGATGACAGATTAACTTCTGTTGAAAATCATTTAAGAGAAATAAGTAAACATTTCGATGTTGCACAACTATTCAAAGCAGGATATGTTAGTATCTTAATAAATTCGGATAAAATTCACAACCAAAAATCAGAAAATAATATTAACGTCACATTCGGTATACTGATTGGATTATTAAAAAAGCTTGATTCAAGAGGATTTGACATTTACAATGACAAAAATATGGGGATTTTAGCTGATTACACCAGCAAATGCAAACTTAGTGAGACATGCACGCTGGCGGACTACCTGACCAAGGAAGCATTTATGTATGCGACAAATATGCATTTGAAGCGAGACTAAGGTTTTTTTTATTGTTTTGACTTGAATAAAACTGTTTAAAACAAAAAACTTTATATATCCAGTTTAAATGAATTCTATTATCATGAAAATAGCCTTCTTTGAGATAAAGGATTGGGAAGCTGAAATAGTGAAGAAAACATTCAAAGAGCACAAACTTTCATTTTTTACAGAAAGCTTGAACAGCTCAAATGCTTCAAAAGCAAAAGATGCAGAGATAATCTCTGTTTTCATCTATTCTAAGATTGACACTGAGACATTAAAGCAGCTGCCAAAGCTCAAGATGATCACAACAAGGTCTACTGGATTTGACCATATCAATGTTGATGAATGCAAGAAAAAGGGAATAATTGTCTGCAATGTACCATTCTATGGAGAAAACACTGTTGCTGAGCACACATTCGCTTTGATATTAGCATTGTCAAGAAATGTCCATAAATCATACATGAGGAGCATCAAGAATGATTATTCGACAGACGGCTTGATAGGATTTGACTTGTATGGAAAGACACTTGGAGTTGTTGGAGCTGGACATATAGGAATGCATGTCATCAGGATTGCAAAAGGTTTTGGCATGAAAGTAATAGCTTTTGATGTCATACAGAACAAATTCTTATCTGAAGTGCTTGGCTTTGAATATAAGCCATTGAATGATGTGCTAAAAGAGGCAGATATCATAACTATGCATGCTCCATATAACAAACATACGCATCACATGATGAACAAGGAATCATTTAAGCTGATGAAAAAAGATGCGTTATTCATAAACACCAGCAGAGGAGCAATCGTTGATACAGAAGCTTTATTGGAAGCATTAAACAAGAAATTGATCTCTGGAGCAGGCCTTGATGTTCTTGAAGGAGAATCAATCATGAAAGAAGAGACGCCAGCAATCGGAAAAAAGATTGGTGAATCTATTGACCAAAAGATTGTCGCATTAGACAATGTCGTTTTTACTCCTCACATCGCTTTTTACAGCAAGGAAGCATTGCAAAGGATCCTTGACACTACCATGCAAAATATTGTGGATTTTTTGGATAATAAAACTAAGAATTGTGTTTGATCAACTGTTTCTTTATAAAAATAACAGAATATATTTAAATCACAAGCAATTTGAGAGGTATATGATAACAACAGCTGAAATAAAGCAGTTTGAGAAAAAAGCATTGGAATCTGGAATTACGCTCAAGGATTTAATGGATAATGCAGGCAAGGCTGTATGTGATGCCATAGAAGACAAGATGGAATTAAAAGACAAAAGAGTATTGATTATCTGCTATCACGGCAATAATGGGGGAGATGGTTTTTCTGCTGCTTCTTACATATCTAAAAAGACACCAATAGATATACTTTTTATTGGAGATGAGGACAAATTAAGCGATGAAGCGGCATTTTTTTATGAGCAATGCCTTAATAATGAAAATATTATGTTTACCGGATCTCCAAAATACATAAATTTTGGGCATTATGATATCATTATAGATGCAATACTAGGGATTGGAAGCAAAAGATCATTAAAAAATGAGATGGCTGAAATAATCAATTTAGCAAACCAGAACACTGCATTTAGGGTTTCAATCGATAATCCGACTGGAATTGATCCAGATACTGGCAAGATCGACCAGACAGCATTTGAAGCAGACCTTATTGTGACATTCTGGGATATAAAAAAAGGGTTAGAGCAATTAAAGGATAAATGCGTTGTTGCTAATATAAGTTATACCAAACAAGAGAATTCAAACAAAAGAATTATTGATATTGGATAAATCAGATGCCTTTTTTGGCTAGTGCATCAACAACTTTTTCTGCAGCAAACCTTATGCCGTCAAGAGTGCCGTATTTCTCAAGTATCATTCTATTGAATCCAAATGTTTTTTTGGAGAGTTTCAAGGCTTCATCCAATGCAGCTATAACATCGTGATTTACAACAGCTCCAATGTGAAGCTTCAATATGCTTTTTTCATTAAAAAATATTTCAGGATCATCCTCAGCCAAAAATTTCGGCGTCATGAATCCTTTTCCTGTAAGATGAGCTGTCCAGACACTGCTCCATCCTGACCTTGCATAGATCACTAAAATGTTAGGATTGTTTATCTTATCAAGCTCAAGTGGCATAACTTCTATCTCTTTTGGCAGGTCTTTAATAGAATGCGGCTGAGTATAAATTTTCATGCCTAGGCCTTTAACTGCATTATAAAAATTGCTCTGCCTTATGCCATCAATCCCAGTAACAATCAGATAAACACCTTTAGCAATCTTGGTATTGTCCTTTTTTCGTGGATGAATAAACGGCGGGGTGAGCATCTCATTCTGCCTTAATTTTCTTGCATTATCATAGGAAAATACACCCGGATAGTTTGAGAAAATTATTTCTTGATTTTCCATCATTCGTTTAGCAATTGGCAACACTTTTTCTATTAGCATGCGGTCAATCTTTATTTCGTTCTCTTCATTGGATTTTTCAAGGATCTCATCGAATGGGCCGGCCCCTGCAGTTGAATAAAACTGGCTTGGTAGATTTGTCTGCACTCTGTTATTCAATCCAAGCTGAAGAATTATCTGCTTAAAATCAACTTTTACAGATTTTCCAGTGAAGGTCTTAAGTTTTCCAGTACCAGACAGATGTTTTTGTATCTTTGATTCTATATCATAATATTTTTGGTGCAATTTGGTGAGGTTTTCCGAATAATTGCTTCCACTAAACATAAGTTGGCTTAACAAAATACCTTGAACCTCATCAAATAATATTTCATCAGGATGCTTATCCAGAAAATCCTGGGCAACATTGCTTGCAATCTCGATTTTAAGAATTTCCCTCTGCCTGTCCGGATATATCAGGGGAACAATTATTCCAAGCCTTCCTAATCCACGCTCTTCCCTGACATTGTTCACTTCAATAGCCCATTCAACACATCTTGAATAAGGGCCGTTTCCATGGGCAAATGTGGTGTTTATCAGGTTCATATCAGCTGCATATGAAAAACTGTTTATAAAACTTGCTTTTGTAAATTTAAAAAAAACTAATTATGTGCCAGAACTCATGCAGACCTTGCAGTTAGGAGGAATGTTTTTCTCATGTTTTTTATGGACATCACAAAGCCCTTTTGAGCCTCGCAATACAACAGATAGGTCATACAGGTATTTCAAGACATTTTGAGGGTCCTTAACAATCATTGATGCAGCATCCTTTATCTTTTTTAATTCAGCATCAGAAAAAACCATCTCATGGCCTCTTTTTGATTTTAAATATTGAGAAACAGCTGGCTCAGTAATGCCGAGGATTTTTGCTATCTCTTTTTGGGGCAGCTTATAGTCTGCAATCAGTATTTTAGCAAGCTCCTTTCTTATTGCTGGAAGAAGATACCACACTTCAATCTCCTGAGGCATTAATTTTGGCATGATTATACAATAAATGGCGTCATATATAAGGTTTTTCTTTAATCTAAACGTATATTGCCAATAGACTGGATATATTAGGATTTGAAGATTATTGGCTAAAAATATATTAATTAGGGGAAGTTTTTTAAATGAATAATCAATTCGAAAATCATGGCACATAATGGCCGAGTTCATGTGATCGGCACAGAAGCTGAAGAGAAAAGCGGCAATATATTAGCGCATGTGCCAAGAGAATTAACAATATATAATAGAAGCAGAAGGCCAATTTGGTATGTTATTGAATTTGAAGATACTCAAAAAGAAAGGGATCAATTGACACTTGCAGCAATAGATTATAATTCTACTGTAAATCCTATTGACAATTTAGTCGCGCATGGAACTCATGATTCTTCACATCTTTGCCAAATACTTATCGATTCAGAGCTCAGGCATGTGAAGAGTATTGAAAATTATGGAGGTCTTGATTCAGCAGCAAATAGAGTGCAAGGTGGCGGCTATTGGGATAAGGGATGGGGACTGTTTGTTACAACTCCAAGAGTCATTCAGGCAAATTTAGAAAAATCACAAAGAGTAGAGAATCTTGTTATTCCGTTGAATGAATTGAGAGCCATATTATTTCCAAGCCCGATTGTTGAGATTCTAAGAATGGAATTTCCCGACTATAGCAACCTAATCAAAGGATATCTTGAATTTACACTTGAATTAGAGCATTCTAATGGAAAAATGCTAAATACTTAATGAGAAATTATTATATTTTATTTTTACCTATCAATTAAACCATTCTACGAAACATTTAAATAGCTTAAGCTAATTAATTAACTATAGTTAAGTTTTTTTGATGATTTGGTGGTATTATGTCCGAAACTCAGCAGGAATTGAAAAATGCAGAATTAAATTCAGTAGTAGATATGTCTAATTTTGAAGTCAATAGAGAGCGCTATGACCATTATAATGAAGAAAAGCTCGCCTTCAAGGCAGAGCCTGGAATAAGCGAAGAGATTGTCAGGGAAATCTCAAAACACAAAAACGAACCAGAGTGGATGCTTCAGAAAAGGCTTGAAGGATTCAGATTGTATAATGAATTGCCAATGCCAAACTGGGGCCCAGACCTCTCAAAGCTTGACCTTTCAAAGATACATTTTTTTATGAGGCCTGATGCAAAAAGGAATTCCAATAACTGGGATGATGTTCCAGAAGATATCAAAAAGACATTTGATAAATTAGGAATTCCACAAGCAGAGAAAAATGCTTTGTCCGGCGTAGGAGCACAATATGAGTCAGAAGTCATATATCACAGCCTGAAAAAGGAATGGGAAGATAAGGGAGTTGTATTCCTTGACTGCGATGAAGCATTAAAACAGTATCCTGAGCTTATGAAAAAATATTTCATGTCAAGTTGCGTTCCTGTAAATCTGCATAAGTTTAGCGCACTTCATGCAGCAGCCTGGTCAGGAGGAACATTTATCTATATCCCTAAAGGAGTTAAATTAAAGATTCCGTTGCAGGCATATTTCAGGATGAATGCAAAAAAAGGAGGGCAGTTTGAACACACATTGATTATTGTTGATGAAGGAGGTGAAGTCCATTATATTGAAGGATGCTCTGCACCGCAATACACCCAAAATTCTTTGCATGCTGGCTGTGTTGAGATCCATGTCTTAAAAGGAGCAAGAGCAAGATATTCAAGCATAGAGAACTGGAGCAGAAATACTTACAACCTTAATACAAAAAGAGCTGTTGTCTATGAGGATGGAATCATTGAATGGGTAAACGGAAATCTTGGATCAGGTGTTACAATGCTTTATCCTTGTTCTATACTTCTTGGAAAAAACTCAAGATCTGACTTTATCGGAATAGCATTTGCAGGCAAAGGACAAAACCAGGATACTGGATGCAAAGTTATTCATATAGGTAAAAACACAAGCTCAAACATAAGGTCAAAAAGCATAAGCAAGAATGGCGGGATAACAAGCTATCGAGGAATGCTAAGCGTCAAAAAAGGGGCAACAAACACAACATCAAGTGTTAACTGCGATGCATTGATGATGGATAATGACTCCAAGTCAAACACTTATCCTTTTATGGATATCAAAGAAAATAAAGTGGATATAGCTCATGAAGCGACTGTCGGGAAAATTAACCAAGACCAGATATTCTATCTGATGAGCAGAGGCCTTGATGAAGAAACAGCAACAAACATGATTGTTTCAGGATTTATAGAGCCGATTGTAAAAGAACTTCCTTTGGAATATGCTGTTGAGCTAAACAGGCTTATACAGCTTGAGATGGAAGGCACATTAGGATAAATTCTTATTTTTGGGTGGCAATATGATCAATCTAAATGAATTCGAAGATTTCGTAAATCAATTGGATGAGCCAAAGTGGTTTAAGCAGTTAAGGCTCGATTCTTTTAAAAAAATTGCAGTAATGGATATGCCACCCTATCGGTATGGATCAAACATAATGATAAGGCCTGAAGGCTTTGATATCGAAAAGATAGAGCCAAAACTGTTAAAAAAGGATCAAGTAAAGATGTATTGCAAAGAACCAAGTAAAATTGAGGCTTCACTTTGCATCAATAGGCAGGAGATCCAAGAATTCCTTGAAAGATCATGGGAAGATGGCAATAAGATATTTTTCATGAACCAGGCATTTTGCAATAGTGTAATCTTTATCAAGATCAAACTAAAGGCTGAACTTGCAAATCCTGTCGAGATAGCACTTGACGTCACTGAAGATCCATCCATTTCTGAAATATTTATTCTCGCAGAAGAGAACAGCAAAGCAAAGATAATCATCCATAAGATGGGAACATCAAAAGGATATTCATCTGATGATATAAGAGTCATTGCAAGGCAAAACAGCAGGATTGAAGTCATAACAATCAATGAATTAAATAAAGATGTGACAGCTTTCCAAAGAAGGAAAGCAAAGGCATCAAAAGACTCTTTTGTCAATTGGACAGATATATGCGTCGGATCAAAATATGTCAAATCAGATGTTATTACAGAACTCAATGGCAATGGGGCATCAACAACTAATTTAGTGCTATTCTCAGGAAGCCAAAATCAGCAGTATGATATTTATACAGCCTCAATACATAATTCACCAGATACATTTTCAGATATCAAGACAAAAGGCATATTGAATGACAATGCAAAAGCGCTAAGCAGAGGATTAGTCAAGATAGGAAAAGAAGCATATAACTCAAATGGATATGAAAAACAAGATGTTCTGCTTATGAGCGACAAAGCAGAGGCAGATGCAATACCAAATCTTGAGATAGACAACCATGATGTGAAGTGCAGCCATGGCTCCACAATTGGCCAGATAGATCCAGACAAGCTTTTTTATCTTATGAGCCGCGGCCTTAATGAGAATTGCGCAAAGCAAAAGATTGCTGAAGGCTATTTTGCGCCGATACTAGACCAATTTGAAGATGAGATCAGGGAAAGATTAACAAGCCTAGTCATATCATCAATGCCATAAGCAAAATCCTGAGTGGAAAAAAATGGAAAGATTAACAAAAGAAGATGCTATAAAAGCCTTGCAGGAAGTATTTGATCCAGAACTGCAGATAGATGTCTGGACACTTGGGCTCATATATGAGATCCAAGTCAGAGAAAGCAAATTATCCAATAAAAACATTTATATCAAGATGACTTTTACAAGCCCTGCATGCCCTTATGCTCCCCAGCTTGTTGAAGAGATCAGATCAAAACTTCATGATGCTGGGTTCAAGGAGATAGATTTTGAGTTTGTGTTTGAGCCATTGTGGGAGCCAAGCGATGAAGTGAAGATGCTATTAGGCATCGGGTAATTTAGGGCAAAAGCTTGCAATAATTAATGTGAATTAGAATGATCATGACGGATTTGGAATAAAATAGGTGAGTTGAATGGATAACCAGGCCGAAGAAAGAAGAAATGTAGTGATGTCATTGCAAAAAGAAGTTTTTGGGCTTCATGAGAAATACTCAAAAAGCATGACTGTTGCAACCAAAGGAAATCCAAAAGACCTTGTAACAAATGCAGACAGGGCAATTGAAAAATTGATTGTTGAGAAGATAACAAAGAATTTCCCTAATGATAAGATTGTTGGCGAGGAATACGGGATTTCATCCAAAGGAACTAATGGCTTTGTCTGGTATATAGACCCAATCGATGGCACGCTTAATTTTGTCCAAGGCTTTAACAATTATGGGACATCTATCGGGCTTGTTTCTGATGGTGAGATTGTTTTTGGAGCCATATTCTCTGCAGAAGACAATAACACTTATTGGGCGGCAAAAGGAAAAGGAGCATATTGCAATAAAAAAAGGATCAATGTTTCAAAAAAGGATAAGCTCTCAGATTTTTGCATCCAATTTGACCTGCAATACAATAGCGACGCAGCAAACAAAACATTTGATACGCTTAAAAAGATCTATCCAAAGATAAGGGCATTTAGGCATACTGGCTGCTGTGTTTGTGATCTCATAAAGGTTGCGACTGGGAAAGCAGATGTCTATTGGGCACAGGAATTTTTAAAACCTCATGATTTCTGCGCAGGGGCTATAATAGTGAAAGAAGCTGGAGGATTTGTATCGCATGAAGATGCTGAAAAGTTCATAACTCCTGAGCAAGGTTCATTATTCGCAACAAATGGAAAATTGCACAAGGAAATTGTCAATATGGTGTTGAAGGAGTATAGCAAAAAATGAGCAGTTTTGATAAAGTATTCATAAATAACAGGAAAGGACAGAAGATTTCTGTAATAGTCGAATTGATCAACGGGCAAAAAGGGCTTGCCTTTGTTATGCATGGGCTTGGCGGATTTAAGGAGCAAGCAACCATTCAAACAATTGCGGATGCATTTAAGGAAAACAGATATAGTGTAATCAGATTTGACACAACAAACACTATTGGAGAAAGTGATGGAAAATATGAAGATGCAACTGTAACCAATTATTATGAAGATCTTGAAGATATTATTGCATGGGCAAAAACACAGAAATGGTACACAGAGCCATTCTGCCTTGCAGGGCATAGCTTAGGAGCACTATGTGTTGCACTTTTTGCAGAAAAATATCCAAAAATTGTCAAAGGGCTTGCTCCTATCTCAACAGTTGTCTCAGGCCAATTATCTAGGGACATAATGCCAAAAGATGAGCTGAAAAAATGGAAAAAAACAGGATATCAAGAAAGGATGAGCAGTTCAAAGATTGGAGTAGAATTAAACTTAAAATGGTCTCATATGGCAGACCGCTTAAAATATGATCTTTTGAAAAAAGCATCAAAGCTTACGATGCCTGTATTGATGATTGTTGGGGAAAATGACGATAAAACCCCTACGGAACAGCAAAAAATGCTGTTTGATAAGCTTGCTGGCAAAAAACAGCTTCACATAATTGAAGGAGCAAAGCACACATTCAGGCAGGAACAGCACCTAAAAGAGTTGAAGCAAATATTCAGCAAGTGGATTAAGGGATTTTGAGTGCTGCAAATTTGAATATCCAAAGTATTATTATGGTTTATTAAAAAAAATAATTTAAAAAAATAAGATGAATAATTTACGTTTTCAAACGCACAAATCACTTGGTGAAAACGCAAGGAAGCACAACCTAATATTAGGAAAATCCCGTAATAAGCTAAGTGAATTAAAAAAAATAAATTAAAAATATATTAAATTCCGTTTTCAAGCGAACAATACACTTATCGGAATCCGAATTTAATGCATGCAATTGCAAATCAATCGAACTACAAAATGAAAATTAACAATGACAAGGCAAAGGAGATCAGGGAAGATTTTCCTATTTTCAAACGGAGAATACATGGCAAGCCATTAGTCTATCTTGATAATGCTGCAACAACCCAAAAGCCAATATGTGTTATTGAAGCTATCAAGAATTTTTACACAAATGAAAATGCTAATATTCACAGAGGAGTCTATACTTTAAGCGAAGAAGCTACTGTAAAATATGATAAAGCTCACAGTGCTGCCGGAGAACTGATAAATGCATATGATGATGAAATAGTATTCACCAGAAACACCACTGAGTCCATAAATTTGTTGTCATATTCGCTTCCATCTATTTTGAATAAAAAAAGAAAAGACATTGTGCTTACAGAAATGGAGCACCACAGCAATTTGGTTCCATGGCAGCAGTTGGCAAAAAGAATGAATATGAAGCTTAAATTCATAAAAGTCAAGGATGATTTGACTCTTGATTATGAAGATGCTGAAAAATTGATAACAGACAATACAGCGATATTGTCCTTTACCCATATATCAAATGCAATCGGATCTGTCAATGATGAAAATTTGCTGGTGAAGCTTGGAAAGAAAAATGGAGCCATAACGATAATGGATGCAGCACAAAGTGTGCCTAATATGCCTATTGATGTTAAATCATTAAGCGCAGATTTTGTGGCATTTTCAGCCCATAAGATGATTGGCCCGACTGGTTTGGGAGTGTTGTACGGCAGAAAAAATTTCCTGGAAAATATGGATCCTTTCAATTTTGGAGGAGATATGATAAGCTCTGTGAGCTACACAAATGCACAATGGAACAAGGTGCCTGAGAAGTTTGAGGCAGGCACACAGAATATTTCCGGTGCGATTGGATTTAATGAAGCTGTAAAATATCTCCAGAAGATAGGAATGAACAATATCTGCACCTGGGAAAAGGAGCTGAAAGAATATGCTTTGGAAAACCTGAAAAAACTAAAAAACATCAAATTGTTTTCCCCAGCAGGAAAGTGCGGAGCAATAATATCATTTGAGATGGGCAAGATACATGCGCATGATGTGGCATCTCTGTTGAGCGATGAGAACATCTGTATAAGAGGAGGCCATCACTGCGCAATGCCGTTAATGCACAAATTAGGAGTTGCAGGAACTTCAAGAGCAAGCTTATATTTTTACAACACTTTTGAGGATATTGACAAGCTATGTGAGTCACTCAAAAAAGTTGATGGTGTGTTCAGCGGGGTCTTTAGATGATGAAAGATACATTATATTTAAAGGACAGCTATATCAAGCAATTTGCAACCAAAGTTGTTGAGGCAAATGACAAATTTGTTTTTTTGGACAAAACAGCATTTTACCCAACATCTGGCGGGCAGCAAAATGACACTGGCGTGATGAAAACAATTTCTGGAGAATATAAAGTTGTCTCTTGCCGTAAAATTGATGGAAAAATAAGCCATGAGGTTGATAAGCCAGGATTAAAGATCGGTGACAATGTACATTGTTCAATTGACTGGGACAGAAGATACAAACTCATGAGATGCCATACAGCTGCTCATGTGTTGAGCCAGGTTATCCACAAGGAAACCGGGGCGATGATCACAGGAGGTAATATCGACTTGGATAAGTGCAAGATAGATTTTTCTCTTGAAACTTACAGTGCAGAGAAGATGAAAGATTATGTTGAAGAGGCGAACAGGATCCTTGAACAGGATCTCGTTGTGTCAATAAAATTTATGCCTAGATCAGAAGTTGAGAAAATGCCTCAATTGTCTAAACTCGCTAAAGGTCTTCCTGAAGGGCTAAATGTATTGAGGATATTGTCAATAGGTGATTTTGATATGCAAGTTGATGGTGGCACACATGTCAAATTTACGAATGAAGTTGGGAAGATAATTTTTATAGGTTGCGAAAATAAAGGAAAAGACAGAAGGAGGCTTTACTACACAGTTAATGATTAAAATGGATGCTTCAGAGGATGACAGTTTAGCAAGGCAAATGTACCAGGAGCATATCCTGGATCTGTACAAAAATCCGCACAACAATGGCAAATTGGAAAATGCAACTGGACAGTTCAGGCAATTCAATCCATTATGCGGAGATGATATAACGATGCAGGTATATATCAAAGATGGCAAGATACAAGATGTGAAATTTTTTGGAAGCGGATGCGCGATAAGCATTGCTGCCACATCAATGATCACAGATGCAGTAAAAGGAAAAAAGGTTTCAGATGTGCTGAAGATGACAAAGGATGATGTTATGAAACTTATCAAGATAAAACTGAGCCATGTAAGAGTCAAATGCGCAATAATGCCCCTGGATGCTCTGCAGAAATCAATCAAGTCAGCGGTGAATTGATATGGCTTTTCTAGAAATTAAAGATTTGAGGGTTAAAGTTGAGGAAAAGGAGATTTTAAAAGGATTAAACCTAAAATTAGAGCTAGGAAAAGTTAATGCGCTGATGGGCCCTAACGGTTCAGGAAAAAGCACTTTGGCTAACACATTGATGGGAAATCTAAGATACCAAATTACTTCTGGCAAAATAATTTTTGATGGGAAGGACATCACAAATATGCCGGCAGATGAGAGAGCAAGGTTAGGAATATTTATGTCATTCCAATATCCAAATGAGATATCTGGCGTGACAATCTCAAATTTTTTAAGGACTGCCTTGAATGCAAAACGAGAAAAGGATAGCCAGATTAATGTCCAAGAGTTCATGAAGCTTCTGAACGAGAAGATGGAGATATTAGGCATCAAAAAAGAATTCCTAAAAAGATACCTAAATGAAGGTTTTTCAGGAGGGGAAAAAAAGAAATCAGAGATACTACAGCTTGCTGTCCTTGACCCAAAACTTGCAATATTGGATGAGACAGACTCTGGGCTTGACATTGATGCATTGAAAGTAGTGGCAAAAGGTGTTAATGCTTATATGATGCCTGATAAATGTGTGCTGATAATCACACATTACAAAAGGATCCTTGAATTCATAAAGCCAGACAAGCTCTTCATAATGATTGACGGTAAAATAGTCCTTGATGGCACTTCTGAATTGGTCGACCATCTCGAGGAGAAAGGATATGGATGGATTGAGGAGAAGTGATTCAAGCAATTTTTTTAGAGCTCTAAATCTGCTAAAATTAAGGAAGAAAATCTTTTGTTTGCCTCAAGGATTTTTTGCTTATCAGATCTTAACTTTAAATGAGTATAGATAATATTTATTGGACATTTCTTAGCTGATCCAATAAGGACACTTGTTCATGTGTCAATGTCTCACAATTACTTGCAACAGAATCTGTAAATAATTTACCTGAATTAAGGATTGCTTCAACAAGGCTGTAATTGCTCAGTTTATCTGATTCCAATTCAACAATAAGTTTAATAGTATTTTTTAGAGTTTTATGTTGATATATCCATGACTACGCAGCCATTTTTAATTTTGTGTATGCAAAGTATGCTCCAGCAATCTCTCTAGGCAATACATTGCAAATACAGATTCTTCTATTTTCAGAAGATTGTACATTAACTAATTCTAAATGAGCTTCTCTTTGCTCACGATTTATTAGTGCCAAGTACGTCTGATGATTTGACAATAAATCCTCCAAATAAAAAGATGGATCTGCATTAAACTTACTAGGATCATACAAAATAGTTGTATCACGAGTTGATATCATCCTTACCTTTGTAGCTGAGTTAACGTAAAGAGTTAATTCGTTTTTGCCCAATTGCACAGAATATATTGACTCATTTGCACCGAGCATTCTTGCATTATCGCTTCCTTTCATAATGCTTAGAACTTTTTATTTCTTTTTAAAGTTTATCATAAAAATTAATGTGCCACCAAAAACTATTTAAATAGAAGTATTGTGATTATTATCAGAAAATGGCAAAAACAAACATCAAGTGCCCTGATTGCGGCAATGTCCAACTGATAGATATACCAAAGCATGGTGTACTGCCATTCTATATGTGCAAGGGATGCAAGAATATAATACCAACGCCTAAAGGGGCGCATTGCGTGCTTTGCGCTTATTCTGAGCATAAGTGTGAATGAAATAAGGAACTCCTGCGGTTCCTTATAATCCTCAGCATCCTTCCGCCTCGTTAACCTCGGAAAGCCCATTCGGGCATTTCCGTATCCTTACTCGGCGGTAAACCAAACAAGCTTCTGCTGCCTATCATCTAATACTTTTATATTATGATGCACCAATTGACTTTCAATATAATCATCAGCAGCGACCATATCTTTCACACCGGTACTTTCATGATGCTCATATCCTGACCAAAAACTTCCCCGAGAATACCTCTTCCTAAATCCGGGATGTCTCTCAAACATCCTCTTAGAAGAACGAGACTTCAACATTATCTCAGCTTCCATAATCGAATACTTCTTCGGAACATTCACCCTAAAATGCACATGATTACCAGCAAAACCAAACTTTGCAAACTCAAAACCACACCTCTCAAATTCTTTGAAAGCATCAACACAAGTATCGATGTGCGACTGCTTCAAAAAACAATTATACCTACACTTCGTCACAAACATCAAAGTAACCCAATTATTCCTAGTATCAACACCCATTTTCATAAAAAACACACCTCCAATTTTAGAAAAGATTTTATAGCTAAAGCTATACAAGAACAAATCCAGAATAAGCGAATCATATCGCTTCGACAGGTTGTCTTTAACCCTTAACACTTTACGAGAAGTGTCCAAAGGGTAGAAAATGTGATTTCGGTTCGCTTATTCGCTTTCTAGCAAAAGCTTCAGCCTGTAAAAGAAAGAACAAGAAAGCATTGAGAAAAACCTATCGGTTTTTCTAAGCCAATTCAACTACGGGTCTCACTAGACCCCGCAGTATTCTTGGCTGATAATAAAAACCCAGGATGCCAGTTATAGTAATATTACATTTATAGTAAGCGTTACATTTAAATAAATTGATTGATTCTGGAACAGTATGGGGGATAATTTCAGGTTTTTAGCGGTTGTAATGTTATTTCTTGTTTTGATTAGTGCTTCCTGCCAGACATATGTTCAAAGAGCAAATAAGAACCAGAAAGAAGTTGCACCAATTGATGGAGATCTTGATAAAGATGATAATCAAGAGACTGAAGTTTCTGAAGATGATGATTCTTCAGATGACCTGAACGAATCCGGCGAAAATTTGATTGAGGAAATCAAAGAAGAGATTGTAGAAGCAGTAGAAATCATGCCGATAGTGAGAATTAGAAATCTTGGATTTGACTCGACAAACCTAGTGATAAACAAAGGCAATAAAATAACTTTTAATAACACCGACTTTGAGACAGGGCAATTGCATGTTATTGTCATAACAAAGGATGATAACAAATCATTAAGATACAAGAGCCCTAAACTTGACTATACTGAAAGCTATGTGCAGGTATTCACAGAATCTGGAACTTACACTTTTATGGATCTTGGATTAAAAGACGAGCAGGAAAAAGAAATGTATATTGGGAAAATTTTAGTAAAGTAATTTTAGTATTTTTTTCTATTGATACTTTAATTGGTTGATTATTTAATATCACAAGTTTTAAATACTTGTTTGTATAATATAGCTAAATATTAAATAGAAAAGGTTAATGTTTTTGGGGGCATTTATAATAATGTTGTGTGGAGATAGATATAGTTTGGTTATTGATAATCATATTGAGAAATTAATTTGTTGGGGTGATAAACATGAAATACACAATAATTGCTCCTGTGGGAGACCACATGGACGAGCTTTATGTTGGAATAAGGGAATTTCCAACTGAGAGAGTAATATTGATAACAACTGAGCAATTTGAATCAGAAGCTATAAAGGCAAAAGATGAGCTGACCAAATTCAAGATTCCTGTGCAGATAAAAAAAATAAGCGGCCATAAATGGGAAGAGACATTTAAGGCTGTTGCAGAAATAAAAGAGATCGAGAAAGACAAGAATATTTTAATCAATGTTTCAACTGGAGACAGGGAGACCAGATGCGCAGCCACTTCAGCAGCATTTGTAATACAAATGCTGCT
>Ga0209542_10009520_pt1 | contig 17808 bp, 27 predicted proteins | sample RifCSPhighO2_01_FD_184028 | JGI IMG/M metagenome (GOLD analysis project Ga0209542, IMG submission 184028) | Soil microbial communities from Rifle, Colorado - Rifle CSP2_plank highO2_0.1 (SPAdes) (version 2) | ecosystem: Environmental > Terrestrial > Deep subsurface > Rock core/Sediment ...
ATCTTCAGGAGTTAAATCCTTAAAATTTTTTGACCAAGAATCAATAGGGGGGACTTCATTTGAAACAATTTCTGGAATCCCATCAATTTTATCTTTAGAATCCTTTTCTGTATAAGCCCATCTGCCACCGCCATATATTACTTCAGTTCTAAGCTCTAAAGAATCTTCGCTACCTTTAATTGGAAGAGTTGGCATATAAGTTATTGAAATTATTGCTTCATGGTAGGGCACCTCAAAATTTCCTAATTCATAAGAGCCTCTAGGAGTTGTAAGGTCTTCCGGGTCAGGTTTTGGGCCAGTTTTTGCAAACTCAACATATGCATCCATAGTTCTCTTAGAGGGCGGCAAACTATTATCACAAGAGCCTACTAGTAAAAGAGCTGGTAGCAAAAGTCTTTCTAATCTCATTTAATTTCCGGTTTAAAGAGGTATTTAAAGGTTTAGTTTTTGCCGGTCGTTGTGTTATTTTTTCAGAGGTAAAGAATCTAAAACAAAATTAATTATCTGGGAATATTTGTTAACAAGTATTCTTCGCTTCCCGACATCTATGTTTTTGTAATCTGCATACCCACTCTCATCAAGAATCTTAAAGGCTACTTTTTCTGGAATACCATCAATATTCCCGTGTTCCATGATCCTTACAAAATCAGATTCAATCTTCAAAACAGTCGATAGAGATGTGCTTTTCTCATCTTGAGTATAAATGAGAGCAAGTTCGTCTTCATGATAATCCAAAACAGTTGTTCTTGTGCTAGAGACAACTTTTCCTTGTCTTGTCTTAGAAATAACTATTTCTCCCTTACCAGCAAATTCAACATATCTATCAATTCTTTCTTTAGGAACGGGATTTACTGGATTTTGACTAAACAAAAAAAGAGGAAAAGCAGATAGAACAAGTCTTTGAAGCGATTTCATTTTATTGGTTTGTTGGTTAAGGTTTTGGCTTAGGTAAAGAATCCAAAACATAATTAATTATTTGATGATATATACCAAGCATGTCTTTTCTCTCTTCAGAGCTAATGTCTTTAAAATTTCTTGGTTCTTCTGACTCTAAAATTCTTTCGGGAATCCCATCAATAATCCCGTTTTCCATAAATGTCAGATCAAAATTAAAATCAATGCCGTTATACCTAAAAGTTGTAGCCAGAGAAGTTGTTCCATTTAAGCGTTCGCCATAGAGCATTACAATAATATCTCTTCTACCATGGTAATCGCCCATAGTTCTTTTTATTTTAGAAAGATCTCGTCCCATAAAATCTATTGAACTAGTAAATTCTTCACCTTTTTTAGCAAATTGCACATATCGGCTCATCTTTTCTGAAGAAATAGTTAAATCTTCTTTAGGAAAACAACCAGCAACTGCAAACACCATTGGCAACAGAACTCTTTCAAGCCCCATTTTCAAGGATTTTCCTCAATATCACTAATTATTCTTCCTAAATTCTCTGAAACATGGTTCATGATTTGAGATTCAGAGGCTCCTGGGTTTTTCTCTTGAAATTTTAAAGCGTAGGAAGCCCCCGCAATTATCGCTCTTTTTACTTTATCGTCTTGCATATTTCAAGTTATTTAATGAACTTTAAAAGCATTTATATAAAATTATGCAATACCAACATTTTAAAAACCCTCTAGGATTTTTACGAAAGAGGTATAAATTTTTTATGGCCGAGGAAGAAACAGAGAAAATAGGAAAGGTGGAAAATAAAAAAAACCTATTTCAAAAATTCTGGTTTCTTTTATGGAAAGACAACAGCATTAAAGGATGGATTTTCTCAATTATCTTCTTATTTCTATTTATAAAATTCATATTTTTTCCTGTGCTCAGCTTAACAACAGGAACCTCTTTGCCTCTTGCTATAGTTGAGTCATGCAGCATGTATCATGACAAGGGTTTCTTCTCAAATTTTGACTCGTGGTGGAGTGGTCACGAAGAAAAATACATGGCCTTAGGAATAAACAAAACTGACTTCGAAGAATTTACTCTCAAAAAGGGCTTCAACAAAGGAGACATACTATTCATAATAGGAGCTAATCCTGAAAAAATAAATGTTGGTGATGTGGTAATCTTCAGCGCAAATCAGAGAAATCCAATAATCCATAGAGTAGTTGAAATAAAAGAAGTCAATGGGAAACGTATTTTTTCAACTATGGGAGATAACAATAATGGGCAATTGTCGTTTGAAAAGCAGATAACTGAAGAACAGCTTGTCGGAAAAACAGCGATAAAATTAGCACCTTATGCAGGCTGGATTAAGCTAGTATTTTATGATTGGAAAAAACCTATTGGAGAAAAAGGTTTTTGTGTTGAGAATTAATGTTCTTGTTCTTCATAGGTTCTTACTGCATTTCCCCAAGAGCCGTCAGAATCTGGATCAGATCTAGTTTTACCAACCACTCGACCACCAAAACGAGAGCTTGAAGATGTTATTCTATCTAGTTCTAAGTCTAAATCCCAGCAGGTAGAATAAAGAAAAACTAAACTATTATGCTCACTGCCTATGAGATAGGGGGAGTATGCCTTCCATATCGCTCTTGCTCTCTTTGGATCATCATACTTATCAAAATTTGGCTGCACAAATGTCATTAAAAAGATTCAAATATTTACCTCTTATAAATTCTCACTTTTTAGAAAAATTGTTCAATTGAGGATAAATTTATAAACAAATTCAAACAAGACTTAAATAAAAACAAAAGGAATTAATTATAATGGAATTCTGCCCAAGGTGTGGTGCTGCGCTTGTTCAAAAGGGAAAAAAAGATGTTTGTCCTAGATGCAAGTATTCAACAAAGGGAAAAGTTAAACTAAAGGTCTCGGAAAAAATTGAGGAAAAAAACAAAGTTAACATAATTTCGGAAAAAGACACTGAAGTTTATCCCATAGTGGAATTGGATAAAGCATGTGAAAAATGTGGAAACAAGAAAGCTTACTTTTGGACTTTGCAAACTCGCTCAACAGATGAAGCAGAGACAAAGTTCTTCAAGTGCACGAAGTGCCAGAACACCTGGCGTGAATATAGATAATTATGTTAAAAAGAATTTCGGCAGTTGTAATAAAAGACAAAAAAATATTATTAGTTACAGGCTATGATGAATCTTTCTATTGGACACCTGGAGGTAAGGCCGAAGAAAATGAGGGAGCAGAAGATGCATTAAGAAGAGAGATAAAGGAAGAACTAAACTTAAACATAATGTCTCTAAGAAAATATATGAAGTATATAGGGGAAAATCTCACTACAAAAAAAACAATGGAAGTAGATTGCTATTTAGTTAAAACAAAAGGGGTTTTAAAACCACAGAAAGAAATAACAAAATTTATTTGGGCCAAAAAAGAGGATATTCTTTCTAAAAAATTTATATTAACAAAGAATACTAGAGATAACTTGATTCCAAACCTCATCAGGGACAAGTTGATATGATGGGTTTTAGTGTATTTTCTTAAGTTACTAGCAAGACAGGTAAAATTAAAAATACCTGATGGTCTTGTATATTAATGGTAAAAGAGCAAGTATAAAATCTTGCTGCACTTTCCCATAAAAAGAATATGGTAAAAGAAGTGAAAATAAAAAACATCGAAGAAGTATCAGAGATAAGATTTGCAGTTAATGGATATGATGATATTTTCTCTGACTTCGACGCAAGGCCATACTCGGAAAAAGGGCTTTCTGAGGATTTTCTTTCAGAGGCGAAAAGAGCAAGTTCGGTAAAGGAAGCGGAAAGATTAAATTTTATAATTCTTGTTCCTAAAACTAAAAAAGATTTGAAAAAAGAAATTACAATAAAAGACCGTCTAGAAAGACATTTTAAAAAACATTTTGGCCTTTTAAAAAATGAAAAGAGCAAAGCTATAAAACAAGGTGTTTTTTTCACAATACTTGGAGTTATTCTCATGCTTCTTGCTACTTACCTATTCTTCAAGTTCAAAAATGAAAGCGTATTAGCTAGTTTCTTTACTATTCTTCTAGAACCTGCAAGTTGGTTTTTGTTCTGGGAGGGACTAGATCATGCTATATTTGATTCTAGAAGTATTAGTGATAATCTGCTTTTTTATAAAAAAATGTCTGGCTCTAATATAAAATTCGTTTCTATATGATTCATGGCAAATATTTTCAAATGTGTGAAATGTCAACACACTTGGCGGGAATATAGATAGAATCTTAATAGAAATTTATTTGGACTTTTTATTTTTAAGTTGTTTAAGCCTTGCGTAGACACCTCTTGGCGTGCGCACACTTACTCCATCATGGTATTTTTCATTAATTCTTTTCGCAACTAAAGTTCTATTAGTTTTTCCAGCTTGAATATATCTACCATTCAAGTAATCTGGATTCTGATAAAGAGCTTGCGCTAATTCTAGTTCTTCTGATTGCCATGGGACCTGTCCTCTAGCTAATAGAAAAAGATAATTTAAAAAAGCATTGATTAACGAATAAATAGTGATAAAAGTTTAAAATATTGGAGACTTTTTGGGTTATATGATGGTAAATGAGGGGCTGGCAGAATTTATTGGGGCTTTTGTGGGAGATGGATGCTTAAGCTGTTACAAAAGATCGGATAGGAACGGAAATATAGAAGAAATACAATTTACTGGTTCTTGGGAAAAAGATTCTCCGTACTACTTAGAGATAATTCAACCAATAGTAAGAGAAAATTTTAATGTAAGTGGTAACATTAAACATAGAAAAGATGACGATACAGTGAGATTTAGAATAACAAATAAAAAAGTAATTTCTTTCTTAAGAAATCTAGGATTTAATTTTGGCCCAAAGGCCACAATAGTTAAAATACCTGATAAAATCTTAAATGACCCTTCTTTACATAAATCTTTTTTAAGAGGACTTTTTAATACGGATGGAACAATATACAAAAGGTATAGTAAAAAATACAAAAACCACAATAAATTTTACCAAAATTATAAAGTCGTACAATTTAAAATGGCCAGTGAAGAACTAATATTACAAGTACATTCCATGTTGGAAGAACTTGGATTTAATCCAAATAGAGTAATAAAAACTAACGATTGTTGGGTCTGTAGAGTTACTTTTCAAAAAGATGTAAATAATTTTGGAAAAGAAATAATAACCAACCATAAGTATCATAGAGAAAGATTTCTTTCATAGAAACGTTTTTAATGTAGGTCTTTTTTAGAAGTTAATGGCTCCGTAGCTCAGCCTGGTAGAGCACTGGAGTTGGTATAAGAGATCAACAGTGAAACTCTTAACTAGGTGATGTCATTTAGGGACATCCAGGTGTCGTGGGTTCAAATCCCATCGGGGCCATATTCATTTACACTTAAAAAGTTCTAAAAACACAATAATATTTTTAAACACAAATTTGGTTCCCTTTAAATGTCATCAGAAATTTATCAAGACGTTAACTGGGAAGAAATAATCCCAAATTTGGAAAATGCGGCAAGAAACCTAGCTTACTCTAATAATGGCTCAATTTTTATACAGGATGTTCTGCCCTTTATAAAAACAGTAAGACCAAAAGTAGCTTCAACAGACAGCCTTTTTTATGACATGACATTAATATGTTTAGCAAGAAGGATGGAAGATGAGGGGTCTTTAGTGAATGAGGGATTGAAGCCTTTAATTGATTCAAAAATTCTTACAGAAGAGGAAGCAGAACCTTTTAGAAAATGGTTTGTCAATGAAAGGGGTAAGCCAGAAAAGCATTTTTCAATTGATGGAGTTCTCTATTCAATGACGGTAGATAATTATCAAGGACATAGAGATCTAGGGTTAAAGGTTATAAATAAAGAAAGAGATCAAACGCAATATCCCTTTTATTGTTTAAAAACTGGATGTTCTGCATTTGGACAAGATGGGCTTTGTTACCTAGCCTCTAAATGTAAATGGGTTCCGAATCAACCAGAAGAAAGAGGCGTTTCGCATTAGTTTTTTAAATTTTATCTATACTTCATAAAAAGACCCTTATAGCCTAAATTCTTTTAAGTCAATTCCAGTAACTTCTTTGATATGATCATATGCAGAAGTAAGCGGCACTTGAAGAACTTTAGCAAACTCAGACTGATCTAATTTTGTTAGAAAATGCTCTGCTGCTCTATTTGGTGGAACAACTTCTCTTAGTTGTACACTTGAGCAAACATTTAATACTAACCTCTTTTCTTCATTTTCAGAATCAAACGGCCCTTGAGTTACCCAACGATGCCTTACACTAACTTGTTTCATAGAGCCTGTCCCCCCTTCATTAAATAATCCACAATAATGACCAACAAATTTCGTAAATCTATCAAATGGTGCGAATAAAAAAACAAGATATCTTATACTATCGTCCAAACTTGGGAATTTTTTATTTGTTAAAGTAAATTGTCTCTTGAGGTCGGCACGAGCATTGTAGAAATCGGGTTTCATTTTTCTATGAATATAAAGACCAGTATTTGTCCCGATTACATAATTGCTCATTCCCTTATCTTGTATATATTCCCCATCACAGTATATATCTCTTAACAACTGATCGGGAAAATCATTTTCTCTTTTTATATGACTAGGACTCATTCCAAAAAGAGGGCTTAACCTAACAACAGCTTTCTCTAGCTTATCCGGTCTTACTTGAGACCTTACTCTGCTTAAGTAATCATTTATAGTGGTTCCCATATTGTTATTGCCAGAAATAGTCTATTTTTAAATCTTCTTAAAACAGAAAAAACCCGACATCAACAAATAAGCAAAACAAAACTTTCGGGGCGGTAGTTATCAGAATTATCTTATTAGCTTTTGTATGTTCTCAATCGCGTCTGCAACTTCTTTGCCTTTCTTGGTCAGTTTTATAATTTTTATCCGCCCCTTTTTTTCAAAACCAACCAGGCTCAAAATCTCTAGCGTCTGCAAAATCTTCACCGCGTGGCTATAAGTGCAGTCCACCTCTTTAGCCAATATACTACCGTATCTCATTCGCGTATTCTTCTTCAAAGAAACTAGCATCAATGCCGGCTTTCTCCGGAAAAAGATGTCAAAGTTGTCTTTCATTGTTTCTGATTCATCCATTTTATTGTATATATCCCATCAGTGAGCCACTTTTAAATCTTTCGAAATGATGATTCATAACGACTTCATAATCTTTATTAATCAAAATGTACAATGAAAACGATGATTAAATCTAAAAAAACGCCGCGAACTAAGAAAAAATCTCAAACGCCAGCCAAAGCGCAAAAAAAAACAAAAATTCTCGCTATAGGAGACATTCATGGTGATACGGGTCTCGTAAAAAGACTGGTCGAAAGGGCAAAAAGGGAAAATGTGGATTTAGTGATTCTTGCAGGAGACTTAACATTTGCAGAAAGATCAACAGATTACATCGTAGGTCCTTTCATAAAGGCAAAAAAGCAGGTTCTTCTCATACCTGGAAACCACGAATCTGTTGCTACAGCAGACTTTCTTGCAGAAGCATATCCAAACACAAAAAACATTCACGCAGGTAGCTTCAGAAAAGATGACCTTGGGATTTTCGGAGCAGGAACAGCAAATATGGGAGTTCACCAAATAGGCGATGAAAACATATTCAAAGCCTTGAAAAGGGGCTATGAAGAAATTCAAGGCACAAGTAAAAAAGTAATGGTCACGCATATGCACCCTTTTGGAAGTAAAGCAGAAATTTTCGGCTTCCTTGGATCCAAAGCAATAAGAAAAGCTATTGAAAAATTCTCGCCAGATATTTTAATAACAGCCCATATCCACGAAGCTGGTGGTTTGCATGAAAAAATAGGAAAAACAAATGTTATTAACGTAAGCAGAAAGGAAAAAGTCTTTAAAATATGATTTTCTAAATTTAACGATATCTCTCGCTACCATAAGGTCCTTTACCCGGCCGTTCCCATAAAGGAATCTCAGATAGTGAAGATTCTAATTCAGATTCAGAAGCAGCTCCGCGTTTTTGCCTATTAAGAAAATAATTTGTTATTAGCAAAGTAGCTGTTGTTACAACCAGAATTCCGTAAATAACTTTAAATGGTTCAACTTTCATAAAAAATTAATTAGTAGTTAGCTATTTAAAGTTTATGTTGAATCATTAAATTAATAATAACATATTAAAAATGCCAAGAAAACCAACAAAACCAAGAGAACAGAAAATTGCAGAGGAATTTTTTCCTTTGGAACCCACGGACATAAAATATTCTATAGAAAAAAAGAATTCTCCTTTGGATGTAGAACTTCAAAGTAAAAAAGAAAAAACCTTTGTTGAAAAAACCGAAGTCGCTATCGTCAAAAAGTCTATTGTTAAAAAACCTGAAAGAAAATCTAAACCTCTAAAGAAAATTTCTGTTAAAACTCCTTTAAAAAAGATTGTTAAAAAGTCTCCAAAAAAAGAATTCGAGCCGCAAAAAATAACTTTAAAAAAAGACGGCTATGAACTTGTCATCACAGAAAAACCTCAAGCAGCCTTGAAAATCGCTTCTGCTTTAGGAAAATCAATAAAAAGGGCAGATAAAGGAGTCCCATACTATGAAGTTACTCGGGATTCAAAAAAAATCATTGTTGCATGTGCTGTTGGACATCTATTCACTTTAAAACAGAAAACATATGGTTCTGGGGTTCCAGTTTTTGATTTGATTTGGGTTCCAAATTACTTAGTCAAAAAAAACGATTTCAGTAAAAAATACTATGATGTTCTTGTCAAACTATCAAAAGGCGCTGGAGCTTTAACTGTGGCTACAGATTACGATATTGAGGGAGAGGTCATTGGGCTAAATGTTGTTCGTTTCATTGCAAACCAAAAAGACGCCTCAAGAATGAAGTTTTCAACTCTAACAGATAAAGAGCTAAATATCGCCTATGAAGAAAAGGGAAAAAGCATTGATTGGGGTCAGGCGATTGCCGGAGAAACAAGGCACAATCTTGATTGGCTCTATGGAATAAATGTTTCAAGAATGTTAATGAATGCTATAAAAACAACAGGAAAATTCAGAATTTTTTCAATGGGCAGAGTTCAGGGCCCTTCTCTAAACCTAATTGTAAAAAAAGAAAAAGAAATCCAGGCTTTCAAATCAGAAAAATATTTCCAAGTTTTCATAAAAATAGAAAGCCCAGAGCTAGAGCTTATATACAAAAAAGATATTTTTAACAAACAACAGCTGAAAGCGTTTGAAAACCTTATTGGCAAAACCGGAATAGCTGAAACTAAAAAAACAGAAGAAGCCCTGCCGCCAAATCCTCCTTTTAATCTAACAACACTGCAAACAGAAGCCTACAGACTTTATAACATAAATCCTGGAAACACTCTTTCAGCAGCACAATCATTATACCTCGCAGGATTAATTTCATATCCTAGAACATCAAGTCAGAAACTTCCCCCCTCAATTGGTTACAAAGAAATTCTCGAAACTCTTGCAAAAAAATACAAAGTAGAAAAGCTCATAACAAGAAGTGTTCCCGTTGAAGGAAAAAAAACCGATCCAGCGCACCCTTCAATTTATCCAACTGCACAAGGCAGTTCAGAAGCGCTGGAAGAAGGTGAAAAAAAAGTATATGAATTAATTGTCAAAAGATTCCTTTCGCTTTTTATGGATGACGCGGTAGTTGAAAACAAAACAATAAGCGTTAATGTTAATTCTAATGATTCTGGTAAAGAACCGTTAACATTTATCAAAAAAGGCTCCAGTATAAAAAAAGAGTCTTGGCTTAAAATCTATCCTTCAAGGTTCAAGGAAAAAGAAGTTCCGGATGTTAATGGTATTGTTAAGATAATTGATTCTAGGACTGAAGAAAAGGAAACTCAGCCCCCAAGAAGATATTCTCCTGCTTCAATACTCACGGAACTAGATAAGAGAAATTTAGGAACAAAGGCCACTAGATCAAGCATACTTGAAACCCTTTACAACAGGGGTTATATAAAAGATCAAAATATAAAAGCAACCCCTCTGGGAATTTCTCTCATTGAAACTCTTGAAAAGTACTCTCCTATAATAATTGATGAAGCCTTAACAAGAACGTTTGAGCGTGAAATGGAACAAATACAGCAAACAAAAAGCGGCTTCGTGGAAAAAGAAGAAAAAGTCATTGAGAAAGCAAAAGAAGCGATAATAAGAATTTCAGACCAATTCAAAAAGAACGGGATTCAGATTGGAGAAGATCTTCTAAAAGCAAATGAAGAATTTAGAGAACAGCAAAAGGAAGAAAACAGGCTTAACGTTTGCCCTTTATGCAAAAAAGGAAACTTACAAATTCTTTATTCGAAAAAAACAAGAAGATACTTTGTTGCCTGCTCTGCGTATCCCGAATGCAAAAACACTTACTCCCTGCCTCCAAATGGCTCAATAAAAAAAACTGAAAAAACCTGTGACGCTTGTGGGTGGCCAATTTTAATGCGGTTGAGTAAGGGGCGTCGTCCTTGGGAATTTTGCTTTAACAAAGAATGTATAATAAATAAGGAAAGAATTGAAGCTTATAGGAAAAAACAACAGGAAGAAAATTCACCACAATAATTCTTAAAAACAGTCGATTCATGACATATGAATGGCTGGCGGAAAACCACAGACTGGAACAGATATTAATGAAAGATTGCTAAAAGAAGATAGTGAACTTGTAAAAAGAGCTAAATTTTCGCATGAGCTTGTAGTTGAAATTTTGGGGGATGTTTCTGAAATAAAAGGCTACTCTAAACTAAATCGTGTTAGGGTGGGGGAGTTAAGAATTGGTGGAAGGAATGAGGTGTCTGAAGCAGGATATCAAAACCATTTAGAAATTTCTTTGAGACTGCCGGCTGGCCAAAAAGTTCCTAGAGAGATTTTATTCCATGGAAATTCTCCTTTATTTACTGGAGATTTTGTACATGTGGGTATTTTTGCTGGAAAAAAAGAGTACTTATCTTTTTTTGATACGAAAATTAAAGATCCTAGAATTTTAACTGAAACTGAAAGAGATTTTGAAAGAGTTAGAAGATATGTTTTAGTTCCAAGAGAACTTAATGAAAGAGAGGAAGCATTATATCTGAAAATTATAAGAAATGGTAGAGAAGCAAGAACTGATTTTTGCGTTGACTATAATCCAGAAAAATTGGGAGAAGATTAAACCCAACTCCCCCGCGTCGTCTGGGTTTTATTGTCAGCCAAACTTGAATTTAAACGGAAGTTCTAGCTTGACGCTATCGGATTTTGTTCTTGCCTTAAAACTATGTATAGCAATCCCTTTTACTTCACCAGTATCTTTGTCAACAATTCTAAATATACCTTTACCTAAGTTATCAAAAAAACAGTTAGAGATATCTCCATTTGTTATTTCTAAAAAATCGCCTTCTTCATCATAATATATATTCATGTTTTCCATTTTGAACCTGTCATTTTATTTGTGTAAAAAGACGTTATAATAAAACCATTCTCATTTAAATAGATTACTGAAACAAAGAGATATCTTTCTCTTGGGCTTATATCTTTATATTCTTTATAAAAATAATTAACTTTTTCATTAAATTCGTCATATTTAATTGATGTATAATTTTTTATTGTTTCTTTAATTCTCTCCAAAGAATTATGCATATGTGGGTGTTTTTGAATATGTTTCCATTGTTTTTGAGTTAGTCTTATCTTCCTTCCTGTTTTATCAATAATTTCAAAAATATTTGGCATTTATTCTTAAGCTAAACTCATTATAAATATTTTTTGATTTTAAACCCACTTCCCTAAATTAGTTTGGGTTTTCATGTTTTCTATTATTCTGCTTTTCCTCAAGATTTTTTCTGTGTCAAAGCCGAACTTTATCATGCCGATTTTTCTCGAACTTTCTGTAAGTTCTTTTATATCATTAAACTCTAGTTTTTTGTTACCAAGAACTTTTCTTGCAGCTTCTCGACACACCCAAACCCCTAAAGCAGCCCAATAACTAGGAAGCTCTATTCTTATCACAAGAACAGATGCCTGGCGCTTCACACTCTCTAGATATTCAAGAATGGGAAGTCTTGCAGCATAATATCCTCCTGCAGTATTTGAAGCATAAGTCTTTCTTCCGTCGTAATTCTCATAATCTGTCGCTGCTTTGATTTCCTTGCTTGGATTCCATGAGCTTCCAGGAAGATAAAGCTCAAAAAGCTCATAAGAAAAAACATTTGGCAAAAACATTATCAGATAAGCATTGCCCATGAACTCTCCAAAAAACAACTCGTGGTTTTCCATCCATTGGTAATCACGTATTTTTTTCAATAAGCTTTTTCCAATTATATCATCTGTAGCCGTAATAGACCAGCGCGTTGGCACTAGTTTCTTGTCCTTTTTCATTCCAAGTACACCAACGCTTAAAATCTGGCTTAAAGAATATTCATTAAAATTATTGCCATAAAGGCTGGCTACACTTTCAGAAGCTTTCACATCATCGTTGACTGCTCTGTCAAGCCTGCTATCAATTTTTACATTGCTGGTTATCTTAGCATTTTTCAATCTAGCACCCATTCCTTGAGGGAGAACAACCTTATCTTTTGTTTTTATTCCGGGATTGATTTTTTCTTTAAGTTCTATTTCAACATCAACTGGTTTTGAAGCCATGGCAAGTTCTTGAGCTATCTGGACAAATTTTTTGCTGTTTTGCCTTGGGTCGGTAACTTTTGACTGAAATCTAGAATTAAGCAAACCCTGCCTAAGGCTTATGACATCTTTTATGCCAAAACCTTGTTTTGCCCAATAGCTAGGAGCATCATAAACCCATGCATTTTCATCCTTTTCCAAGGGACTCAAAATGCCGACATTAACCAAAGGGTATTTTAGCTTGGATCCAATGAAAACACTTGGTGGAGAATTTGTATTAAGCTCTGAAATCCTATCTAGGTTCTTATACCTAAAGTTTATGTCTGCTATTTTTTTGATTACTTCAAATCTTAAGTCTGACATATTTATGATAGGCACAGGGAATTTATATTCTTTAAGAACTACTAAAAAGTTGTTTACCTCTGCCTTCTTTAGCAATTCAATTCTTGCTTTTTCAATGAAATAAAAAAATTAAAAACGGGAAACTTACCTTCGCCTTCTCTTGGGCATTTCCCCCCTCATATTTTCGTGATGATGCATCCACGCATGTATCACAATAATGGCTGCTGCAATAACGGTAACCCACATGCTGGCATTAGCTCCTAACAACGCAGGCCATAACGCAACAATCAAGATTACAACACCTAAAATCGTCTCTCCCCACTTACAATTACAATTAAACATTTTCAACCTCCTTCAAAAAACAAAAGCAAAAAGCCTTAATAAAGGTAACGATGATTGAAATTGTTATTCAGCTCGTTTCACTCGCTGTTTTTTAGTTTCGCCTCATTTCATTCGGCTCAGAATTTTATAATACTTTTAACACAAGAATAAAAATAATTAAATTGTCGTTATTATTAAAAATTTTCTTATGGTGAGCAAGACTAGCTAAATCCGACCTTTCTTAAAAATACCTTATTTTGACTAAGCTTGAGCGAAATAGCGGCATGTTTCTATAACCATCCTTTGCGAAATATGCCCTCGTTCCTGATTTCAAAATTTAACTCTTTCTGAGGCATGCTTCTATGCTTCAAAAGAATCGCTTTTCTCTTTCCATCAAGATTTTTCAGTTCAATTATTGTCTTACTCCAGTATTTGAACAAATCTCCACCGACAAGATTTACATCTGGCCTTATTCCTTTTTTCCATTCTTCCTCAGAAAGAAACCCATGGTAAACCTGATTTGTTATAATAATTGGTATCTGCTCTTTCCTTGAAATCTCAGCAAGAACCCTCATTTGTTTTGCAACTTCTCTATTTACTTCTTTGACTTTGTAATCATCTTTCAGCTTAAGAGCATCCCCAAGCTCAAGCCTGTAAAGCATCGCCATTCCATCTACAACTATCAACCCTATATTTTCTTTTTTTACTCTATCCAGAAGCTTCACAAAAACTCTTTTTTGCTCTTCAAAACTAGTCGGATTTAAAAGAAAAATATTTTTTAAAATTTCTTCGTGATTTTCTCCGACAATCTGCTTAACCCTCTCAGTTGAAAATCCTCCTTCCGTATCTATAAAAATAACTTTATTCCCTTTTTTAGCCTGGCTGCAAGCCGCCAAAAGAACAAAATTAGTCTTTCCGCTTGCAGGCGGCCCAGCAATCATCGTAATAACACCTTGTTCATAGCCTCCATAAAGCCAAGTATTAAGGTCGAAGCTCCCTGCAGAAATCTTTTCATCTAACATGAGCGAAAAAACGTGCAACGATTAATAAGGATTATTGTGATTAAATGTCGGTGCTTCTTACTCTTTCTTCTAACACACGGAAAAATTGAGATTCTTGATCTCTCGAAATTAGTCCTTGGAAGCATTGATGATAAATAAGTCTTAATTCAGCCACAGTAAAATCATCCAGTACTGATGGATCTTCTATCATATAAGCAAAAGCTTGATCATATCTTCTACTATCTAATAATTCATGGAATATATCGCTTGCTGTTGGAAGTGTATCTGATTCAGCAATTCCTAAAATTCTTTCGTAAGCTTGTCTTTGCACCATAAAAGCACTATTTATTTTTACTTTATAAGAATTATTGTGATGAAGGTATTTTAGCTACATGAAATTCTCTCTTAAGCATCTCTTCAATTGGTATAGAAACATTTGATACTTGTCTGCCTAGAACATAACCACCCCTAACTCTTTCTACAATAAGATAATTTTCTTGATTGTCAGTCGTATAATATATTACATCTCCAGGATTTAATCTATCTAAAAGTTTTGTTTTTCTTTCATATTCCCTAGATACGTCGGACTCACCAATAGCCATGATTTATTTAAAATTAACTTATTTAAAAGAATTTGTATATTTAATCACTTCATCTTCTTAAAATCGTCCTCTGCTTTATCAAGGTCTTTGGATATCGCAGAAATAGCGTCATTAAGGGCTTTTTTTGCTGTCTTGCCTTTTGTCTTAATTTTCAAAATCGGTTTTTCGGTGGGATGATCTCTTCTCCACGCAGCAAGAACAACGCTCGAATCTTTATTGAGATAAACTCTGAGGATTTCAACAAGTGTCAGATTTTCAAGCTGAACTTCAAGCTCTTCCTTAGAATTTGTTAAAACCTTCAACTCCATATTAAGAATTCTTGAAATTAGTTTAAAAAGGCTTCGGTGTCTTAATTATTTCGGAACAGGTATAATTTTGGGAGGAGTCTACCTTTGTATTTGCCTTTCTTTCAAAATAGTAATCTAGTTTATTTGAAACCTTCACTAATAACTTTCCAAAATAGACAGATCCTAAGCTTAAACCAAAAATAAAAGGAATATCAATCGCCAATTTCTCAAGCGTGTTTGGGTTTTTAAGCAGAAGCTCTGATAAAAGACCATTTATCTCAATCATTTCTCTAAAAATATAATTTAACTTAAAAAGTCTTCGGTGTCTTAATTATTTCGGAACAGGTATAATTTTGGGTAAGTAATTTGAAATTTTCCTATAAGAAGAACTTAACTCATTTTCAAGCTCGCTAATTCTCGCTTGCGCTATAACTAATCCAATTGTTTCATAGGACAGACCGGCGCTTCCAATAATATACCCAAAATCAGGATAAACTGAGTTAAATTTAGATATCAAGTCTCTCCTTGAAGTTCTCGCTAATTCTTCTAAAACGCCATGGTCAAGGAAAATCAACTGACCATCAAGAATTAAACCATGACCATCTCTTTCTGGTTGGTAAACCACTTTTATTTTTCCATCATCATACAGAATTTCTTCATCTGTCATCTTCTTCATCCTCTTCAGTCTCTTCTTCAAAATCCACGGCAAACTCCGAGAAATTTTTCTCTTCCTTGCCGGAACTGGATGGATTCATTCTCTCTTCCCTAATTCTTCTTAAGTCGGCTATTGTCAAACTTTTTGAAGTGTGTGATTCAAATGTCAATGTTTTCACAGGGGCAGCGTTGTTATCTCGTTGTTCTGTTTTTTGAGCTTCTACGGCTTTTTTTTCTTCCTTGATTAAAGTTATTCCTAAGTGGTTTTCTATTTTTCTAACAAGAACATAGTCTTTTTCTGGCACAATTCCCTGTTCAGCCATTTGTACAGCAGCCAAAGGTTCTGAAATTTCTCTGGCAAGTTGTTCCTGGGTAATTTTTTTCATTCTCCTGAATCTAGTAATGACCCAATGAAAGTTATCAATAAGATCCGGCCTTGGTTTTTTTTGAACAGAAAATTTCTTTTCAAAATTTTTATCTGCAATTTTTCTTAACTCTGAATCATCTCTTTGCGTTTCTATGCTCTTCTTCCATTGGGGCTCTGGACCCTTTTTTTCTCCATACAGATTAAACATGAAAAAAACAAAGATTTACTTGCTTTTTAATATTTATGTGGAAAAGAATACAATTCACTTCAGATATTTCTTGATATCAGAAACAGATTCAAGGTCATAAAGAATATGTTTTTCATTGATAACAACAGCAGGATACCTTTCAACCTGAAATTTTTTGATTAGATAATCTAATGATGCAAGATTGCTATCTGCCGCTATAGGTATCAAGATTATATTCTCACCCTCTTCTTCTTTCAAATCTCCAAGAAGTCTGCTCCAAACAACTTGCTCTGATTTTACATTGATATCCTCTGTATTATAAGCATAAAGATACACTACGCTATTAATTTCCCCACATTTTTCTTTTACTTCAATGATATTCATCCAAAGCAAGGTTCTCAATAAGTCATATTTTCTATGGACGGTTTTCAAAGATTCTGTGAGCTTGCTTTTTTCGTCAAATCTTTCCAAACCCCTTGCTTCTTCATAAATCCTGTCCGCAAAGCCTATGCTAGCATCCTTTATCTCACCACAAGAAGAAAGGTTGCTTCCCGAGAGTTTTGAAAGAGCAAGAGAATCATATAAGGAAACTTCTGATTGATAAAAAGAGGTGCTAAAAGTATCTGATCTCATCTGTTCAAGGTAAACCCCAAAAACAAGTCCAATTAAGAAAAAAAACCCTGTTAGAAAAAGCGCCTGCCAAAACACGTGTTTCTTGCTTTCCATCATTTTAATCAAATTACCTCCATGAATACTTTCCCGTTAAAAATTTGCCTAGTGAGATTATAAGGACTATGGGTCTTAACAATATGTACACTAAGGAATAGAAAATAACACTAAAAAAGCTTTCCTTTTCGTGAGTTTTTTCATTAACATGCTTTAATGCGTAGAAAATAAATGCAAGCCCAAGTATAAATAAAATAATTCCCAAAAAATTCAAAATAGAAGGATTAAGATTTACATCTTCTATCGCAATAATGGCTGTTTGCGCTGCAATAGAATACTTAGTAGATAGATAGGAAAACAAAATCCTTCTAAAAATTCTGTAAAAAAATATTCCTAACCCAAAAACTCCTAAGAATAAGGAAATCGAGAAAAAAGGCAAGATAAAAAGTCCGAGCATTCCTTTTTTGAAAAAGTGGTTTTTGTATTTTAAAATGGTTTGGTAACCCCCTATATTCCACCTAATTCTCTGTTTAATCCATTTCTTCAAAGTATCTGGAGCCACAGTAGTTGATTTAGCAATATAAGACATTCTCACTTTGTAACCTTCTTTAGTCAAATGCCATGTTGCTTCAATATCCTCGGTCATATTCTTCTTGTCAAAGCCATGAATTTTAATCAAAGCGCTTTTCCTGTAAATAGCTAAGGGTCCGGGTGTAACATAAATAGAATCCAAGAATCCTAAAAGCTTTCTTGTAAACGCAATAACTTTATACTCTACAGATTGCATTTTTCTAAGAAAGTTATCTTTTTGTTTGACAAGTATTCTTGTTGTTACAGCACCAACATCAGATTCTTCAAAAAAACCAATCATAGAACTTATAGCATGCTTATCTGGATAGGAATCGGCATCCA
>Ga0209542_10009521_pt1 | contig 17807 bp, 35 predicted proteins | sample RifCSPhighO2_01_FD_184028 | JGI IMG/M metagenome (GOLD analysis project Ga0209542, IMG submission 184028) | Soil microbial communities from Rifle, Colorado - Rifle CSP2_plank highO2_0.1 (SPAdes) (version 2) | ecosystem: Environmental > Terrestrial > Deep subsurface > Rock core/Sediment ...
TCCGCGTTGAACGCGATGAAGAATAAATTTGGCGAGTAATGATAATTATGGCTGATAAAAAAGAAGAAAAAACAAAAACTGAGAAAGTTGAAAAGAAGCAGACAACATCTGCGAAAGAGAAGCCTGTCAAGAAAGAAAAACCGCCAGTGCAGAAAAAAGAAAAAAAACAGCCTAAGCAGGAAAAGGTGGCAGAGGCCGACGCCAAGACAGTCGCCGATGCGTTCAACGTGATAAAATTCGTGCTCATGACGGAAAAATCCGTGAGAATGGTAGAGTCGCAAAATAAACTTGTGTTCATAGTTAATCGCTCGGCTGCACGGAACGAAATAAAGAGGGCGGTGCAGAATGCGTTCGGCACGGCCGTGACGGACGTCAAAACAGTTATAGACCAGTCCGGAAGGAAGAAGGCATATGTAAAGTTCAGCAACCCAGGAGCTGCGGGCGACATCGCTATTAAGTTAGGAATAATATGATGGTGAAAATATGACAACAAGAAAACCAAGACCGGTTGAAGGATATGTAGACTTTAATGATGATGACGCATTGAGACACTTATTGAATTTATCAGAACCAACTCTAACTATGGATATGGATCATGCTCCACTTAGTATAGAGTCGGCTAGACATACCATGTCAAAACCTGACGTATACCGGCACAACGGATTAGAATTACGCCGTGCTTGTTCCAGAATTTATGTGATGGTCGCATCCGGTGCGCCTATAGCACTTGGTATAAAAGAATACTTTGATCGAGTTGGTAAATTTGGCGGCTCACATAGCGCTTTGATGGCTTCGGGGTATATTGGTGGAACTCAGCAATAGTTGATAATAAATTAGTGATAAGTATGAGCAGATACGGAAAACATGGTCGAGACGAATCGAAACATCTGATGAGAGTTGGAAGCATAGACATGGAATATTGGTCAGCTTTCATTCAGTCGATGGGTCATCCTCAGACTGGACGCGCTCCAAACGGTGGCTTACGTCAATATCCGTGCTTAAACAGACGTCAGAATTTCATGCTCTACGCAACATTCGCACCTGATAAAGTTCATCTGGCGGCGAGTTCACAAAGGGAATATGTACGGGAGCAAATGAGGAGCGTATCGAACGGTTCAAAGAGGAATTAAAATGGGAAAAAATCTTAGACAGCAGAGAAGGGGAAAGGCTAATCCCAGGTACATGGTGCCTAGTCACAGGTATCTTGGAAACCTTAACTACGCGGCATTCCCGAAGGGCGATGGCACTGTCATTGACATAGTTCACGCCCCTGGCAGAAGGATGCCGGCGGCTGTCGTAGATTTCAACGGACGCAAGGAACTCCTCATGCCTGCCGAGGGAGTTTTCATAGGACAGGTCATAAGCAACACAGCTGAAAACGGCAACATAACTGAACTCAAGAACGTTACAGAAGGTACAAAAATATTCAACGTAGAACTGCACCCGGGCGATGGTGGAAGGCTGTGCCGCGCGTCGGGATCTTTTGCAACTGTAGTATCGAAAACTGACAAGACGTGCACGTTGCTGATGCCGTCAAGACAGAAAAAAGTCATATCGACGGATTGCCGCGCTACTGTGGGAATAGGCGCGAGCTCCGGAAGGACAGAGAAGCCGTTCATGAAAGCGGGCACAAAGTTTTACTCGATGAAGGCTCTTGGAAAATTATATCCTCACACAAGCGGCGTATCGATGAATGCGGTGGACCACCCGTTCGGCGGACAAACACGACCGGGTAAGCCGAAGACGGTGTCGAGACACATGCCGCCTGGCAGGAAAGTAGGAAGCATATCACCAAGACGCACTGGAAAGAGGAAGAAATAATTATGATATACAAACTTGATTTAAACCCGGATTTAATGGATGGGACTGAGATTAGTCTCCATGTAACTGGCAGCTTTGTTAGAAGCAGAATAGACCTGTATAAATTTGGCGATGGCGCAGTGGTTCCATTTTTTGTTGCGATGAACGCTGACGGAATTGACAGAGATTCGGCGTTAAAATGTGTCGAAGCTTACTTTAAAAAACCAGCCAAAATTACGGGAGAAATTTAATTATGGCAAAGATTTACAGATTCAAAGGAAAAACGCAGGAAGAGCTTGAACAAATGAACCTTGAAGAGTTCAGCAACCTGCTTACGTCGCGCGAGCGAAGGGCGCTTAGACGCGGGCTGACTAGGGTTGAGAAGAAGCTGCTTGAGAATGTGCGAAACTTCAAGGGCAAAGACAAGCTCATACGCACACACGCACGCGATATGGTAATCGTGCCTGAGATGATCGGCGCCAAACTTGGCATACACAACGGACATGAATTTGTAATGGTTGTAATAGATCCTGGCATGCTCGGCCACAGACTAGGCGAGTTTTCGCAGACCAGGAAGAAGGTAACACACTCGGCACCTGGACTCGGCGCTACAAGATCGTCGAAGTTCGTGCCGCTGAAGTAAGTGATGATTATGAAGCAAACTTTCACTCCGAAGCACAATTATGCAAAGGCAACTGGTGTAAACCTTAGGATATCGAAAAAAGCTTCGTACGTCATATGCAACGTGATACGCGGCAAGCCTCTCACCCGTGCAAAAAGGTTGCTTGAGGATCTTGCCGCCGGCAGACGAGCCCTTCGAGGCAAATACTATTCAAAGACTGTCAAACAGATACTTCTGCTACTCAACAGCTGCGAGAAAAATGCCGAGTTCAAGGGACTGGACATGGACAGGCTGTTCGTCCACGCGTCGGCACACAAAGGCTCTCATCTCAGAAGACGAAGAAGGAAAGGGGCGTTCGGAACTGACATGAAGAGCACCAACATGGAAATCATGCTTATCGAGAAGGGCAAGCAGCCGAAGGACAAGATTTCAAAAAAGAAAATAAAAGACCAGCTTACAAAGCCGAAAAAAGAGAAAGAGGTCACGATTGAAGAGCTCAAGGAAAAAGATGAAATTAAGAAGGAAATGACCGAGTTGAAAATGGAACAGAAGGAATTGCAGAAGGACGTAGAGAAAGCAAAAGAGGAAATGGCATGAAGGAAAGATTATTCATACAAAAATCAAAAGAGCACGTGAAGTTGGAAGAATTCGTAAGAAAGCAGTTTGCGCAGGCGAAGTGCGGCAATATAGAAGTTCAGTACACGCCTGTGGTCACGAGAATAATAATTTACACGACTACTCCCGGCTTGATAATCGGGAGTGGCGGCGAGAGAATAAAGGAAATTGTAGAGATAATCAAGCGCGATTTCAAGATAGAAAATCCGCAGATAGACGTGCAGAGGATTGAAAATCCCGATGCAGATCCTATAATAGTTGCACAGTCGATCGCGTCGGCAATAGAAAGCGGCGTAAACTTCAAGAAGCTGGGCAACTTTTATCTGCAGCGCATAATGGACGCGGGCGCGATAGGGTGCGAGATTGTGCTTTCAGGAAAAGTAAGCGGCCAGCGTAGCAGGCGCGAGAGGTTTATCGCAGGCTACCTGAAGAAATGCGGGGATCCTGCAAGGCGCGACGTCATAAAGGGCTTTGCTGTTGCCAATCCTAAACTGGGAAACATCGGCGTGCTTGTGAAGATAATGTTCAGAAGCACCGAGCTTTCGCTGGACAAGAGCAAACTAGAGCGCAAGCTGACGGAGCCTGTGAAGATGCCAGAAGCAGTTGTCGAACCTGAAACTGAAATTGTAAACGAAGCAGAGACGGAAGAGAGTGAATAATTAATGGCAATACTAAAAATGAGAAAAGCAAGGGAACTTGGAGAAAAGGAGCTGTCGGAGAAGCTGAAGGAGCTTTACCTTGAGCTGTCAAAGGAGATGGCTTCAAGCGAGATAGGCGGCGCTGTCAAGAACCCGGGCAGGATACGCGAGATAAGGAGAACGATAGCCAGGATAAAGACGATCTCGACTGATGCTAAAAAAAGGAGGAATAAATAAGAATGGTTTGCCCAAAGTGCGGATTACCTTTAGAGCTTTGCATATGCCAGACAATAGCGAAAGAGACGCAAAAGATACGCGTTGAAATGATACAGAAGCGCTATGGCAAGAGCATGACGATCATAAGGGGCATTGACAGCTCAAAGATAGATGTCAGGGACCTTATGAAGAAACTTAAATCAAAGCTCGCATGCGGAGGCACGTACAAGAACAACGAGATAGAATTGCAAGGCGACCATCGCGACCAGGTTCCAAAGATACTGGTCAAGGAAGGTTTCCCCCGCGAGATAATCGAAGTGAATTGACATGCGAAATCCCAGCAACATATTAAGACATGAGATAATAGGACTGGACTGCACTGTCATGAGTTCACAGAACAAAGATCAGAAAGGTCTTCACGGACACATAGAAGATGAAACGATGAAAACCGTATTGGTGAACGGAAAGTTAGTGCAGAAGAAGGGCACAGTTTTTCGTGTCAAGCTAAACGGGAAAAACGTCGACATTGACGGCGACTACATCATTGCAAGGCCGGAAGACAGAATAAAGAAGAACATCAAAAAGTGGTAGAGCCTTTTCGTTTCTGGATGACGCTAGGGCGTCTTTCGGTTGCGAAAATCCTCTATGGAAAAGAAAAATATTACAAAATGTGGGAAAAAAAGAAAAATAATATTTGAAGACAAGGTCTGAAAGAACACCAGTTCTTTGGGGTTCTCAAAGACCTTTCTTTCAAGAAAGGGATTTGAAATGAAAAAGAAATCAAAGAACATCGGCGTAGAAGCAAAACAGCCAAAAGAGAATTGCAGCAGCGAGAAATGCCCATGGCACGGGCACACAAAGATACGCGGACGAATATTCCGCGGTACCGTGGTTTCGGCTAAGGGAGCAAACACTGCGATAATAAGGTGGGATTACTATACGCTTATTCCGAAGTACGAAAGATATGAGAGAAGAAAGACTAAGGTCGCCGCGCATAACCCTAAATGCATATCCGCAAAGGTTGGCGACATAGTGAACATCGGTGAATGCAGGCCGCTTTCAAAGTCGAAGTCCTTTGTGGTTTTCGAGAAAATTGAACAGGGGAACAAATAATTATGAAGGGATCGACATCAAATATAACGAGATCGCTGCCACTGGGCGCGCAGCTTGTGTGTGCGGACAACTCCGGCGCTAAGGTACTGGAGCTAATAGCAGTCAAGGGCTACCATGGCCGATTGAGGAGACTGCCACGCGCGGGCGTAGCTGACGTCATAATGTGCAGCGTAAAGAAAGGCAAGGAAAAGGTTAGACATACTGTTGTTTACGCAGTCGTTGTGAGACAGAAGAAGGAATACATGCGTTATGACGGAATGCGTATAAGCTTCAGCGACAACGCAGCTGTTGTGGTAAATTCAAAAACATATGAGCCTGTCGGCACGGAAGTGAGAAGCGTGATAGCCAAAGAGGTTGTCGAGCGCTTCACGGCGATAGGCAAGATAGCAAGTATGGTGTTGTAATTATGAAAAAAAGATATTCGCCCCACTGGATTTCAAGTAAGCTGCCTCGCAAGCAGCGTAAGTACAGGTACAACGCTCCCACGCACAAAAGGCGCGTCATGGTGAGCATGCACTTGCACAAGGCACTACGCAAGGAATATAACAAGAGAGCTCTTCCGGCACGCAAGGGCGACGAGGTCCGTGTCATGCGCGGGAAATTCAGTGGTACGACGGGAAAGATATCACGCGTTGACCTGAAGTCACTGAAGGTTTATGTTGACAATGTAAAGGTCAAGAAAGTTTCCGGGCAAGAAGTCGAAGCGGCTCTTGATCCCAGCAACCTGATGATAACGAAGCTTGAATTCGAAGACAAGAGACGAAGGACGTTCATGAAAAGGAAAGGGAAGAAAGAAGAGAAACAACCGAAGGTAGAGGCGAAGAAAAAATGATAAACATACCCGGAAAGTCCTACAGGCTTGACATGAGCACCACGGAAGCGTCTGGAATGTTTGGGGAAAACACCGTTGTAGTGGGCTTTGCGGTAGACGGCAGCGTCCCTTTTGCACTCATGCGCGGTCCATATTCAGGAATGGGCGAAGTGTACATGACCATAACGTCTGACTGCCTGGCGTATAAACAAAAAATATTGGAAGCTATAGGAAAAAGAATCGACAGGACTCCGGCTATAGTTGAAGATTGAGCTGATAATTATGGCATATACAAAGAGATACACAGTTCCGAAATCGTGGCCTATACGGGTCAAGGAAAATAAGTACGTCGTGAGCCCGCTTGCCGGACCTCACAGCAAAGAGACGTGCATACCGCTAGGTCTGATTCTTCGTGACATGCTAAAGCATGCGCACACCATGAAGGAAGCCATGCAGATATTGAACCAGGGCACAGTAAAGATCAACGGCATAACGAGAAAGCACCGTGGATTTCCTGTCGGCCTGATGGATGTTGTCGACGTAGGCGGCGATTTCTACAGGATGCTGCCTACTTCGCATGGTCTGAGATTGCTCAAGACGAGCGTGACAGATGCAGGTCTTAGACTTGCAAGGATCAAGAACAAGGGTCATGTCAAGAAGAAGAAACTGCAACTGAACTTCCATGACGGATCAAACATGCTTGTTGACAAGGATACTTTCAAGACGTCCGATGTCGTGGTCATAGATATTGCCACGAAAAAAATAAAGGACGTCATAAAATTCGAGAAGGGCGCATTCGCGATAGTCATTGACGGTCACAACGCGGGTGCGAACGGCAAGATAGAGAATATAGACAGGAAACTGAAAACAGTAACGCTGGATTCGGACGGCAGGAAGTTCCCGGTTCCTATAAGGTACATATTTGTCGTCGGCCAGGGAGGCCCTGCTGTAAAGCTCGGTGAGGAACGAAAAGAAGTTGCGTAGCAACTTCTGTCAATAATTATTAGGTGTACTTGATGAAAATGAAAGAAATAAGAATAGAAAAGATAACGCTGAACATAGGATGCGGCACGAAGACGCCGATAGAAACAGCCAAGACTATATTGAAAAACATATCAGGCGGCAAGGTTGTCGTTACCAGGACGAAGAAGAGAACGACGTTCAATGTGCCGAAAAACAAGGACATAGGTTGCAAGATAACAATAAGAAAAAATACCGGGCCGTTCCTTAAGCGCTTACTGGAGGCGAAGGAGCAAAGATTACGCAATTCAAATTTTGATAACACGGGTAATTTTTCATTTGGCATAAAGGAATACATTGAGGTCCCTGGGATGGAGTATGATCCCAAGCTGGGCGTACTGGGCTTTGACGTTTGTGTAACACTTGAGCGACCTGGATACAGGGTGAAGCGCAAGAGGCTTTCCTCGACCGTAGGCAAGGCGCACCTCATAAAGAAGGAGGAAGCCATAGAATTTGCCAAAGAAAAGTTCGGGATACAAATAGAGGAATAGATATGAAACTTGTAAGGGACAAAATACCTGATATGATAATGAAGAAAGAAAAGTCGGTCCAGATGAGGGTTGCTGACAGTGCAGAGTATGATCTGTTCCTCATAAAGAAACTAAAGGAAGAGGTCGAAGAGTTCATCGACGACAGGAATATCGAGGAAATGGCAGACATAGAGGAAGTTCTTAGATGCTACGCAGAGCAGAAAGGCATAGACTGGTCGCAAGTCGAGGCACTGCGGCAAAAGAAGAGCGAGGAGAAAGGCAGTTTCAAGAAAAGGATAATAATAGAGATGGTTGAAGATGAGAAAAAAAGCGATTAAAAGAAAATATGGAAAGGGTTCAAGGGCCTGCTTCAGGTGCGGCTCAATGAAGGGCGTAATACAGAAGTACAGGCTCTATTACTGCCGCAGATGTTTCCGTGAAGTTGCAGAACAGATAGGATTCAACAAATATTCGTGATAATTATGAGACATGATTTGCTTTCGGACGTTTTGTACGTCATCAACAATGCCGAGAACATCGGAAGGACAACAGTAGTCGTGCCTGCATCCAAACTCGTGAAAGACGTGCTTATGGTAGTGCAGCGCGCCGGATATATTGGAAGCTTCGAGTTCATTGATGATAGAAAGTCCGGCAAGTTCAATGTTGAGCTGATAGGAAAGATAAACAAGTCGCGTGCGGTCAGGCCGAGATTCCCAATAACGAAGGATGAATATGAAAAGTGGGAGATGAGATACCTACCCGCAAAGGGCTTCGGGCTGCTTATAATTTCAACATCCAAGGGCGTCATGAGCCAGAAAGAAGCATTGGAAACGGGAATAGGCGGAAGGCTGCTTGGTTTTGTATATTAAAAATGGAGTTAATTGAAAAAGAAAAAATAATATCCGAGAACGAAGTCTGAGTCAAACCCTTTCTTCGTCAGAAACAAAGTTTCTGGCGACTCAGGAAAGCCTTGCTTTCCTCGAGTTGGGGTAAGACCTAGACCTGAAGTGCATGACGCAGATGAAAAGACGTTCGAAGAACGTCGGTCGACTAGCGTCTTTCGGTAACAGGAAAGAAAGGGATTGGTAATGGAGAAAAAAGTCGAAATTCCGGACAAGGTAGAAGTGAAGGTTAATGAGATGTGCGTCACGGTTAAAGGGCCGAACGGCGAGCTTTCGAAAGATTTTGACGATCCTAGGTTCAATGGACTGATAAAGTTTGAGCAGAAAGGCAATGTGTTTCATGTTTCGAATTCGGATGAGAAGAGGAAGACAGGCGCGGTCGTAGGCACTATTGCTGCGCACACAAAGAACATGATACTGGGTGTTACTGTAGGTTTCAAGTATGAAATGAAAATACTGTACACACATTTCCCAATGACAGTTGCGCAGAGCGGCGACGAAATACAAATAAAAAATTTCTTCGGCGAAAAGGGATTCCGCAAAGCGCACGTGGTGGGCAAGACAGACGTTAAGATAGAAAAGGAGACTATCACGCTGACCGGCAACGACATAGAGGAAGTTGGACAGACTGCGGCGAATATAGAGCGAGCATGCAAGCTTACTGGACGCGACAGAAGGGTGTTCCAGGACGGCATATACAGGACGGGCCGTCACCTGAAGACGGGAGAGGCACTTTGAGGTAATAGGTAATAATTATGACAAAATATAATTTGCAAGGATCAAGAGACAAGAATGGCGGTATGCGCAAGATTTTTTTGGGTGCTACGTTCAGAGTTCCGGGTTATACCGGAAACATTGAACCGTTCCTGAACAGTTTCACAGTGCTCGGCGATCGTGTTGAGAACAATAGGACTGTTAGAAATGTCGGTGTTTATATGACGGCTGATGGTGTTGATATGAGAATTTTGGTTGAGGGTGATATCGTGTCGATAGATGTGAGTTCTTGCAAGCTTGACTCTGCAGAGTACATGCTTGACAGATTTGCAACGGCAATGAGTGCCGAGCAAATCAGGGAGGCCGCATAATTATGTCAAAGAGATTCAAGACCCAGGATTACTTCCGTTATAAAAAGCTAGGCAAGAGATGGAGGAAGCCCGTGGGATTGCAGAGCAAGCTCCGTCTCAAGAAGGGCGGCAGCGGCCTGCGACCTGCAATGGGTTATGGTACTGTCAATAAGCTCCGACCTCTGCTTGTCTACAACATTAACGATTTGCAGAAGGACGTGAGCAACGGAATACTTATAGCCGGCTCGGTTGGCAGGAAGAAGACTGCCGCCATAGCTGCGAAGGCCAAGGAGCTTAACATAAAGATAATCAACATGAACAAGGCAAAGGGCGCGATGAAATTTAAAAAAGCTCTAGAAAAGAAAAAAACACAGACAAAGGAGAAGAAGCCTGAGAAACCAAAGGAAACCAAGACAGAAGCAAAAGCGGAAGAACAGAAGGATGTAGGGGCGGGACAAAATACGGCCACAGAGAAGGCAGAACAGGAGTAATTGATGGTCATGTTCGTGAATTTCGGATCTGGCAAATGCCCAATGTGCGGGGATTTTGGACAAACAGTGGAAAAGAAGATATTTCATTGCGGTAAGTGCAAGATAGCGTTCAACGAATATTATATTTCAACTTTCGGAGAAGTGAAGGATTACAACAACAAGTACTGGAACTAAACTTTTCTTTGGAAGAAAAGTTTAATCAAAAGAAATGAAGTTTGTCAAAAGAAAAATATTATGATGAAAGGTGGATGAAAGGAAAAATAAAAGCAGGGAGTCCTGATGGAAAGTAATATGTTTCTTTCCCGTTAAGGGCTTTCTTTGAAAAAGAAAGGGGTTAAATGAAGTCGCAAGTGATGATGGCTGCAAAAATAATGAAATGCGGGAAAAGCCGCGTGTGGATGGACCCTACACGGCTTGCAGACATAGAGGACGCTATAACTTCCGAGGACGTGCGCCGGCTGGTCAGGGACGGCGTGATAGCTGCCAGACCCAGGACAGGCATCAGCAACTTCCGCAAGAAGAAAATTGCCGCGCAAAAGAAGAAAGGGAGACGCCGTGACCGCGGTTCAGTCAAAGGTCACAAAGGAACACGTCTAAACAAGAAACAACTGTGGATGAAAACAATACGTTCGATAAGAAAATTACTGCACGAGCTCAAGGAGCAGTCCAAGATCGACAACAAGACTTACCGTGACCTGTACACAAAATCAAAGAGCGGCTACTTCCGTAGCAAATCCCACGTCATGATATACCTTGAGCGCAATGGCCTGTTGAAGAAGTGATAATTATGAGTTTCAAGAGACGAATGAACCAAAAAACAGATTATGTGCAGAGGCTTGGACTGCTTAAGTCGGGCAAACCGAGGCTGGTCATAAGAAGGTCGCTTAACAATGTTCACATACAGCTGATCACAACGGATGACGGGGACAAGACCATCGTGGAGACATTCTCAAGGAATCTGAGGAAGTACGGATGGAAAGGACATTGTGGAAACATATCTGCGGCGTATCTCACGGGCTACCTCGCAGGGCTAAACGCGAAAAAACACAACATAAAGGACGCCGTTGCCGATATAGGATTGCACACATCGGTGCGCGGATCAAGAATATATGCGGCCATACTTGGCGCAAAGGACGCCGGGATTGTCATAAGCATCGGAAAGGAGGCACTGCCAAAGATGGAACGAATAAACGGCAAACACATTGCAGATTATGCTGCTAAACTAAAACCGAACCAGGAAAAGTACAAGAAACAATTTTCGGAGTATATTAAAAAAGGATTAAATCCTGAAGAACTTCCGAAGCATTTTGAGGAAGTAAAAAAGAATATAGAAAACCAGGTGAAATAAAATGGATTGGAAACCGAGAACTGAACTGGGAAAACTGGTCGCAGAGGGCAAAATAACCCTTGACGAGATTTTTGCTCAGGGCAAGAAAATAAAAGAACCTCAGATAGTCGACAAATTAATACCTAACCTGCAGACAGACTTGATATTCATAGGCGGATCGCCGGGTAAGGGAGGCGGAATAAAGAGAACTCCCACGAGAAGGACTACACGCATGCACCGTTCAGGCCGCCGTTATCGTGCCTCAGCAATGGTTGTAGTTGGCAACGGAGATGGATACATAGGCGTCGGCAAATCGGTGGCCGTTGAGAACCGGGCTGCCATAGCAAAGGCGACCGAGAACGCGAAGCTCAACCTGATGCCAGTCCTGCGCGGCTGCGGATCATGGGAATGCGGCTGCGGAGAGAAACACACAATACCCGTGGAAGTCGAAGGCAAGTCCGGCTCGTCCCGCGTAAGGCTGATGCCGGCACCAAAGGGCGTCGGACTTTGCGTCAGCAATGAGGCAAAGAAAGTGATGAGGCTTGCCGGAATAAAAGACATGTGGACGAAGAGGCAGGGCGAATCCAAGACAAGAAACAACTACATCATTGCAATATTTGATGCTTTCAAGAGGATGAACATGATGAGGCTTGAATCAAGGGCGCCTGCAAAAGAACAGGAAGAAAAATACGAGGAAGTGGAAGAGGCTGATACGGAGTAGGTGTTTGAAAATGATAATCGTTGTAAGGATGCGCGGAGAAGTCGGAACAAGGCACGATGTAAAGGCCACGTTCAACATGCTTGGCATGAAGAAGCTTTACTCTTTCAAGCTTTTGGAGAACACGCCGTCGAATATGGGAATGGTAAAAAAGATCAACAGCTTCGCAGCATGGGGCGAGGCAACCGATGAAATACAGAAGATGCTTAAGGGTAGGCGGGGACTAAAGACTCCGAGGGGCGGTGTACGCTCGAAGAAGTTACATTATCCGAAAGGTGTGCTGGGTCACAACGAGAAGATAGCTGAAATGATAAAGAAGATGAGTTAACTCCTTTTCTTTTAGGAAAAGAAAAGTAGCTACCAGTCAAAAGAAAAATATTATATTTGGTGAATGAAGATGACAACAAGATTCAAACTCAAAACGAGAAAGTGGCGCGGCCGGACAAGCCACGGCGGCGGACACAAGAAGAAACGAAGAGGCAAGGGAAGCCAGGGCGGCCGTGGTTACGGTGGCAGCCACAAGCATAAGTTCTCCTACATCACTACAGTCGAGCCTGATCACTATGGTTACAAGGGATTCTTTTCACGCGGCAAAAAGCTGAAAGTGATAAACGTGATGGACATTGCGAAGATGCATGGCAGTGAAATAGACCTTGGCAAGCTTGGATACGAAAAGCTTCTGGGCAAGGGAACAATATCGCGCGCCGTTACGGTAAAAGTCGATCAGGCATCTGCGCAGGCGAAAGAGAAAATAGAAAAAGCCGGCGGCATGGTGCTCGAAGTCAAGGAACAAAAGGCGAAGCAAATATCTGCGTAACACCCGGTAATGTTTCGGCAAAGTGGTCATATTCATGAGCATAATAGATTCAATAGCTTCAAGACTTCCCGGTGTGAAAGAGCCCAAGACTCACTTGAGCTTCAAGTCTAGGCTAAAATGGACAGGCATAATTCTGCTTCTTTTCCTCATGCTCAGCCAGATAACTCTTTACGGCATATCTCCTGTCTCAAAAGAACGGTTCCAATTCTTCGAGCTCATACTCGGTTCTTCTATCGGCTCGCTGCTTACGCTGGGTATCGGTCCTATCGTAACGGCGTCCATCATATTACAACTTCTTGTCGGCTCGAAAATACTGCCGTGGGATATCAAGACGCCCGAGGGCAAGAAGAAGTTTCAGGGCGCGCAAAAACTTACGGTGATAGCGTTCTCGTTGTTCGAGGCTTATGCTTATGTTGCGTTCGGCGCTATCACACCGCTTACGAATGACGCTACAACAATGACTCTCCTGATCGCGCAGCTCGCATTCGGCGCCGTCTTGGTGTTGTTTATGGACGAAGTCATAACAAAGTGGGGCATAGGATCCGGTGTATCATTGTTCATTGCAGCCGGTGTAACAAAAACAATATTTGTCCGTGCCTTCAATCCATTGACACCACCGGGCGAGACAATACCTGCAGGCATACTGCCACAGTTCGTTGCACTGCTGGGCTTGGGCGAGATATTTCAGGCCTTTGCCGCCTTGCTCCCGTTAGTCGCGACGGCAATTGTATTCCTTATCGTGGTTTATGTGCAATCCATAAAGGTCGAGATACCTCTTGCCTTCGGTTCAATACGCGGCTTTTCAAGGAGATGGCCTCTCAACCTGATTTATACAAGCAATATCCCAGTCATACTTGTAGCGGCTTTGCTCGCCAACTTGCAGCTGGTTGGAAATGTAACTGCTAAAACAACAACGGATGAGGGACTGCGCTGCGGACTGTTTGGCTGTTACGATGCTAACGGTGTAGCCACCAGCGGTATCGCTCTGTTCTTCAACCCACCCGTCACTCTGCCTGTCCAGATATTCTTCATAACTATAATGCTTGTAGTTTTCGCTGCGGCGTTCCTTGCGTTCTACATGAAATATCAGAAACCTAACAAAGTTCTAGGCGTAGCTATAGTTTCCGGATTGGTGCTTGCATTCGTTGTGTCTGGGCTAAGCGTTGGTATGCCTAATGGCGAAGAAGCATTGCGCGTCATATCTTACATGTTCATACTTGTGGCGGGCTCGATGGTCTTCTCCATATTCTGGGTATCGACCAGCGGAATGGACTCCAGATCGGTGGCGGAGCAGATAGAAGGAATGGGAATGCAGATACCGGGTTTCCGCAGGGACCCGCGCATAGTAGAGGAAGTGCTCAACAGGTACATACCAACCATAACTGTGATAAGCGGACTATTCATAGGAATGCTTGCCGCTGTGGCAGACTTCACGGGCGCGCTGGGAACAGGAACGGGAATATTGCTGACGGTAATGATAATATACAGCCTGTACGAGAACATAGCGACAAGATACATGGAAGACATGCACCCGGCTATGAGGAAGTTCTTTAGATGAGCCTTTTCTTTTGAAAAAGAATCTATAGATTATATTTATGTCAGACAAGTTGATTTCAGAAGAAACAGAATGGAGCAGAGTCGCTGAAGAATTGAAAGCTGAAAAAGTAAAATTGGCTTTCTATGATAATACTGTTATTTATCTTTTAGGAAATTTCAGAGGCAAAAAAATTCTGGACTACGGTGGAGGTCCAGGGGTTCTAGCTTTTGCATTAAAAAAACTTGGGGCTGATGTTAAAGAATATGATATTTCGGAAGACATGAGAAAACAAGCTTCTGAAAAAATTGGAAAGGAAAACATTTATCATGTTGTTGAAGAAATCCCTAAAAATAAATTTGATTTAATCATTTGCAACTTAGTTTTATGCATTGTCTCGGAAGACGAAGTTAAAAGAATTGTAACAAATATTAAGAATGCCCTGAATGAAAGCTGTTTTGCTTTTATTGGATTTTGTAATCCTAGACTTTTGGATGTCCCTGAAACAAATCTTGATTTAAGACCAACTCCTAAACACAAATACAAAGAAAACCACAGCTATATGAAAACTAAAAAAGAGGGTGGATATCAGATTATTGAAAATCACCGTCCTATTGAATGGTATGAGAAAGTGTATAAACAAATGGGATTAACTGTTGTGGGCACTTTCTTTACCCCAGAATATGAGCTAAAGGGAAGAAAAATTAAAGATTTTATAATCTTTAAGTTGAGAAAATGATAATTTAAGTTTGAAAATACAGCTAATCCTATAGGTGTTAGAAAATGAAACTAAAAGTAGCTCCATGGTGGCCTAGGTTCTGGGCGTGGCTCATAGACATCATAGTAATCTGGATAATATCTGCAGTACTGCTTTTCAGGGTAGATTTCAATATGTTCCACTGGGGCGCTGCTGCGTTCATAGGATTAATTTATTGGGCAGTCCTCGAGAGCGACGGCAGGCAGAGCATCGGCAAAAAAGCACTAAACCTTAAACTAGTCGGCAAAGACGGAAAGAACGCAAGCCTGGGCGCAGCTGCGATAAGCGCGTTCGGGAAAGCGTTCCTGCTTCCATTGGACATGATAATAGGCGTACTGGCAAGGCCGGGCAAGAAACAGCGCCTGTTCAACATGGCCAGCGACACGAATGTAATAATGGTACCGGAAAAGAAATAGACAAGACGGAGGCATTGGGCTGATTTTTTACTAAATTAATCGGCTTGACATTCCCCTTGGTTATCCGAGAATGCATTGAAAACTGCTGTCTTCAGACAGCAGATGAAACTCAACGCATTCTGGATGACATGTTCCATGAAACCCACGACTTTAGTCGTGGGTTATATCAGGAACATATCATTTGCTCGCTTCTTTTATAATATTCTTTGTCTTAGAGAAGAAGTCTGAACTTTCAAAAGCTAGAAACCCCATCTTCTCGATCTCGCTTCTCACGTAGCTGCGGACCGCCGGGTAGAACATTATTATTTTTGTTGCAGGATTTTCAGCCTTTATCTTCTTCGCGAGGCCTACCCCGTAGCCGTGCGTGTAGTCTATGATATAAAGAGAATCGCTGTTGTCGATGTTGGCCGGATCAAGAATCTTTGTCGGCAGATTTAGCTTTTTGCATGTGTCTTCTATCTTTTTCAGGTCGTGCTTGTCTACTAGAATTGTTACCATTTTTATTCACTTCAATAACTAGGTTTTTTCACGGGTAACGCAGAATCTCATATACCCATGTGGTGGTCGTGATAGAGTTCCATCTGCGGGTTTTCAGGGGTCAGTTTCATAACTCTGTTGCCAGCCTCTTTTCTGACACATCTAAAAAGTCTGTCTATGAGGGGTGTGTAACCCAGTCCTGGACTAACTTCTGCATATGGCACAGGTTCTGGTACTGGTGCGCCTGTTGATATGCAATGCTCTTCTAATCTGTATACACCAAGTTCGCATTGGTTTTCAAGCAGTGTTATTCTCCAGAAAAATTGTGCTCCACCCATATCAATCTATAGTTCTGATAACAGCGAAATATTTAAATTCAAAATCGTGCAGCACGGATGTAATTGCAGTCAACTTTAATAGCGTTGGGTTGTTATTCTTCTAATGATATTGAGTTCGATTGATTTCGAGTCCATTGAATGGCAACCCACACCTAGCCCCGGTGTTTATGTTTACTGTATAAGAGAAAAAAGACGTCAAGGCGAAGAAATACCAAGATTTACAGCGCACGCGGTTCGCGTTGACCCCAATCACGAGATTGGCCTTCATTATCATATTAGAGAGGAAGGCTGGGTAGAGCGTCTTGTTTTTCCTAACGGAGGCAATTTTGAATTTCGCAGGGGAGACAATATAAATCACTACTCGGATCCGACCAAGACACACGAGAGAATAAAACCATATGAAATTTACGCAATCAAAAACAGAGCTGACGTTCCTTTGTATTTATTCTCAATAATGAAGCCGGGCTTTACTGGGTTTGGAGAAATAATATCTGTTAAGTAGAATTATTTTTTCTCTGCATCAGGTCTAAGCGATCTTACTGTGGCGCCTGCTCTCCACATTTCAGAATTTCCCATTCTATACAATTCAGCATCTAATCCGGCTTTAAAACCTGGCTCTTTGCTCCTTGCAAGAACAACCCTTGCGTGTTGTCCAGATGCGACAGAGTCGTAAAGAGCTTCGAACAAAGGCCTTACAGTATCCCTGAATCTTGGCATCCAAAGCAGAGCTCCTATACGAGCTGTTTCACTGCAATTATTATACATCCAATCCATTCCGTTCTCGTCAACTAATCTAATCAAGGAACGTGTCAATTCCTCTACTGTCTCATTGAAGGCTTCGCTTGGACTGTGACCACGGGCTCTAAGAGTATCGTATTGGGCCTCGAATATACCCTCAAGACATCCCATGAGAACCCCACTCTCTCCTACATTATCACTGTGAGTTTCTTTCTCGATCGTAGTCGGGAACAAGTAGCCGGAACCTATACCAATTCCAAGGGCTTTTACCTTTTCTTCTGCATGTCCCGTGGCGTCCTGCCAAACAGCGTAGCTGCTGTTAATACCTCTTCCTGCTAAAAAATCTCCCCTAACTAAACGACCGGGTCCTTTCGGGGCAACCAAACCTACATCAACATCTTTAGGCGGTACGATCCCTGTCTGGTTGTTGTATGCGATTCCAAATCCATGTGAAAAAACTAAAGTATTTCCAGGCTTTAACAACTCTTTCAGACGAGGCCAGTATTCTTTCTGTTCCGAGTCCGTAAGAAGAAATTGTATTATCTCTCCCCGTTCAGCAGCTTCGTCAGCTGAAAGTAGGTTTTCTCCTGGTACCCAACCGTCTTCGAGTGCTTTGTCGTAGCTGCGTCCAGGTCTCTGGCCAACATAAACTTGGAAACCATTATCTCTGAGATTTAGTGATTGTCCACGTCCTTGAATTCCGTATCCAAGCGTTGCGATAGGTGAACTGCCAATTACTTTTCTTGCGTACTCGGGTGTAAATTCTTCCCTTGTAACCACGTTTTCTAGTTGTCCGCCAAAATCAATTAGTACCATATTGTCACGTTTCTGTTTAATAGTTCATGCACTTATTTAAGTCTTAATTTAAAAATTTTAATGAAAAATTGAATTACCTATCAATTACAAATGCTGTTTTCATGTTA
>Ga0209542_10009522_pt1 | contig 17807 bp, 16 predicted proteins | sample RifCSPhighO2_01_FD_184028 | JGI IMG/M metagenome (GOLD analysis project Ga0209542, IMG submission 184028) | Soil microbial communities from Rifle, Colorado - Rifle CSP2_plank highO2_0.1 (SPAdes) (version 2) | ecosystem: Environmental > Terrestrial > Deep subsurface > Rock core/Sediment ...
GCGGACAGACGAGGTGAAAGCCGAAGTAGCCAAGCTCCTCGACTGCGACGTCTCCGAGGTACTCGAAACTTCTGGTAAAACCGGCCAGGGCGTCCCCGAACTCCTCAATAAGCTCATCGAGCGCGTGCCGGCCCCGAAAGAGGAGACTCCAAACTCCGGCTCGCTCCGCGCGCTCATTTTCGATTTTCAGTACAGCAACCACAAGGGCGTCATCGTCTACGTGCGCGTCATCGATGGCTCGGTGCGGAAGGGGGAGAAGCTGCACCTCTGCGTCGCCGGCCGAGACTTCTTCGCGCTCGAGGTGGGAATCTTTCGCCCAGACGAGGTGCCCGTTGACGAGCTCCGAGCGGGCGAGACGGGCTACATCGTCACCGGCGTCAAAGAGTCGGGCGTAGCCTCCGTTGGTGACACCGTCACGCTCCAGAAAAAGCCGCTGCCAGCCTTAGCAGGCTACTTCAGCCCGAAGCCGGTGGTCTGGGCCTCGGTGTACCCAGAGGACGCCGATCGGTTCGACGACCTAAAGATGGCGCTCGGCCGTCTGAAACTCTCCGACTCCTCCCTGGCGTTCGAGGAGGAGACCTCCGGCACGCTCGGCCGCGGGTTCCGCCTCGGCTGCCTCGGCCTCCTGCACCTCGAAATTATCACCGAGCGCCTGAAGCGCGAGTTCAACCTGAAGCTCGTCGTGGCCACGCCCTCAATCACGTACCACGTGAAGATGAACAACGGCGACACGAAAATTGTGTACTCCGCGACGCTCTTTCCGGAGCACGGCCAGTACCAGTCTTGCCAGGAGCCGTGGGTAAAGGCGCAGGTGCTCACCCCGGCCGACCTCACCGGTGCGGTCGTCAACCTTTTGCACGACCACGAGGCGGAGCTCGGGGAAGTTGAAACCTGGGCCGACGGCCGCGTCTCGCTCTCGGTCACGATGCCGCTGCGCGAGCTGATGCGAAACTTCTTCGATGAGCTGAAGTCCGCAACATCAGGCTACGCGTCGCTCTCGTACGATATTGAAGGTCTACGCGAGGCTGACGTGACCCGTATGGATATTTTGGTGGCAGACGAGCCGATAGAGGCTTTCACGCGTGTTGTAGCAACGCGCCGCACGCAGGCCGAAGCCGAGAAGGCGGTGCAGCGCCTCCACGGCGTGCTGCCGAAGCAGCTCTTCACCTGCAAGATTCAGGCGAAGGTAAATGGTCGCATTATCGCGTCTGAAACTTTAGCCGCGATGCGCAAAGATGTGACCGGCTACCTCTACGGCGGCGACATCACCCGCAAGATGAAACTCCTCGAGAAGCAGAAGAAGGGTAAGAAGAAGATGCTCGAGCGAGGGAAGGGGACGGTGAACATCCCGCACGACGTGTTCCTGAAGATGGTGAAGGGCGAGCGGGGGTAAGAGGCAAGAGAGGAGCGGTCCCTGGTCTGATTGATTTTTCTTTTTGGTGTGCTAGTAATCGGTTCATGAAGATCGTTACCTTTACCGCCGTGGCGGCTTTTGCCGCTCTCGCCCTCCTGACCTCCTGTGGCCAATCGACCGCAGAGAAGCTCAGAAATGCCGCTGCGCACCTAGATCCGTCGCTGGTTGCACACGACGGTGCCGAACGCGAATGCGTCATCGGCACGCCGTTAGACTTCAAGGTCATCGATAGCGGCGACGGCTGCTCGGTTACCGGCATCTTTGCCCTCGAGGGGCAGCGACTGCACCTGCAGCGAGTCACGATTGTGTCGGGCAGTTTCATGGGGTTGGGCAATCCTACGCTGGCGACCGCCTCGTCGATGCTCTCGCCGGGTGAGACTGCTCGCTTCGAACGCTTCCATGTTCGCTACGTGGGGATTGGGCCATCAGGCAATCCAGTTGTGGCCGTGAACGACCTCAAACTGAAGCCCTGAGCCCTGAAGAATTTAAGGCCGCCTCAACGGGCGGCCTTTTCCTTACATCGCGTAGAGCGCGAGCATTCCCAGTATCGTGATCAGCGCCACCACCTGGAAGAACGGCCGAATCCAGGCCCGGCCGCGTTTGGTGAAAAGCATAAGTGGTAGAATCCTAAACGAGCAGCCGCCAAGCGTCAAAGGCCGGCCGCGCCTCCCGCCGTGAACCCAGTCGCTGAAGTTGCCGCCCGCCGCCGCACCCGGAGACGGGTCTTCGCCTCGCCCCTGCTCACCGTCCTGCTCTTGGCCTTGATTTTCCTTTTTGGCCGGGCGGCCTGGGGGATGCTCAGCAAGGCCCAGCAGGCCGCCGCCGCCCAAGCCGAGGCCGAGGAGAAGCTTTCTCGCGTTGAGGCTTCCCGCGACGCCCTGGCCCGGGAGGCTGCGGCCCTGGCCACCCCGGCGGGCCTCGAGGGTGAGCTCCGGGCCCGCTTCAGCGTCGCAAAGGCGGGGGAGGAGGCCGTGGTCATCGTGGAGGCGCCGGCGAGCCGCGCCGCCCCGGCCGCCGCGCCGGGCCTAATGGAGCGATTCTGGGCTGCTATTAGTGACTTTTTTTAACAAATTCAACTCGGAGTTAAATTTATCTCAACTCGGGGGTATTTTATTGCACATTTTTATTGATTCTCTCGACCATAATTTAACTCCGAGTTGAATTTGTCCAGAACAGCCCACGTGGCGTGCCTGCTTGGACGGAGCGGGTTCGCTGGTGTAGAATGCCTCGGCTCACGATTAATCAAGCGCGCTCACCACGGTTACAATGAAGAAAGTCTCCGTTTACTCCACACCGACCTGCTCGTACTGCAAGATGACGAAGGAGTTCCTGGCGCAGCACAACGTGCCGTTCGAGAGCATCGATGTCTCGGCCGACGAGGCCAAGAAGAACGAGATGGTCGAGCGCTCCGGCCAGATGGGCGTGCCCGTCATCGACATCGAGGGCGAGCTGATTGTCGGCTTCGACGAGGAGCGGCTCAAGGAGCTTCTGGCGATCGAGGCCTAAGTTTTTAGGCAAAAAGCCCCGCCGCACATTTGCAACCGTATGGGTTGCAAATGTGCGGCGGGGCTTTTCCACAGCCAGCCGGAGCGTCAGCGTATATCATATCTGGTATATGAAGGCCGACTCCGCCAACACTCAATTGCGCCTAGGTTCCCGTATTCGTAATCTGCGGCAGGAGCAGGGGCTGACCCAGGCGGCCCTCGCCCGGGCGCTACGCACCTCGCAGCCGGCGATTGCCCGAATGGAGGCCGGGCGGCAGAACTTCACCGCCCGCGAGCTAGAGAAGGTTGGCAAGGCGCTCGGCAGGAGCCTGCTCTCGGTGCCGCAGACTGCCGATCTCGTTGTGAACGGAGGGAAACGGCTCTCCGGCTCCATCGACGTCAACTGCTCGAAGAACGGTTCGGTGGCGCTGCTCTGCGCCGCGCTGCTCAACCGCGGCAAGACGACGCTGCGCGGCATCGCCCGCATCGAGGAGGTCAGCCGGCTGATTGAGGTGCTCGAGAGCATTGGCGTTAACGTGCGCTGGACGGGGCAGAACAGCCTAGAGATTCTGCCACCAGCCCGCTTCGCGCTCGATAAGATTGATGTATCGGCTGCCTCTCGAATCCGCTCAAGCTTAATGCTCATCGGCGCGCTGGCGTGCCGCGTGCCGCGCTTCCGGCTGCCGCACGCCGGCGGCTGCAAGATGGGCAGCCGCACCATCGCCGCGCACCGGCTGGGCCTCGCGGCGCTCGGGGTGAAGACTGAGACAGAGGAGCGCTACTACGAAATTTCAACAGCAAAACTCAAACCCGCCGACATTGTTCTCTACGAAGCCAGCGACACGGCGGCGATCAACGTGCTGCTCGCTGCGGCGATGATTCCTGGCGTTACCACCATCCGCTTCGCCCCGCCGAACTACCAGGTGCAGGAGGTCTGCTTCTTCCTCGAGAGGCTCGGCGTGCGGATTGAGGGCATTGGCACGACGACACTGGTGGTTCGCGGCGTCGAGTCGTTCGACGCTCCTGTCGAGCACGAGAACAGCGAGGATCCGGTCGAGGCGATGCTCTTCATTTCTGCGGCTGCGACTACGCACTCGGCTCTCACGGTTCGTCGTGCGCCAATTGATTTCCTGTCGGTTGAGCTAGCGAAGCTCACGGTGATGGGTCTAAAGTTTTCCGTTTCGTCTCGGTACAAGGCGAAGAACGGCCGCACCGACCTCGTGGATATTGCCGCGCGCCCGTCGAACCTCGTGGCGCCACCCGACAAGCTGCACGCGCTGCCGTACCCGGGAATAAATGCCGACAACCTGCCGTTCTTCGTGCCCATCGCCACCCAGGCCGAGGGGACGACGCTGGTGCACGACTGGATGTGGGAGAATCGCGCCATTTACTTTACCGAACTGAACCGTCTTGGCGCCGATGTGGCGCTCGCGGACCCGCACCGCGTTTTCGTCACCGGGCGCACAAAGCTCCGCGGCGCCCAGGTGGTAGCACCGCCCGCACTGCGCCCCGCCGCCGTCATCTTGATTGCAATGCTCGCCGCCGAGGGCACCTCCGTGCTCCGCAATGTCTACCCCATCAATCGTGGCTACGAGGAAATCGCCGCCCGCCTCCGCTCCATCGGCGCGGATGTTGAATCGGCAGGGGAGGCGTAGCTAGACCACCAGCTCCGGTTCCATTTCGAGATCGACGCCGAACTTCTCGCGCACCGCCGCCGCGATTCGGTCGCGGGCGGCGACGACGTCGGCAAACGTCGCGCCGCCCCGGTTCATCAGGACGATTGCGTTCCGATCGTGCGTGCCGACCCTACCGAAGCTCGCGCCCTTGAAGCCAACCTGCTCGATGAACCAGCCAGCCGGCATCTTCACCAGCTTCCCAGTCGGGAAGTGCGGAGCAGCAGGTGCCATGGCGAGCAGCCTCGCGAGCGTTGCGCTGTCGATGACCGGATTCTTGAAGAAGGAGCCCACGTTGGGGGTCTCCTCGGGCTTTGGCAGCTTCGACCAGCGAATAGCGGTGATAGCCGTGCGAATATTGGCTGCCGTCGGTTCGGTGACGCCATATGTGGCGAGTCGCTCGGCGACGCCGGGGTAGCGCGGCACGCTAGGTGCCCCCTCGCGCAGTCGGAGCGTGATGGCGGTGATGATGTAGCGCCCCTTCTCGTGTTTGAAGATACTGTCGCGGTACGAAAACTGACATTCAGTGGTGCCGAGCGTTCGGTGCCTGCTGCTCTGGGTATCGTAGACCTCGACGCTCTCCAGCACGTCGGCGAGCTCGGCACCGTACGCGCCAATGTTCTGCACGGGCGCCGCACCCACCGTTCCAGGAATCGCCGAGAGCGCTTCGATACCGACGAGGCCCCGCTCCACAGCAAAGGCGACGGTATCGTCCCAGTTGACTCCGGCGCCGATGTGCAGGAGAGTCTCGCTGCTGTCGGGCACCACTTCGATGCCGGGAATGCACATCTTCAAGACAACGCGCGCCAGTGGTTGGTCAGTGATAATGATGTTTGATCCGCCGCCGAGCGGAAAGATTGGTAAACCAAGGCGGCGGGACTCATCGACGAGCGCAGGCATGTCTGCCGCGCTCTCAACCTCGGTAAAGTGCGCCGCCTCGCCGCCGAGATGGAAGGTAGTGTACGGGGCGAGGGAGACTTTCGTTCTGAATTTCTTATTCATCGTGTGCCTCCACCAGGAATCGAACCTGGATTTGCTCGTTAGGAGTGAGCCGTTCTATCCATTGAACTACAGAGGCGGCGAGGTGAGGTTAGCACACCTCTAAGTCTGCTTTGCAGGATAAGTTGACATAACGCGCCCAGACCCTAATCTCCTTGGAAATGAATCAGGAAGTAGAAGAGGCACTCAAAACCATAAGTGACGTGGTTTCAGACTATCTAGACCGACAAGGGTTCATTTCAACCCTGCTGCCAATCGACGCAGCCTCAACGCGGCGCGATCTGTGGGGGCACGGGTTCGACGCTCTCGACCAGGTTGAGCTCAAATCAGAAATCGCCGGAGTGCTCGACTACGGGGTGCCCGAGTGGGACGACCACGGAATGACGCTCGGTCGATACACCGCGCTCTGCAGCGCTCACGTCCCCGGCTGACGCGCCGCTCCCGGCGCTTTTCCTTTCCGCCGCGTAGTCGGCGGGCCTAGCCTGGCGGGACTTGGCCGCCGCCGCTCCAAATGCTAGATTTCTACCGATGGTCGCAGACACAGAAACCCAGATTAGGGAGATTCGCGAGCTCGCGGAGGAGACGAACCGTCTCGTTCGGAAGCTCCACAGTCGGGCCCGCTGGGCGACGGCCGGCTCGGCCATCAAGTGGCTCATCTACGCCGGTATCGCGTTTGGCACCTTCGTGTTCCTCCAGCCGTACCTCGAGGCAGTTCTGAGCGGTTACCAGAAGATTCAGGGTTTGGTCGGCGGCGGCACGGCGCCGTCTGGCGACCCATCGTTCGCCGACCAGCTAAGGAATTTCTTTACACCAAACTAGTTTCGGTTCAGAGTGCTGGCCACGTCAGGATAGCTCAGTTGGTAGAGCATCCGCCTGAAGAGCGGGGGGTCGCCGGTTCGAACCCGGCTCCTGACACAGAGAGAAGTAAGAAGGAATAAGTAACAGGTAACAAGTAATGAGAAAGGCGGCGCAGTCACTTAGGATTTGTCTTTAAAACAATTGTGCAGAGAATCCTAACTATCTGATTTAGTTCCGCATCGAGCGAAAGAATCTTACCGTCTTTGGTTTTGGCAACAGTGTGTAGCGCCACCTTTAGCCAGTACTCACTCTCGCGAGCTGACTTGAGTGCATGTCGGACAAAGTTCGCAAAATCTCGACGTGACGATCCATATTGTGACTCTGCGTAGTTTGCACCGATGCTGGTTCCACTCCGAACAAGCTGGTTCACTATGGTGGAAGTTACGAAGTCTCGAGGGAGCTCTCGGAGGGATGTGATTAATTCCCTAACCCAAGCGAGTATTCGTGAGTGCAAATCATTATCGCGCATACCAGAAAGCCTACTCTCCCAGCTATAAAATACCGATAAACTTTTTCTAAACCCGTCCGACCCCTCGTCCTTACTTGTTACCCGTTACTTATTCCTTGTTACTTTACTCTGGCTTAACAGAAAGCTTCGTCTTTCGGTGTCGGTCAACCTTAGGAAGAACCAACGTGAGGAGTCCGTGCTTTTCTTTTGCGACAGCTTGCTCGATATCAACTTCAGCAGGGAGGGGAACGGTACGGGAGAAGCTGCCCCAGTAGAGCTCGCGGCAGATGGCCTCGTCGGAAGATGAAAAACTTTCTTCCTCGCGTGAACCGATTACAGTCACGGACTCGCGAGAAAGTTGAACTTCTAGATTAGCTGGTCGAACGCCCGCAATCATCGCGCGCACGACGACGGAGTCGGGCGTCTCAATAACGTCAACGGCAAGCTCGCCCTCCTCGTCGGAGGTGACGGGAAGAGCGTACGGATCAATTTCCGTTGCTGCGTGATGCTTGTGACCATGCAGCGGTGCAGGCGGCGCCGGGTGGCGGCCGTGATGCGGCGGCGGGTCGAGTTCTAGGTCGAGGTCGTCCACCTCGTCGTCGAGGCGAATGGCGCCGGTCAGTCTCTCGAAAAAAGTTCGCTTTCTAGTCACGGGTGGTTTCGGTTCTGCGGCGTACCGCCTCGACGCGCATCGCCTTGACCTGCTCGAGCGCCACGATGGCGAGGAGCGCGGCTACCCAGGCGGCGGCGTAGGCAACGGGGGACGCGTCGCTGGCGCGAATTATAGCCGCGTTGAAGGTGACGTGCAAAGCCACCGCCGACAGGAAGCCTAGGACCCACATCCCGAGCCGGGCGCCGGGGCGGCGGAAGCGGGCGAAGCCGGCGAAGGCGCCGAGGCAGGCTGCGGCGGCGGCGTGGAGCGTGGTGGCGCCCACGAAGCGCAGCGGACCCGTCAAGAGCGCCCCGGGCAGGTCGCCGGAGAGCAGCGGCCCCGCCACGTAGAGGACGTTCTCGAGCGACGCGAAGCCCAGCGCTGCGGCGACGAGGTAGACGGTGGCATCGATTGGCTCATCGGATTCTTTAGAAAACAGGCCGCCCGCGTAGGCGGCGGCGAGCTTGAGGCCCTCCTCGACCAGGGCCCAGAGGACGATGACGGCGAGCGCCAGCATCGGCGCCGAGCTGACGACTGCCTGGAGGTCGCCGGTGCCAATCAGGAGCTTGGCGAAGACCGTCTGGAGCACCAGGGCCGCCGGCACGGCCGCGGCGCCGAGGCAGAAGCAGGTGATTATCAGTTTTTTAGGCTCGGGGTGCGCCGCGTCCTGCCGCAGCCAGAAGGCGAGCCAAATCAGGGCAGGCAGGAAGCCGCCGGCGAGCGCGAGAATGAGATTAAGCCATGGGCCGGACACGGAAGCATTCTAACAGCGAAGTAACAGGGAATAAGTAACAAGGAATAAGTAACAAGGAACAAGTAACAAGTAACAGGTAGCAAGGAACAAGGAACAGGTAGCAAGAAAGGATATACGATGTATCTTTCGGAACTTGTTACTTGTTACCTATTACTTATTCCTTCGCTTTTCTCGGCCACCGCTCTACCATCAGGAGCGATTTGCGGGCGGGGTGGTGGCGCCAGATTTCCTCGGTGACGAAGGGCGCGAACGGGTGGAGGAGCTTGAGGAGGGTGTCGAGGAAGCGCAGGAGCGTGGCCTGGGCGGAGGCGCGCTCGTGGCTCTCTTTATTCTGAATTGTTGGCTTAAGCTCCTCCAGAATCTCGTCGGCGAAGCGGTGCCAGGCGAAGTGGTAGAGCTTCTCGGAGGCGAGGTGGTAGTGGAAGCGGCCCATCTCGGCGTCGATGTCGACCACCAGGCCGTCGAGCTCGGAGAGGTAGCCCGCGTCGCGGCTGTTCTCGAGCACCTCGTGCTCGCCAATGGGCAAATCTTCGCAGCTCTCGTAGACGAACCGCGCGATGTTCCAGAGCTTGTTGCAGAACTTTCGGTACGCGCGGATTTTGTCTTCGGAAAAGTTGATATCGGCGCCAGGTCCGTTGCCGACAATGAGCGCGAGGCGTAGCGCGTCGGCGCCGTGCGTCTGCGACATCACCAGCGGGTCGAGGCCGTTGCCGAGCGACTTGGAAATCTTACGGCCCTTGGCGTCGCGGACGAGGCCGTGAATGTAGACGGTGTGAAACGGAATTTCGCCGAGGAAGTAGCCGCTCATCAGGATCATTCGCGCGACCCAGAAGAAGAGGATGTCGGCGCCCGTCTCGAGGATGTCGGTGGGGTGGTAGGTCTCGAGGTCTGCCGCCTCGAGGTTCGGCCAGCCGAGCGTCGAGAACGTCCAGAGGCCGGAGGAGAACCAGGTGTCCAGGGTGTCCTCATCCTGCGCCCAGCCCTCGCTCTCCCAGTTCTTACTGGGAGCCTCGATGCCGCAGTACGTTTCCTCACCCCGATACCAGACAGGGATGCGGTGCCCGTACCAAATCTGTCGGCTGATGCACCAGTCGCGGAGGTTCTCGATCCAGTTGAAGTAGATGCGCTCGAAGCGGTCGCCGGGGAGAATCTTGATCTGGCCGCTCTCCACGGCCGCGAGCATTACCTTCTTGAAGGTGGTTTTCGAGCCGGGCTTGATGCCGGGGATGCTCGCGCCGTGCAGCGGTGCCTCCATTTTGAACTCCTTGTTCACGTCGACGAACCACTGCCGCATAATCTGCGGCTCAATCATCCCGCCGGTACGCTCCGCCGTGGCGACGTTGTGCGTGTAGTCTTCAATTTTCACCAAAAGCCCCTTCGCCTCGAGCTTGGCGACGATTTTCTCGCGTGCCTCGGCAATTTTCATCTCCGCGAACTCCCCGGCGATGGGCAGGAGCTTGCCGTACCTATCGATAATCTGCTCGCGTTCGAGCTTGTGCCGCTCGGCAATCTCGAAGTCCACCGTCGAGTGCCACGGCGTGATGGTCATCACGCCGCTGCCGAAGGCGGGGTCGATGGCCTCGTCCTTGATGACGGTGGCGGTGATGGGTCCGTTGATCCACTCGAGGTCAATTTTTTGGCCGTGCTTGAACTCGGCGTAGCGCGCGTCGTCTGGGTGCATCACCACGTGCTTGTCGCCGAACTTCGTCTCGGGGCGCGACGTGCCGATGGTGAACGGGCCGTACCTGAAGTAGTAGAACTTGGTCTTCTCCTCGGCGTAGACAATCTCGTCGTCGGAGATGGTGGTCTGGCCCTTCGGATCCCAGTTGACGATGCGGTCGCCGCGGTAGATGAGGCCGTCGTCGAACATCTTCTTGAACGCGGTGCGCACAGCAAGATTTCGAGTGGCATCAAGTGTGTATGCCTCTCGTGACCAATCCACCGAGGCGCCCATCGCCTTCATCTGGCTGACGATGGTCTCCCGGCTCGCGGCGGCGTAGGCCTCAACCTTTTCTAGAAATTTCTCTCGTCCGAGCTCGGTACGACGGACCCCCTCTCTGGAAAGTTGTTTTTCAACAACTGATTGTGTGGCGATTGCAGCGTGGTCAGTTCCAGGGAGCCAGAGGGTTTTCTTTCCCTGCATTCTGGCGTGGCGAACCATAATGTCCTGAATCGCGAGCATAATGGCGTGTCCGGTATGGAGCATCCCGGTGACGTTCGGCGGCGGCAGCATAATCGAAAACTTTTCCGCGTCGGCGGCGGTGATACCTGCCTCGATACACTTATCAGGATTGGCAAACCCACTCTCCTCCCACTCGCGCTCGGTTACGGGCTCGGCTACCTCCGGCGCGTAGGGCTTCAGGAACTTATCGGGAATCGCCATTGCCGCTCGATGCTACGCCAAAATAAGCTTTTTATAAAGCCCCACTAAACTCGAGTTGAACTCGCCCGCGAGTTGAACTCGTGAACGAGTCCGACTCTTAAGCGAGTTGAACTCGTGGGTTAGGAATCGGTGAGGCGGCGGGAGCCATTAGCGATGAGAGAGGCGGGGGCGTCGGGACCGGAGCGGAGGAAGCGGAGGTAGCCGGCGGCGGCGACCATCGCGGCGTTGTCGGTGGCGAGGCCCGGCGGCGGGAGGAGGAGCTCGAGGCCGACGTCTTTCGCCACGGCCGCAAGGCGTTCGCGCAGGTAGCCGTTGGCGATGACGCCGCCGCCGACGATGAGGGATTTCGGGCCGTGAGCCTCAATCGCGGCGCGGACCTTTGCGGCGAGCACATCGGCTACGGCTTCCTCGAACTCGGCGGCGAGCGAGGCCTTGAAGCCCTCGGTGAGCTCGCCAAAGTCGCGGGCGGCGTAGAGCACGGCCGTCTTGAGGCCGGAGAGAGAGAAGTCGAGGTCGCCGGAGGCAATCATCGGGCGGGGGAGCTTCACATCGTCGCGCTCGACCGGGGGATTGGCGCGAGCGGCTGCAGCCAGCTTCGCCACCTCCGGCCCGCCCGGGTACGGGAGCCCGAGAATTCGCGCCACTTTGTCGTACGCCTCACCTACCGCGTCGTCGCGTGTCTCGCCGAGCACTTCGTAAGCGCCCCAGCCCTTCACCAGCGCGAGTTCGGTGTGGCCGCCGGAGATGAGGAGCGCGAGGGCGGGGAGTGGGGGAGAGGCTCGGCCTGCGAGTGACGCGGCGATGTGGCCCTCCATATGGTCGGCGCCAACAACGGGCACCTGCCAGGCGAGCGCGAGCGCTCTCGCTGCGCTGATGCCGACCCAGAGTGCTGGCTCGAGGCCCGGGCCAACCGTCACCGCGATCAAATCAATCGCCGGCTTCGGCGTCTTCGCAATCAAATCGAGCAGCGCGTCGGCCAGGCCCCCTTCCCGCTCTAAAATCTTTCTAATGCCCCCATTGACGGAGATCCGATCTCCGGAACCATACGGAGATCGGATCTCCGTAGGAGCGGTGGGGCAATTTTTCAGTGCCTCTGCCAGCACCGCTGCCAAGTTCTTCGCGTGCTCTCGCTTCGCCAGAGAGGGAACCACGCCGCCGAACTCTCGGTGCGCCTCAACCTGAGAGTGCACGGCGTTACTCTTCACCTCGAACGTGGGCGCATCCAAAGCGCCGCCGCACTCGCAGACGGCGGCGGCGGTCTCGTCGCAGGACGTTTCGATGGCGAGGATGCGCACGGGCATACAGACTCGCATTCGCGGCTCCGCTTGCCAAGCCGCGGGGCGGCGGGTAGGGTCGGCGGCAAGTGAACTAACAAAATATGAAAACTCCAATTCTGCTCCTCGGAGACTTCTCCTCTGATGCCATTGCTGGCCAGTTGCCTAAAGAGCGCTACGACTTCGGCGCCGGCGGTGACCCAAAGGACGCGCTCGGCCTCATCGTTCGCAGCCAGAAGGTCAGCCTGTCCGAGTTTCCGCGGCTCGCGGCCCTCGCTCGCGCCGGCGTCGGCGTCGACAATATCCCGATTGCCGAGGCAACGGAGGCTGGCATTCCGGTCTTCTTCGCCCCCAGCGCGAGCACCAACGGCGTCGCGGAGCTCGTCTTCGCCGCGCTCGGCGCCTTCGTGCGCAAGGTGCCCCGGGCAATTGACCTTCTCCAAGGGGCACGGTCCTGGCACCAAAACGAGACGCGCCACATCAACATCGACCAGCCCAGCCTCGACCGGTACGTCGAGAAGATTCGCAAGGACCTCGGCGGCCACGAGCTGGCCGGCAAGAGGCTCGGCGTCGTCGGCCTCGGCCGCATCGGCGTCGCCGTCGCCAACGGCGGCATTGCCCGCGGGATGCGGGTGTTCGGCTGCGAGCCGAACCTCACCGCCGAGAACGCCCACGCCCTGTCTTCCGCGGTGGCGCGGGTTTCGGAGCTCAAGGACCTCTGGCACACCGAAATCGTTTCGGTACACGTGCCGCTGACCGCCGAAACGCGAGGTCTGGTCGGTGATGGTTTCCTCCGCGCCTGCAGCCGCGACGGGCGCGTTGCGCTCGTAAACTTCTCCCGCGCCGGCGTCTGCGACGAGGACGCCGTGAGGCGCCGGCTCGACACGCGCGAACTCGGCGGCTACGTCACGGACTTCCCGCAGGTCTGGCACCTCGGCAGGAAGGACGTCCTCGCCCTGCCGCACCTCGGTGCCTCGACGCAGGAGTCCCAGGCCCGCTGCGGCGAAATGGTCGCGCGGGCCCTGGCCGACTTCTTCGAGCGTGGCGTTGTCCAGAACTCGGTGAACTTCCCGACGGTGGAACCCGGGGTCATCCCCGACTTCTGCGTGCGGATTGCCTTCGCGAACCGCAACCACCCCGGAATGCTCGCCAAGGTGCTCGACGCGATCGCCGCCCACGGCTTCAACGTCGCCGGCAACGTGCACCGCTCGAACGGCGCGATTGGCTACGGCGTCATCGACATCGACAAAATGGGGCCGGTGACGGAGTACGACCGCTGGGGCGACCTCATCGCCGAGGAGATTCGGAAGATTCCCGACGTGCTCTCGGCGCGACGGGTCGGATGACCAGCAGAATCAGGCCGCGCCCCGTTTCGGGGCGCGGCTTTTCCTTTCTTGACGCGGCCGCCAATGCCTGCGAGCGTGGCCACAAATGGATCGAACAATCTATATCGCTCTCGATTTGGAGGCTGCGGGGCGCAGTATGTCCCGGCACTCGACGCTCTCGCTCGGCGCCTGCGTGGTGACGCGCAACCAGTACCGATTCGATGACCTCGACCTGCCGAACCTGGTTTTCTACGCCGAGATGAAACCCGATTCTCTGGAGTACGAGGAAGACGCTCTTCGTGTTGGATGCTCGCAACTTCAGTGCCTTGAAAAGGTAGCTACAAAGGCGCCGGCATACAACTGTCACTCTCCAGAGTTCAACGGGGGTGTGACACTCCAACTCATCAGGGAAGTTGCACTCACTCCAGCGCAGGCAATGGTGGCCTTCGCCGACTGGCTGCGCTTCCAGTGCCAGCACGGCCGCCACGGCGACTTCCGGCTGGTGCCGGTCGTGGACACGCTGTTCTTCGATCCCAGCCGCTTCGCGCTCCTCGCCGACCGGCACCTCGGGCACAACCCGTTCGGCTGGTACGGCATCGAGCTTCACTCGCTGGTGCGCGGCAGGTACGGCGAGGAGACAACCCTCACCGACCTCGTGCCCGACGACCGCGCCAAGCCGCACCGCGCCGATCACGACGCCGCCTACCTCGCGAGAATCGCCGCGAAGCTGCTCTTCTGAACTGTGCCTTCGGGCGCAGTTTTCCTTTTACTGCTTCGTTGTCAGCAGAATCTTGAGGCCGAGCGCGACGAGGATGGCGCCCATCGCGCGGTCGATCCAGTGGCCGATAGCGCGGTACTGCCGCTGCACTGCGGGGACGGTGAGGAAGAACGTCACGAACGAGAACCAGAGCATCGTCGCGAGCGTCATCTCGGTGCCGTAGAAGAGCTTCACGGAGAGCGGCGTGGCAGCGCTGATGATGAGCGAGTAGAGCGAGAGAAAGAACAGCGTCGCCTTCGGGTTGAGCGCGTTGGTGAGGAAGCCCTGCAGGCCGGAGCGCCAGAGCGGCTGCTCGGAGACGACTGGCGCGGCTTCCAGCGCCGCGCCCGCCGCCGCTTTCTTCGAGAGCAGCGCCTTGTACCCAATCCAGAGCAGGTACAGAGCGCCGATCGTCTTGATGACGTTGAAGAGCAGCACCGACTGGGCAATCACCAAGGCGATGCCGAGCAGCGAGTACGTTGTGTGCAGCGCGATGCCCGCGCCGATGCCGACCGCCGAGGCGACGCCGTGGCGCCGGCCACGGGAGAGCGCGTTCTTCACCACCAGGATGAAGTCTGGCCCGGGCGAAGCCACGGCCACGAAGTGCGCCAGCACGACCGCCAGGAGTTCGGGCAGGTGAGAAGCGAGGTAGGGAAGCACGGCGCCACTTTACCAACTACTTGTACTCTACGGTAGCCGGCCGCTCCCGGGTGACGTCGCGGTGGGCACGGCCGGTGTCCTCCGGATCCTGCCGTCAGTGCGAGAAGAAGGCCTCGGTGTACATCTGGTCCTCCGGCACTCCCGCCCTGCGGAGGTCGCGCCACAGGTCTCGCGTGAAGGGGATGGAGCCGCAGACGAGGAACTCGGTGCTCGGCGCGTCTGAAATTTTCGCTAAAACATCTTTCGCTGTCATGCGGCGCGGAAGGGCGCCGCTCTCCGGAGGTGCTGCTCCGCGCGTGACGAAGTACGTGATGGAAAAATTCGGGAGCTCTTTTTTGAGACTCTCAAATTCTTCTCGAAAAATAGCATCGTCCCAAGTTCTGATGCTATGGAAGAGCGATACGCGACGAGACGGGAGATGCGCCGCCGCGTGCCGGATGATGCTGCGGAACGGCGCGACCCCGATTCCCGCGGCGAGCATCGCAACGTCGCTGTCGCCTCGCTCGGGGCAGAAGAAGCCGTACGGCAGAGAGGCGCTCACCGCCTCTCCCGGCCTCATCGCGCAGAGCCGGTTCGAGAACTCGCCGATTGCCCGCACGGTTATGGAGAAGGTTGGCTCGCCGGGCGCGCTCGAGACGCTGTACGCTTTTCCCTCCGGCGTGCGGGTTTCCGGGAAGTACACGTTGATGTACTGCCCGGGGGAAAACGGCGGCACCGCCCCGTCTTCCTCCGAGAGCGAAACGGTGGTGACGCCGGGAACTTCCGCTCTCGTGTCGCGCACGATGTACCGCCGAAATTCACCTCGCACGGCTTTCCTCGAAATCCTTCACCGCCTCGCGGAGCGCCTGGTGGCCCAGGACCGAGCAGTGGTACTTCCTGTCCGGGAGCCCGCCGAGGCGCTCGATGATTGCCTCCGGGGTGAGCCGCTTCGCTCGCGCGAGCGCCATTCCGCCGTTCTCCGTTGCCATCACCGACATCATCGAGGTCGAGGCGATGGCGGACGCGCAGCCGAACGTGCGCCACTTGCACTCGGCGATTCGCCCCGCGCCCCGGTCTACCCTGATCCACACTGCCATCACGTCGCCGCAGGCGGGGCTCCCCACGACGCCGATGCCGTCGGCTTCGTACGAGGCGTCGTCAATGAGCAAATTGCGCGGGCTGAAGAAGTGGTCGCGCACCACTTCGCCGTAGAGCCAGCCGTCGCCGTCACACGAGGTGCTTCTCTTTCGCATAGTAGCTCGTGGTCAGCGCCGACGCCCCTCTCAGCTTCTGCACGATTGGCGGAAAAACGGAGAGCACGTAGCCGAGCTCGTCCTCGGTTGTGCCCCTCCCGAGGGAGAACCGGACGCTCCCGTGCACGTTCTCGTCGCTCTGGCCGGTGGCGACGAGGACGTGCGACGGCCGCAGGTCGTTTGCGGAGCAGGCCGAGCCGGTGGCGGCTTCCACTCCGGCTTCGTCGAGCATCAGCACCATTGATTCTCCCTCGATGCCGGGCACGGTGAGGTGAACGATGTGCGGCAGGCAGCGCGTGGGGTGGCCGTTGACGATGACGCTGGGAATTCGCGCCCGGAGCTCTGCAATAAAAAAGTTTCGAAGCCGAGAGAGGCGCGCCGCCTCTCTCTCGCGGAGCCGCTCCGCCTTCTCGAGGGCGAGCGCCACGCCCACGATGAGCGGCACCGACTCCGTGCCTGCCCTCGCGCCGCTCTCCTGGCCGCCGCCGACGAGGAGCGGGGAGAGGCGGGCGTCTCGCCTCCGGTAGAGCACGCCGACGCCCTTCGGGCCGTACACCTTCGAGCCGTTCAGGGTCAGGAAATCGACGCCGAGCTCCGCGACATTGAGCTCGAGGTGCCCCGCGGCCTGGCAGGCGTCGGTGTGGATACGCGGGAAGCCGGTCTTCTTCCGCCGCTCGCGCAGCGCCTCCGACAGCTCGGCGACGGGCAGCACGGTTCCGATCTCGTTGTTCGCGAGCATCACGGAGACGAGAACGGTGTCGTCTCGCACCAGCGCGGCAACGGCCGCAACGTCGATCATGCCGCGCGTGTCTACCGGCGCGACTGTCACTTCGAAGCCCTCCCGCTCGAGCGCCCCAGCCGCCTCTGTCACGGCCTTGTGCTCAATCGCGGAGATAACAATGCGCTTTCCACTCGACCGGTACGCCCGCGCCGCGCCAATGAGCGCGAGGTTGTCGGACTCGGTGCCAGACCCCGTGAAAATTACCTCGTCGGGAGAGGCGCCGATGGCGCGGGCGACGCGCTCCCGGGCATCACCGATTGCTCGCGCCGCGCGCCGGCCGCTCCCGTGCATCGACGAGGGGTTGCCGTAGCGCTCGCCGAAGTACGGGAGCATGCGCGAGAGCACCTCCTCGTCGAGGGGCGTCGTCGCCGCGTGATCTAGGTAGACAGTTTTCATGGCTGGTCATCGCACGCCGCAGTAGGCAACGTGCCTCGCCGCGGTTTTTTGGAACTCGACGAAATCCTCATCGGTGTAGGCGACCTTCCGCCTGAACTGCGGGTTCAAAATTTTGGTCGGGACGAACCGCTGCAGGTAGTACCGCTCGGCGCCGGCCACCTCCCGGGCGATTGCCTCGAGGTCCTCCGGCGAGAGCAGGGCCTTCACCACGGTCGTCCGGAACTCGTACGGGACGCGCCCGCCGAGCAGCAGGTCGATGCTCTCCCGCACGGCGTCCGTGTTGACGGGCCGGCCGACGACGCGGTGGTACGTTGGGAGGGGCGCCTTCACGTCCATGGCGACGTAGTCCACCAGTTTGCCCTCGATTGCCTTCCTGATGAACGCCGGGTCGGTGCCGTTCGTGTCGAGCTTCACGAGGAACCCGCGCTCCTTGACGCGCCGCATGAACGAAAGGAGCGCCTCGCCGTGCATCGTCGGCTCGCCGCCGGTTACCACCACGCCGTCGAGCAGCCCCCGCCGCGTCTCCAGGAAGGCGAGCACGGACGCCTCGGGGAACGTCTCCTCCACCGTCTCGTCGACGAGCTCCGGGTTGTGGCAGTACGGGCAGCGGAAGTTGCAGCCGACCGTGTAGACCATGCAGGCGGTCTTGCCGGGGTAGTCAATGAGCGTCGAGGGGGTGAAGCCTCCGAAGTTCATACGCGCTCCGGCTCTGCCGCG
>Ga0209542_10009524_pt1 | contig 17804 bp, 17 predicted proteins | sample RifCSPhighO2_01_FD_184028 | JGI IMG/M metagenome (GOLD analysis project Ga0209542, IMG submission 184028) | Soil microbial communities from Rifle, Colorado - Rifle CSP2_plank highO2_0.1 (SPAdes) (version 2) | ecosystem: Environmental > Terrestrial > Deep subsurface > Rock core/Sediment ...
CATTCTCTCCTTTATCTCCTGGTAACTTAGCTTAAACATGCAGACATTATCTCACATATTAGACGATATTCCTTGACGAGTTGTCCACAATTAGCTGGTCAGGATGATGAGGGGTGTGAGGGGTTACATGCAAAATAGTTGCATTAACAATATAAGTGTGGTATAATACACTAGAGTACTGTTAACGCGAAAAGGAGAGTAGAGTTATGAATCCGTATGCAGAAGCAGTCGGAATGCTATTCGGGTTGGTTTTAGTGGCTTTTTTCGGGGTTGTTGCAGGCCTGCACGCCATTCACCCTGGTCTGGCCTTCTTCTTTCTTTTCTGGATGGGTTTGCTATGCGTGGGCATCACCGCCTCTCTCAGATTCAGAGAGAGAGGAATGAAAAACGCCGTTCTTTGGTTCGGAGTTCAGCTATCAATATTCTCCGTGCTGATAGCAACCTTCGCATATCGTGTTGCTGGGACAAAGGGTCTGCTCATATCTGCGATGCAGATCGTAGATATGGCGGACTATGCCATGGCAGTTGCCCTCGTCGCTTATCTAGTGGCAATAAGACGCCAAACAACTGACCAACCCGCCCGCGAATTACCTTAGCCAGAGCCTCGTACTACAAACGAAGGGTCTCGTACCCTCGTATAGTACGGGGCCTTTTGTTTTGTAAAACCTAAAGCACAAAGACTATACACTAGGGAGGAAATTTCGGAAGCCCAAAAGATAGGTCTTTTTATTATAATATTTCTGAATAAAAAGTTTTGGACTGAGAACTTAGGGTGAGATTTCTCGCCGGAAGAAATCTACACCCGGTCCGAGTCTGGGTATAGTCTTTAGGCGACTACTTATAATACGCCCTTCCTTCAACCCTCAAATCTACATATTGCGGATTAAAACCTTCGCCTTTTTCTTTAAGTAATATTCTGAGGACGTTTATCTGATTTTTTATATTTGACTCGATATTAAAAATTAAATAATAGCCTTGGGTAGTGTACACCCTTAATTCGCCGATAGAATCAGCTGGAATTTCTATTTTATTTATTTTAATACCGATAACTTCCAGGCCGCTAACTAATTCTTTTATTCCAGTTGACAGCTGATCATCTATTTTCGTCCTCCCCTCAGACTGTCTTAAATCCTCAACATTTAATAATAAAGAACCTGAGGACCTGAGAGCTTTTCCCCATAAAACGCCTTCGTCATCAAAATAATGACATCCCTGGTCAAGACACCAAGTCCCCAAAGCGGTTCTTTCTGTTATATTTACGGTTATTTTATGAGGCAACTCTTTAGAAATTTCAACTGTGCTAATTACTGGGAACTGAGCCAGAATAGCCTCTTTAACCGGTTTTGGATTAAAAAAGAGAACATTTTTCTGGAATCTTATCCTAAGTATCGGCAAAACATTCTTTTCAATCAACGTCTTAATAGTCGGTGAAACTTGATCCTCGGTTACACTTTTCAAGCCATTAATGGATATGGAGTTAATGTCCATCCATCCCGAATAAAATAGAGCATAGGCAGAAATTCCTCCAAGCATAGCTCCACAAAATACCGAAACTAATATACGTATAAAAAAACGGCGTCGTTTTTCTCGCGCTAGATTACCAGCATAGGAATTTTGGGGTTGGTAAGTTCTACCGGCCATGTTTAATTTCCTTCAATCCGCCTATATATTTTTGGAGGACTTTAGGAACCACGATTGTCCCTTTCTCGGTTTGGTAGTTTTCCATAATAGCGATAAGCGTACGGCCGGCAAATGCAGTAGCATCATTCATGTGGACAAATTCAGACTTATTGTCGCGTTTAAATCTAATCCCAAGCCGACGAGATTGAAAATCGGTCATTAGGTCCGAAGTATGGGTTTCGCGATATTTGTTTTGGCCTGGCATCCAAGTTTCAATATCAATCTGACGTGAATCAGGTGCACCCATATCGCCAGTACATATAGCGACAACCTGATACGGTAGTTCTAGCTCCTGCATCATATACTCCTGAATTGCCACTATAAAATCCTGTTCTTTAGTAGAATCTTCAGGTAAAGTAAACGATTCCATTTCTAATTTATCGAATTGATGAATTCGAAGCATCCCCTTAGTATCTTTACCGTAAGAACCGGCTTCTCGGCGAAATGCAGTCGAAAATCCTACGTATCTTAAGGGCAGACTCTCGATCCCTAAAAATTCATCCATGTGCATTGAGCCGAGAGTGTGCTCTGCACTGCCGATAAGATAAAGATCATCGCTCTGGATATGATATCTCTCTTCTTTAGGTTCAAGGCGTCCCATCTTTTGAAAAACATCGGGCTTAATAAAGACGGGCGGTAGAATCGGGACGAATGGCGTATCAGGAACATCTAGTTTATTTTTTTGGGCTATCTGTGCGAGCTTTTTCTTATCAGTTAAAACCGACAGTCCATATTGCATCAAAGCAAATTCCATTAGCGCCAATCCCCCTTTCATATAGACAAAGCGCGTACCCGAAACCTTGGCCGCCCTCTCGGTATCCAAAATATCCAAATCTTGGCCAAGCTCCCAATGCTCCTTCGGCTTAAAGGAAAATTTTGATATTTTACCGACTTGACGGATTATTTTGTTACCAGACTCATCTGATCCAATAGGGGTATCTTCAGAAGGAATATTCGGCACTTTTAGCATAAGCTCATGAAATCTATGTTCAATTTCAGTCAGACCATCCTCTAGCTCCTTGAATTTTTCTTTTAATTTTTTCAGTTCTGCTATGCTTTCAGAAGATTGGGGACCCTTAGATCTGCTGTTCTGCTCAGCTTTTAAGGCTTCAGAAGATTCCATTAACTGCCTTCTTTTCTTGTCTATTTCCAACAATTCATCAACGTCAACATTAGCCTTCTTATTTTTGACGGCTTTTTTTACAATATCAGGATTATCTCTGATAAATTTAATGTCTAACATGGCATTATTTTTATAGGTATCTAATTTTCTTCTGATTCATTTTTTAAAACTGATAGAGTGTGCCTTCTCCAGTTACCCTCTTGTTTTTCAATGATTTCTTTCTGCTGATCCCCAATCTTTCTGCCAGATATAAGAATTTTTTTCATTATTTCTGCTGAAGGTTTTATATTCCCGGCGCCTATAGAATATAAGAGTTGACTAGCCAAGAGAGCGGAGGCCTCAACAATTTCAGTATACTCTTTTTCTTCAAAACTTGTAGCAAAATTTTTTATATATTTTGTCGTTGAACCTACTCCGACTTCTTTTGATGCTATTTCCAACTTAACTAACAACTCTTGATCATCAATAAGGCCAGCGTGCCAGTTAGCCATCAAATCTTCGTAGGATGAACTTTTGGCAACACTTTCCAATATAGAAGCTGTTATAACTAAATTGTCATAATATATTTGAAAGCCGATAAAAGGCTCGGCGCCTGAATTATTCTTAGATAAATATTGTAGAATTTCAAACGCAATATTTTGAACTCTACCCTCGTTTAGTGCACGCCAAAGAGGAGTCAATTCATTATGTGGCCTTGGTCGAATAGTATGACCTAGCTCGTGGACAAAAGCATTTTTATAGGCAGTTAAATCTACTTCGCCACTTGTAAAAATAAAAGAGCTCGGAGTAATCACTAAATAATTTCTAGAATCCTTTATTTCGCCGTTGTTTCCCACTTGTTCGCTAATCCCAGAATAGGCAGCTATTCCATAAATTTGATTTACATCGTAGGCTCCGAAAGATATGTCTGGTGATTGAATTGATGTCATCATCTGGTCTCTAACCGCTTTAGAATTGTCGATAAATATGTTTCCTAGAATGATATCTTTAATATGTTCTTTTAAAAACCTGTTGGCGTTCCTGATCGACTCTGGATTTTTTTTGGCATAATCTAAAACCTTTTTGTTATCCTGCCTAATCTTAGAAAACTTAGTCATTGTTTCCAGAACTTGTTCGGGGGACTGACCCGCAGCCGAGTCCATTCGTAATGAGTAGTTTATTGATTTCTCAAGTCTCTTCTCAGCTTTTTGGATTTCTTTCTCATTTGGCTCAAGCATTTGTTCTGTGAGACCATCGATTCCTACCACAACTCCTTTTAAATATTGTTCCAGCCATTTCATAAACTTCGGTTCATCTTCTTCAAGTTTTTTTTCAAAATCTTTTAGTGAATTTTCTTTTATACCCTCTTCCATAGAAAATGTAATTGTTCCCCTATCTTTTCTTGTTAACTTAATTTGATCAGCAAAGCTTTCTTGCCACCCGCTACCAAGAGTTAAAAAACCGGCCATTGCCATGGCCATGAATTTGTTATTTAAACTCTGAAAAAATCGCTTACGTTTTTCTTGTATGGGTAATTCCTCGTTTTTTTTAAGATCAAGATCTCCCGCAGGTTCGGATCCATTATCGGTATCTATTATTTCTTTATCGTCCCAATTTTCGATAGGCATGGGTTTGTAATTATTCTCTCGGTCGCATTAATGGAAAAAATACAGTCTCCCGGACGGGTTTGTCCGTTAAAAATGCAAATAATCTTTCTGACATGCCAAATCCCGCCGTTGGCGGCATTCCATATTCAAGGGCCTGAATAAAATCTTCGTCCATTCTTTGTGCTTCCTTGTCTCCTGCCTCACGAAGTTTTGTCTGCTCCTCAAATCTTTGCCTCTGATCCAGCGGATCATTTAATTCAGAAAATCCCTTACCCAATTCACTGCCCCCGGCCATTATCTGAAACCTTTCAACCCTCTCAAGATCTTCGGGCCAGCGCTTAGCCAGTGGCTCGATATCAACAGGAGGTCTGACCAAAAAACACGGCTGGATTAAATGCGGTCTTACTTTTTTCTTAAAAATAATATCTATAAGCCTGCCCCGTCCAATATGTTTGCCTATATCAATCCCTTCTCCTTCAGCATAGTTCTTAAGTTCTTTTTCAGAAATAGTTTTTAGATCTAATCCAGTTTTTTCTCTGAATATTTCATAGTAATCAACCTCGGGCCAAGTCTGCGACCAATCAATTTCGTGATCCTGATATTTATGGGTTAATGTACCGAGAGTTTCTTTAATAACTTTCTTATACATTTTTTCCAGAACAGCCATCAGGCCTTTATAGTCATAATATGCCCAATACATTTCCATCTGAGTATAATCCTGAAGATGTTCTCTATCTATTCCTTCGTTACGAAAAATCCGTCCTATTTCAAAAACTTTTTCATAACCGGCAACGATAAGACGTTTTAAATTCAATTCGAGAGAAATCCTGAGATATAAATCAATATCCAGGGCGTTTAGGTGGGTTTTAAAAGGCTCGGCATCCGCTCCCCCCGGAATTCTTTCAAGAACCGGAGTTTCTACCTCAAGACCTCCTTCATCGGATAAAAATTTCCTGACTGAACTCCAAAACTTTGATTTTTTAACAAAGATTTCACGCTCTTCGGGATTCATAATAAAATCCAGATATCGGGCACGGAGTCGTTCCTCAACATCCTGAATTCCATGCCATTTTTCTGGTAAAGGCAGGAGGGCTTTTGTTAAAACTTTAAAATCTTTTACTTTGAGAGTCTTTTCTTCTTTTTTGGTTTTAAATAAGGTGCCGCTTATTTCAATAAAGTCACCGATATCAATTAGGTCTAGGAACCTAGAAAAAACTTCTTTTCCTACGATATCTTCTTTTATAAATCCTTGAATTTTACCGCTATCATCCCCTAGATCAAAGAATATGGAACCTCCATGTTCGCGCCGAGCCATTATTCTTCCGGCCAAGATAAGCTCATCTTTTGATTCCGCTAATTTATCAAAGTTTTCTAATACTTGAGCAACGATGTGCGTTCGCCCCGAAACAGCCGGATATGGATCAATACCGACTTTCTTAAGCTTTTCTAGCTTTTCAATCTTAGTTTTACGAATCTCATCTAAAGACATTGATGTAGAGATTATAACAAGATAAGACTTAAAGGTAAATATTACCTATTGTGAAATCTTGATTTTTGAGTATACTCGATCCAAGATGCTTAAAAAATGGAGTTTGTCGTGGAAGTTAGTGAAGCAGAACTCAAGGCTATCGTAGATCAAAGGATAGAGGAGCGTATTCAAGAATTTTTATTTCCGAAACTTAAAATATATGTTTTTCCCGACGGTAAAAAACCGGAAAGATTCTCAGATGGTGCCGTTGGTTTCGATTTCTTTTTGAGAGCGGTGGTAGATCCTTTTGAAATGGATCCCGATCAGCTGATACTAAGAAGAACTATATTCAATTTTAAAAATGTCCCGAAAAATAATCCTGTTGTAGATGGCCATATGATTCATTATCCTACCGAAAAAGGAAATGAACTTGCCTATAGATTAGATCCGGGAGAATCAATTTTAGTCGGTATCGGATGTACGATTGAGATGCCTTTTCCCATGTTTCACTGGGTCGCACCCAGAAGCGGACTCGCTTCTAAATGGAAAATCACGGTTACCAATGCTCCTGGAACAGTTGACCCTGATTATCGAGGCGAGGCTGGGGTTTTGCTTTTAAACATCAATAGTAACCCTATTCCACTCACTAAAGATATGAAAATAGCTCAAGCTATATTTCAGATGGCTATTATTCCGGAATTAGTCGAAGTAAGCTCTCATCAGGAGTTAACAACAACTAAAAGAGGTGTAGGAGGTTTTGGCTCAACTGGTATTAGATAGCTAAGATTCTGCTATACTAGAGTTTTTATTTGGGTCTTGACATTTTAATAAATCTGTGATACAATTAAAAAATGGTAGGATTTCCACAGCCAGGGCTCAATCCGAACGCTCAACTTTTAAAGCACTCAGTGCTTTTTGTGTTTTTTAGACTCATCTAATACTTCCTTTGGTGTTTTGTAGCTTAAACATTTTAACGGTCTTCGATTTAACTTCTCCTCAATTGACTTAATAAACCTACTGGAGCACTTCGACATATTGCTTCCTTTAGGAATGTCTCTTCTGACATACTTATTCGAGTTTTCCACTGTTCCTTTCTGCCAAGATGAATAGGGATCACAGAAGTAGATTTTAACATTTAACAAGGCTTCTAATTCTTTGTGTCTTTGAAGAAGGATATCATTATCGGTCGTGATAGTTTTCAATTCTGGAAATCTTTTCTTAATTCTTTGGAAAGCTTGATGAACGTTCTCAATAGTTACTTCAAGAATTAACTCCAGGAATGTCATCCTGGATTTCCTGTCGGTAACATTAAGAATGATACCTTTGCCAGTTTTTCCAGAAACCATGAAGTCAGCCTCAGCATCACCAATTCTTCGTCGTTTGTTGATATATTCCGGCCTTTTATCGATAAATATCCGATCATTAAGTTTTTGACTTTTAGCTCGTCGTCGATAGCGTCGAGTCTTTTTCTTTTTCCGGTAATACTCGACTTTTCTGCCATACACGCTCTTGATCCATCGTCGTATACTATCTTTGGATATGGGTGTTAAATTCTTTTTACGGCTCTTGATTTGTCCGGCAATGGCTTCGGGAGATAAATCATCATAGAGACCGGCTTCGACGAAGTCTTCCAGCTCTCGATTCTCAGCGATCTTCATGCCTTGATACTTGGAGTGTTTTCTTCTGACATAAGCTTTGTGATGAGCTTTTCTCGGATCATAGCTGCTCTTAACTTTATTGCGGGTTAATTCATCATAAATGGTAGCGATACTCCGGCTTAATGTTCTGGCTATTTCTCTGAAGGAATAGCCTTTTTGTTTTAAAATGCTTATCTCATTACGCTCACTTTTTGAAAGATGTGAGAACTTCTTTTTTTAACTTTTCTCATTTTTTAATCTTACAAGTGTTCGGATTCAAAAGCGAATCTAGGATACCTTACTGGTATAACAGGTCCCAAGGAGAATGAAATGGCAGAACAGAAGGACGGCAAGAAGGGCGGGCAGAAAAAGAAGGAAGACGGTGCGCAGTCTTCCTCGCAGTCACACAAGGCCCGCATTGGGGCCTACTACGCAAGCGGACGACTTGCGCAGAAGAAGGTTCGGCACGTGTTCCATTCCCACGGCATCGAGGCGGCCAAAAAGTATGCCGAGGAAGTGGGTCAGCTGGCTTTCTTCCGTTCCATCGCGACGGACGACGTCATTGCTCATCGTCAGGTGGCGAGTGAGCGTCGTCGCCTTGTGCGCGAAGCTCGAGCCAATGCCAGGTTCGATGCGGCAGTTGCTCGCCACGAAGCTCGGCGAGTTGCCGAGGCAGTAGCAAAGGCTACCGCCGCGCTGAAAGCGAAGCGGTCCGCCGCTGCTAAGAAGGCGGCGGAGACTCGCAAGGCGAACAGGCTCGCGGCCGAAGCTGCGAACGACCAGGTGGCGATGTCCTAGACAGGTGCCACCATCGGAGGGGAGTGACCAACGGGTCATGCCCCTCCTTTTTATTGTCTAAAATTTACTGATAATATAAACTAGAGATTGTGTCAGGTAATACTCAACTACAAAATAATAGGACTGAACTGCTTAGAAAGATAAAAGAAGAAATTCTGAACGGAACTCATTTGCCACTTTATTCGGAGCGTATAAAAAATAATGTTTTTCCCGTTATAGGTGAAGGTAGCCATTATGCCAAGATTATGTTTATTGGTGAAGCGCCCGGAAAAAATGAAGCCGCAACGGGTAGGCCATTTTGTGGAGCATCAGGAAAGGTTCTCGATAAGCTACTTGAGTCAGTCGGAATATTGCGGCAGGATGTATATGTTACAAATATAGTAAAAGATCGTCCACCAATGAATCGTGATCCTATGCCAACCGAAATAGATGCTTATTCTCAATATCTTGACCGGCAAATAGAGATAATAAAGCCGGAAATAGTAGCGACACTAGGCAGGTTTTCCATGGACTATATAATGAGAAGGTCGGGGCTGGAGTCTCAGCTCGAGTCTATAAGTAAGATTCATGGCAAAGTTTTCAGGGCTAAAACTTCCTATGGCGGTACTAACGTTATTCCTTTCTATCATCCGGCCGTTGCGGTTTATAACGGCAATATGAAGGAGGCTTTGGCAAAAGATTTCGAGATTTTAAAAAAGTTTAAATAATCAAAATAGCGAAGTGGAACAATTTTTTGATTTTATACAAACTAATTTTCCCGTTCTTATCAGCCATAAATATCTTTTTCTTTTTATAGGCGCAGCCCTGGAAGGATTAAGCACGCTGGTTATAGGAGGTTTTTTAGTTGCTACTCACGGCGTCCAGTTTCTGCCGGCATTGACTGCATTTGCTCTTGGCCATACGATCAACGGTTATATCTGGTATGCCGTCGGCTATTATGGCGGTGCCAAATCTATCGATAGATGGGGACGGACTAAAGAAAACAGCCGTAAAATTATTGAAAAAGTGGAGAATTATTTCTATCTTCACAGCGGCAAAGCTATTTTTATAACCAAGTTTACTTTTTCTCTAACCATTGCAACCCAGGTGATGGCCGGTTCCTTTAAATACGATTTAAGAAAATATAGCTGGTATAATTTTATCGGTTCGGTTTGTTGGGCAACGTTTGCCATGTCTATCGGCTATTTTTTTGGCCAAAGCTACAAATTACTGTTTACCTACCTTAAAGACTTTAGTATTTTTGTTATTTTTCTGGCGGGAGCGATAATTCTTATATATATCATGAAGGCGATTATCCGCTCCGCTTTTATTCAGTCTATTCTAATGAATGAGCGAGTAAAATATTTCAGTGAAAAGATTAAAAATGGAGTGGACAGGCTTCTATCAAACGGGGAGCGGACTAAGTAATTGTGGATTGCTGCTGGGATGTCTATGTGCTATACTTACAGAACAGTTATGAATACTAAGAAAATAGCTTATTTCCTGATGTTTTCCCTTGTTTTGGGCTTTGCCGGTTTTGCCTATGGAGCCTCTGACGATACTCGTTATCTGGTCAAATCTGGTTCGAATTTTTGGAAAAAATCTTTTGGTGTAAGACATCAATTTGAGGAAGGTTTTACGACCGATTTAACTGATTGGCAGCTTCGGGTTGCTAGAATGTTTGGTGTCGAGTTAATTCCCGTAAAGAAGCTTTATGTTCTTCCGGATTATTCTGTTGTTTCTGAATCCGGCAGTATTGATATAAAAGCTAAAACTTCCCGAGCTCCTACTAGGTTACTACCTTCCGATCAGGTTCCATGGGGAGTTGAAGTTGTCTATGGCGGTCAACTATTGTCAGATAAGCCATCGGGAGGAGCGGGTGTTAGCATAGCAGTATTGGACACGGGTATATTAAAAACCCACCTAGATCTTAAGAATAGGATTAAGGAGTGCAAAGATTTTACTTCAGCTAAACAGTCCGTCGTAGATAATAGTTGTGATGATAAGAACGGTCATGGTACCCATGTTGCAGGTACTATTGCCGCTGATGGCGGGTTAGACGGTAAGGGTATTTATGGAGTAGCTCCAGAATCTAGCCTGTTTGTCTACAAAGTTTGTAGCCCAAATGGATCTTGTTGGTCAGATGATATAGCGGTTGCCATAAGAACTGCTGCCGTAAATGGAGCTAATATTATAAGTATGAGTTTGGGCAGTGACTCAGAAAGTTCTCTTATTAAAGATGCCATATCTTATGCTACCGGAAAGAATGTGCTAGTTATTGCTGCAGCCGGCAATGATGGTCCTGATGTTGGGAGTATTGATTATCCTGGAGCTAATCCTGATGTTATTTCTGTTGGTGCTTTTGATGTTGATTTTAAGATTGCAGATTGGAGTTCAAGGGGTTTAAATTCAACTACAGCTCCTGACTCTATAAATTATGGTGATATTGAATTTGCTGCTCCGGGTGTGGCTATAGAATCAACCGCTAAGGACGGTAGTTATATTATTATGTCCGGTACTTCAATGGCTACACCCCACATTACTGGTTTAGCTGCTAAAGAATGGCAGAAAGATGCCCTTGATCCCGATTCTGCTACTCGTGAATTGCTTCATATGTTTTCTCAGGATTTGGATCCGATAGGCGATGACGATGCTTCAGGCCTTGGTTTCCCACATCTCTAGAGAGGAGTATTAAGACTAAGAATTTCCAAAGAGACTATCGCAGAGTAGAGTAGTTGCGGTGGTCTCTTTGTATGTTAAAATATATTTACCACTCCTTAATATTCAATATTACTTTATGCGCATTAACCACGTTATTAAAACCCTTATATTATCCGATTTCTATTTAAATATCGGTCTCGGCCTCTTCGGTCCTATATTTGCTATTTTCGTAACAAAGCAGATTCAGGGCGGATCTATTGAGGTAGTCGGATTTGCCGCAGGCATAACTCAGCTCGTGAAGGTGATTTTGGAAATTCCTATTGCACGATATCTCGATAAGAATCACGGCGAATATGATGATTTTTATTCTATGATTCTCGGAGGCATTCTTATATCTCTCGCTCCGTTTCTGTATATTTTTGCATCGCAAACTTACCACATCTATCTGATCCAAGCATCATATGGCGTAGGTTTGGCTTTCCTGGTGCCGCCTTGGTATGCGATTTTTTCAAGGCATTTGGATAAACTCCACGAAAATATAGAGTGGTCGTTTGAATCAGTTTCCATCGGCATAGCTACTGCCGCCTCAGCCGCCATAGGTGGTATTATGGCTAATAGATTTGGATTTAAGACAGTTTTTATTATTGCAGGAATTCTGGCTTTCTTTAGTATTTTTCAGCAGATAAAAATATATAAAGACCTTAAAGAAAAAGTAAAAAGAGGAACTGTTAAGCCGGAAGTTAAGAGTCTTTAGCTAGTCAATGATAAATTCTGAATTATCCAAAATTTTTAAAGAAATCTCCGTTTTTTTGGAGATCAAAGGGGTTTTATTCAAACCACAGGCTTTTGAAAAAGTTGCTTATACAGTAGGTTCTCTAGAAGAAGATCTAAAAGATATTTATAAAGAAGGAGGACTAAAAGCTCTTGAGGATATTCCCGGCATCGGCCAGGGGATTGCTGAACGTATTGAAGAATATATTAAGACCGGCCATATCAAGGACTACGATAAGCTAAAAAAAGAATTGCCGGTAGATATTGAAGGTCTGCGCGCTGTTGAGGGAATAGGACCGAAAACTATTCTCCATTTATACCAAAAACTCGGTATTAAAAATCTTGATCAGCTTGAGAAAGCGGCCAAGGCAGGAAAAATAAGGAATATTGCTGGGTTGGGTGAAAAAACGGAAGAAAGAATACTTAAGAGCATAGGTTTTCTTAAAACCTCAAGCGGCCGTTTAGTTCTTGGTTTTGCGATGCCTTCTTTTAGGCTAATATTGGAAAAAATTAGAAAAGTAGACGGAGTAAAATCAGCCGAATTTGCCGGTTCTGTTCGTCGGATGCAGGAGACGGTGGGGGATCTGGATATTCTAGTTATCTCAAATAGACCATCAAGAGTGATAGATTTTTTTGTTTCTATGCCGGAAGTCGAAGCCATTCATTCCAAAGGAGAAACTAAATCATCGGTTAGATTAAAGATCGGCCTGCCTGCCGGACAGGCAGGCATGGACGTTGATTTAAGAGTATTACCGCCCGAGTCATTTGGTGCGGCTTGGCAGTATTTTACCGGTGATAAATATCATAACGTTCAATTGCGGGAAATTGCGATCAAGCAAGGATATAAGCTCAATGAGTATGGTCTGTACAGGGGCAACCCTTCGCTAAAGCTTCGGAAGGGCAAGGAAAAACTTATTGTCGGGAGAACAGAAGAAGAAATTTATAAAAAATTAGGATTAGAATGGATGCCGCCGGAATTAAGGACTAACAATGGAGAGCTTGATTTGGTAAAAAATAAGAATCTGCCGGATCTGATAGCTTACAGCGATTTAAGGGGAGATTTACAGGTTCAAACAGATTGGACTGACGGCGAGCATTCGATAAAAGAAATGGCTGAAGCGGCCAAAAAAATAGGCTTGGAATATATATGTATTACCGACCACACTAAATCTCTGGCTATGACTGGTGGAAGCGATGAAAAAAGATTATTAAAACAAATGGCCGAGATAGATAAAATCCAAAAAGAAGTTCCGGGAATAAAAATCTTGAAAGGTGCTGAGGTAAATATTATGAAAGACGGTTCGCTTGATATTAATGATGAAACTTTGGCTAAGCTTGATGTCGTGGGAGCGGCGGTGCATTCGCTATTTAACCTATCCGAAGATGAGCAAACTAAGAGAATAATTAGAGCAATGGAGAACCCTAATGTAGATATTATTTTCCATCCTACCGGCAGAATTATTAATAAAAGGCCGGCTTATCCGGTAAATGTCGATGAATTATTGAAAGTCACTAAGAGGACTAAAACTATTATGGAGATAGATGCTTTTCCCGATCGACTCGACCTTAAAGATGAATATATCAGAAAGGGGATTGATCCGCCAACTGGCGGAGGAGTTAAATTCTCGATTGATTCCGATGCTCATCATACTTCGCATTTCCAGTATCTTGAATATGGTATTGCTCAAGCCCGTCGGGGCTGGGCGGAAAAATCAGACATAATTAATACAAGAAAGTGGGAAGATATGCTAGGGCTATTAAAATAAATTAATGGTAAATAGAAAACTTATCGGATGGGTGCTTATTATAATCGGGCTAGTCATAGTCCTTACCCCTTTTACGCCGGGGTCTATTTTACTGGTTATCGGCGTGGATATGGTTTTTGGTAATTGGCCGGAATGGAAAAAGTTTAAGTTAAAGGCAAAAGAATTCTTTTGGAAATAATTATCTTATAAATCAACGGCCGTTGATTTATAAGATAAACTGTCAAATCAAAAACCGAGTCAGGGACTCGGTTAGGCGTTGGCTCGCATTCTGTCTATGGCCGGTCTAGTATCTCTGATAATTTCTGAAGACATTCGGATCTCGTATTGATTCCAATCCGGATTATTGATCGCATTATAAAGATCTAAAAGTTTAGTGGCTTTCATAAACTCACAGGTGGCTTGAGAAGTGACTGGGTAGAAGGTTTTATGGGGAATCAGATCTCTAAGGGTGAAGACGTGGCCAGCTTCAGTAGCAACGATTATTTCATTAGGCGTATCGGGCTTTTTGGCGTATTCAACCATCTCTTGGGTGGATCCGATAAAGATAGGTCTGGGAATAAGTCCCTTTGCCACTCTAACGAAGCAATCAACGGCACAGCCGCATTCCGGATGAACTACCAAGGCTGCATTAGGGTATCTGGCCAGGGCTTCATCAAGAGCCAGGGGGCTGATTTTTTGAGCGTGAACGTGGCATAGCCCGTCAAAGATATCAACCAGATCTGGCTTAATCCAGGGATTATTAGCGGCTCTAGCCATATTAAGAACAAAATTAGAGAGAAATTGATCTGGCAACATATACACTCTTTTTCCGGGATTTTCTCTCATTGCGCTTTCAAGCACTTTCATTGCGTTTCTTGAAGTGAAAACAGACCAACTTTTTCTTTTGGATTCCGGATCAGAATTCATATATGACAGAACGATGCCGTCCGGATTTTTCTTAAGCCAGGCATCAACCGGATGTTCACTCTTCATTCTTTGGAGAAGCTTTATTGATGTCTCTCGTTCAGAATGTTCCTGATAATTAAATGGAACATCGTGGAGTGAAGCAACCAGAGAACAGCCGGAAAATTTTGGCATATAAACCGGCATATTATCGCCTAAGATTATTTTTACTGTATCTCCCATGAAACGGACCGCCGATAACCATACGGCAGATACTTTGTCAGATTGGCTCTGGATCAGTTCTTGGGCTTTCAAGCCGAGGCCAAGAGAATCGTGGACAAAATCGGAAAATTTTTGGATCTCCGGACGCGTATAGTAATGTGATAAAAGCAATAATTTTTTTTCTTTTGCGGTTCGTCTTACTCCGATTCCAGTTTCTGAAAGTTCTATGCAATCCGCTTTAGTATATTGGGTACCAAGATTTAAATCGAGAGCAGTTCGTTGAAACAGATCGTACAGATATTGAGCTAGTTCTTTGGCCGTCATTTCATCGATCGGCCTGGAGTCCACCGGAGTCATCTGTTCCCCCTAGAGTTATTTTGTTAGTGTACTAATTACACTATATCACCATTGTTTTTAAAGTCAATATCTAGTTATTGATAGAAATTATCCATTTTAGATATATAAAAGCCCCAAAGAATGGAGCTAGGAATCAAACAGACCGCTGACAGATTCGTCATTATTTACTTTCAGGATTGCTTTTCCGAACAATTCGCCTACAGAAATCATTTTGATCTTGCTGTTTGGCTGGTTAGAGAGTTCAATGACTTGGGGATTGTAGATTGTATTTGTGACAAATATCTTTGTTAGCATGGACGAATGTAGCTTGGCTAGGGCGCCCTGTGTAAAGATGCCGTGAGTTCCGGCAGCCATAACCTCTTTTGCTCCGCGATTCATTAAAGTCTGAGCGGCTCCAATGATGGTTCCACAAGTATCAAAAATATCATCTACTAACATAATCACTTTATTTTCTACATCTCCCAGCACGTAATTTATTTCAGATTTGTTATGTTCAGCCCGCCTTTTATCAAGAACAACTAGCGGTATGTTTTTACCTCCAAATCGGGCACTCAAATGCTTGGCATAAGCCCTAGCTCTGCCCGGTCCCGCTCCGCTTGCATCCGGTGATCCAATGACAAATTGATCATCGTTTATTAGTTCTTCAAATATTTTTGCAAAATAATCCAGAAATACCGGTCTTGCATAAAGTTGATCTAGCTTGGCGTCTTTAAAAAATCCTTCAATGGCATTAGCATGGAGGTCCATAGTCAGTACTCCGCGCGCTCCGGCTACTTCAATTAAATCTGCCATAAGGCGAGCTGAAATTGGTTCACGGGGAGCGCTTTTACGCTCCTGTCTTCCATAGCCAAAATAGGGGATAACTGCGATTGGATTCCCTCCGGCTCGTTTAGCTGCATCAAGGGCTAGTAAAAGAGTTAAGATATTTCCGTCAGGTTGATTTGTCGATTCAATAAGGAAGACTCTTTTTCCGCGAAGATTTTCATGGAACTGAACATATTTTTCACCGTCCATAAATTCTTTTACCGTAACATTGCCGAGCTCGCGTCCGACATGTTTAGCTATCTCAGATGCCAGAGATTTATTACTTCCCAAGTCAAATATTTTAAGGTTCTTCATTCGGTCTCCCTTTAACTGATAGATATATATTGTATATCAGGATTTGAGATAAATTAAAAGGCGTAGATTAGAATCAAATTTTGTATTAAAAAACTCCGCAAAAGCGGAGCCTATCTTGCTAAAGTAGCAGTAATTCTCTTTAAATTTTCTCTGGCTTGGGCCTCGTATTTATTTCTGAAATAGTCGGTTAGATAAATTGACGGCCGACTGGTTAAGAGTTTAGAGAAAAATTCAGCTCTGCCTATTCTGAAAGAATCGTCAGAAACCCAGGAATACTCCTTTCGGATATTGGCTGTATTTTGATCAAAAATCTCAGGTGGAGTGGCTAGAGATACAAGATCGATGTCGATAATCAATCGACTGTCTTCGGGCTCGGGAATATGATTATGCTTGGTAGCAAGAATTAATTGCATAATATGCATTCTCAATTCAATATGGCTCAATGAGTTGTCGGAAAATCCTAACATTTTTAGCGTATTGTTAGCCACAGCAGCGCTTGCTTCTTCGTTGATGTTGCTGGTTGTATCATATATCACATCATGCCACCACCAAGCCATCTCCAAAGCAGCTACATTTTTTGCTAGATGCCTAATATTATCCAGCTCACCTAGACCGTCACTTATATGATTTAAGCTATGATAATACCTATCCGGTTCAGTGTAGGCCGCGACTAGTTTATCGTAAATACTGTTTATTGTTATTCTGATAGTTTGATTGTCTTTGGCACCAAGCCTTTGGCACAATTCGATAAATCGTTGTCTGGTAGTGTTCACTTTTTAACCCCATGTGTTAAAGAATAAGTATATAGTATAATAAAATGACTATTTGTAAAGACTATGCAGTTTTATATATTCAGCCACCCCGCGCGTGATATAGGGGATACCCGAGTAGCCCTCGATTAAAAGTTTACGAATAAAAGTGCTGGAGATGTTGGTCCAGGGAAGGTCGTCAAGGATAGTTATATTTGGAGGTAATTTATTAGGCACGGGAATAAGCGGGTTTTTAAGGGCAATAAAATTAGCTTCTTGGAATAGCTTCTTGCCATTGACCCATTTTGCCTCAATCATATCTATATTTTCAGAACCTAATACGAAGTGGAAATTATAATCAGGGCGTCTTTCTTTAAGGGCTTGGAGTGTTTCATAGGTAGCTGTCGGTTTATTCATCTGGAGTTCAAAGTCAGAAATTAATATCGGAATTTTTGAATTCGGGAAAAGTTCCTGAATTAGAATTTCCAGCATTTCCATTCTGGTTTTTCCGGGTGCTGAAATCTTCTTATCACGCCTATCAGCCGATGGCATAACCCATACTTCATCGCAGGGGAATAAACGCAAAATAGCCTCAATTAAAGAAGCATGGCCTAGGTGAGGCGGGCTGAAGGCACCGCCACATAGTGCTACTTTTTTCATAACTTCCATGTGTGCCTGGCCTGCCGAATTTATTTTCTTCATAACATTATATTAAATTAATTTTTTGTATAAAAAAAGCCCCTTCGTGGGGCTGGGAATCAGTAGGTACATTTCTCGTCGGTATAGTCGGTATATTCAAATTCCTCTTTGCATCTTTGGATGTCTTCGGGTCTTCCCATTGCTTTCGCAATATTGTTACTCAACTTAACTAGAGGAATTCCATTAACGGACATAGGCTTGATTACGCTGGATATTGGTTTGAATTTAGGGTCATCAACCATGTCGTTGGTCAGACTAGAACCCCAACCATGGGATACAGATATTCTATCCGTAAAGTGTATTGACA
>Ga0209542_10009525_pt1 | contig 17803 bp, 20 predicted proteins | sample RifCSPhighO2_01_FD_184028 | JGI IMG/M metagenome (GOLD analysis project Ga0209542, IMG submission 184028) | Soil microbial communities from Rifle, Colorado - Rifle CSP2_plank highO2_0.1 (SPAdes) (version 2) | ecosystem: Environmental > Terrestrial > Deep subsurface > Rock core/Sediment ...
CCATATCTTTTCACCCGAAATTGACCTTTGAAGTGCAACACTTGGCGGTTTAAAATATCGCCATGAAGAAGAAACACTATGCGCACATGACAAAAACAGAACGGCAGGAAATTGCCATTCTGTTGGAGAAGGGATATTCAAGACGAGACATTGCCGGAGCGCTTGAGCGAAACGTCTCCAGTATCTCTCGTGAGATCAGATATCGAAAAACCAAGGGTAAGTACGATCCGGAAAAAGCACACCACAAAGCACGGGTGAAGCGGCAGAACTCCAAATATCAGGGTATGAAAATCATCGGACACGGCACCCTTCGAGATTATGTGGAAACAAGGTTGCAAGAAGACTGGTCCCCGGAGGCGATCTCGGGCAGAATACAAGAAGTTGACCGCCATCTGAAATACATCAGCGCTAAGGGAATCTACAAATTTGTCGGTAGTGCATACGGAGCAAGATTCCAGAGGTACCTTGCATACCAGGGCAGGAGAAAAAAACCAAAATCAGCAGCTCCACTAACGAAGCTTGAAAATCGTACATTCATTGATCAAAGGCCGAAAATCGTTGAAATACGAGCCAGATTCGGGGATTGGGAGGGTGACTTCATCGTATCTGGCAGGAATGGATCAGGGGCGTTACTCGTGCTCCATGAACGCAAGGCCCGCTACGTCCTCATCCGGAAGATGGCGGTTCCCTCAATCAAATTCGTACACCAGCTTTTGTATGAGATGACCAGCGGAGTTATCATGAATACGCTGACTCTCGACAACGACATCCTGTTCAGAAAACACGAAGAAATGTCCAGTATCCTCGGGGTGCCCGTGTACTTCTGCCATCCGTATCACTCCTGGGAGAAAGGAGGGGTGGAGAACACCAATAAGCTCATCCGACGCTATGTGCCCAAGGGGACCGATATTTCAAAAGTGAGCGAGGAGTATATACTGATGATTGAAGAGAAATTGAATTCACGGCCGAGAAAATGTTTACGGTTCCAAACGCCGTTAGAGGTTATGCAGGAAAACAATTTGTTGAACGTATTTAAAAAACTTGAGATTACCAACATCCTAAAACAAAAAAACTCAAGTGTTGCACTTGAGGGCTCCGGGTAGGTTAAAAGACCTATATAATATGTATCATAATGCGGACAAAAAAGCAAGGCTCTGGTATTAGTCCACCACATAACTCATCGGGCGATCTTTCAACTTCAAAAGTTTTCAAGCGTCAGGAACTTATTTATTATAGCTGTATAAGCTAAGTCCTCCTCACAAAAATTTGCCGCTTGTCCAGAATTTGACAGAAGTGATACACTTTTGATACACTTGCCCTAATACTTAAAACCATCAAACTTTTATGCCTACTACAAAATCACGACTCAATATAAGTCTTTCTGAAGAAATGAAAGGCGCACTCAAAAAACTCGCCATACGGGATCACATTCCGGAAGCAACTAAAGCCGCGCGCTTACTTGAAATGGCCATTGAGGTTGAAGAGGACCAGATTTGGGATTCTCTTGCCGCAAAACGGGATAGTAAAAAGGCTCACTTTGTTTCCCATGGGCAGGCCTGGAAATGATGTTTGAAGTTATCTATCACCATCTCGTGATAAAGGAGGACATACCTAGACTTTCTTTGATTTGGAAAGAAAAAGTTCGTTTGGCTATAGAAAGTAAACTAATCACAAGACCCGAAGTATTCGGTAAACCACTCCGCAGATCATTAAGGGGCTACTGGAAACTTAGGGTTGGAGACTACCGGATTATTTATCGAATTGAAAAAGCAAAAGTAAAAATTTTTATTATTCGGCACCGATCGGTTGTTTACGGTTTGGCAACGAAGAGAATCTACTGACTATCCGCACTTAGGTTAGTAGGCGAAAATTGTGTATTCGCGTCAGATGCGCAGTTTTGGAGCCGGAAAAAACCGCAGATATACTTGATGTATATTGAGGATTTTTTCAGGCGAGAAACAAGCAGGTGGCGTGAAGACACAATTTTTTAGCGTTAAGTTAAGTGCGGATAGTCAGTAAGTGCCTTATGAGTTTCACTTCCATAATTTTCGGACTTTCTGTCGCACACTGGCTTGTTCTCATCAGTGCGGGTTTGAGCACCATCGGATCGGGGGCATATATTCGGGATACCATCAAGGGAACTACCAAGCCGAATCGCGTCTCCTTTTCCATGTGGGCGTTGGCCCCGCTTATCGATACGGCCGCGGCTATTTCGGCGGGGGCCGATCTTTGGGCGACTGTGCGTATTTTTACTTCCGGTCTTATGCCCCTTTTAATTTTTCTTGCGTCGTTTGTAAATCTGCAAAGTTAGTGGAAACTTTCTTTATTTGATATCTTGTGCGGAGTTTGTTCCGTCATAACATTGGCGGTTTGGGGTATTATTGACGCTCCGCGCCTGGTGATATTGCTTGCAGCTATAGAAGACGGCTTTGCGTGTCTCCCCACATTAAAAAAGGCGTGGCAATATCCTGAAACAGAAACCGGTTTGGCATATATTATGAGTTTTATCGCGGTCCTTATTGTTATTCCCTCAATTCCGGTCTGGAATATCGAGAACGCAAGTTTTCAAATTTATCTCCTGATTGCCAACACGCTTTTGCTATTTGCGGTATATAGAAAACATCTGCTGTTCTTTTCTCCATTGGCTTATTCGCGCGAATAAAAGAGTGGTAGGGTATACAACCTCTTCGTGTGGTTAAAAGGCCACTGAGAAATATGCTAGAATATAAATATGGGACGATTTCTTTTTTCAACCATAGGTTTTGTAAGCCTTCTTGGGGTCGGGTGGTATTATCTGCCCGAGGAGACGCGAGAAAAGGCGGGAGCTTTTGTCGCGGGTGCTTTCTCAAGAAATCGGGAAGTGGTGGTGGACGCTATTCGTGAAAAGATAATTCCCGAGACGCCGATTGCGAAAAGGGAAAAACTTATAACGGAACTAGGCACCAGTATTCAAAAGACAAAAGAAGCACTAAAGGCGGGCCCTCTAGAGAAAAAAGATCCGGAAGTAGAAAAAAGAGATGAGATTATTCAGATTCTTCAAGATTCGGAAAGTATCGTTGAGGAACTTCACAAAATAAACACCGAAGAGGGATCCAAAGAAAAAATTATGGAAAGAATTTTGGATGCGGTATTGCCGGCAAGACAAAAAGAAGAGGTTTGTAGGGCTGAAAATTAAAAATAGCCTTTCGCGGGCTATTTTTATGTATTCAGCTAGACTACTTTCACTTTCAGTTTTTGGACAACCCCCTTTTTCTTTTTTGGGAGGCACAGAGTAAGAAGTCCATGTTTGAGTGAGGCTTCGGCCGTATCGGGATCTATCTCTTCGGGCAGGATTACGGTTCGGGAAAATGTCCCCCAAAAAAGCTCTTGGTAGTAGTAATGTTTTTCCTGCATTTCTTGGATTTTCTCCCTTTTCCCACGGATAGAAACGGTTTCGTGGGTTATGGACACATCAAGATCTTCCGGTTTTACTCCCGCGACTGTAGATTGGATTACGATATCGTCTCCCATATCATAAATATCCACCGTAAGTTCCCCCTCCTCTTCTTGGGGGTCATTTTTTTTGTCCGCGACTTTGGGGGTCTCCGGCTCGGTATCGGCAATTTTAATATGCATGGGTTTCTCCTCGATCTTTATCGGGCGGCTGACAACAGCGGCGCTCTTGTGGGCTACGGTTTCGGCAACGGCCATGTGCCTTCCCGATCCGGTTAATTTTTCGAAAAAAGTACTCATATTATGTTGTGGTTTTATCGGTAATTTTTTGGTTTTTGAGGCGTTCAAAATCTATGAAGACAATAACCGCCATTATTGAAAGCAGGAGAATAAGGAAGAAAATTCCTTGCGAGAGAGCCTCCCTTACTAGTATAAGGTAATTAAATCCCGCATGCAATAAAGTCGCTAAAATTATGCCTAAAGCGATGAAGTGGTGGCGATGAGGATGAAACCATCTGCGTGCAAGGAAAAACCCCACAATACCCGAGGCAAGGGCGTGCAGGAGGTTTGCCCCGAGAAAACGATTGGTCGCTACGTCTAAACTTAAGATGACATTTTCATTGGTAAGCGGGAGCACGGAGATGGCATTTTCCAGCACCGAAAAAAAGAAAGGGAAAGAAAAGAGCGCATTTTCCAGTGAAGCAAATCCCAGGGCTGCGGTCATCATGTAGATCATTCCGTCTATGGGCTCGTCAAATTCTTTTCTGGAAATCACAAAAAACCGTACAGGCAGATATTTTACGTATTCCTCCACTAAGCCAATTACTAGGAAAAAGATAAAAGGACTTGAGTGAAGCCCTATGGAGCCCTGGGCAATTCCTCCTCCTCCCAAGATTAAGACTTCAATGACCATTGCGAGGAGGGCTGATGCCATACCACCAACAAACGTGAGCACTAAGAGAAGTTTTGGTTCGGGATGCTTGTCCTCGCGCAAATAAAAAAGGAGCCACAATACAGGGGGTAGGAAGGCTAGCAAAAGATGAACGTTGGCGGAGATTAGAGCGGCCATATGTTTAGAATCAAGTATATGGAATCAAGAATCAAGGGAGGTTTTTCCAGTCTCTGGCCTGTATCTTGCCGCTTGCTACTGGTTATTGGTTGGCCATTCTTCGATCATGAGGAGTTTTTTGTCTTTGAGCGGGAGTTCCTGCCAGATAGTTTCCGTGATAAATGGCATAAATGGATGAAGTAGTTTGGAGGAATTTAAGAGAAGATAGGCAAGAGTGTTTTTTGTTTCTTCGTCGTCCTTGTCTTTAGTTTCTTCAATGAATTTGTCGGCAAAATCGTGCCAGATAAAGTCATAGAGAATATGAGCGGCTTGGCCGAATTTATAATCATTGATGTTTTTTTCTACATCCGTCGCCACTTCTTTTAGTTTGGCTACAATCGGTGCCGAAAAGTTATTCTTTTTGAAATCAAATTCATAACTGGGTCCGGTTTTTAGCAAAATATAGCGCGCAATGTTCCAAAATTTGTTGGCAAATTTTTTCCCCATCATGATTGTGTCTTCACTAAAACGAAGATCTTGCACGCCGGTATTTTGATACGCCAGACCAAAACGGAGAGCGTCGGTCCCGTACTTTTCTATCAGTCCCACGGGGTCAATGCCGGTGCCGAGGGACTTAGACATTCTCCTGCCGTCTTTGGTTAACACAGTCGGATGAATATAGATTCTTTCAAATGGCGATTTACCTGTAAAAAACTTACCCGAAAAAATCATCCGTATTTGCCAGAGAAATACAATTCCACGATCCGAAGTAATAAATTGAGTCGGATAATAATCTTCTAGGTCTTTAGTATTTTCCGGCCAGTCAAGAACCGCAAACGGCCAGAGAGCGGAAGAGAACCATGTATCAAGGACGTCAAACTCTTGGATATAGAGACTCGAGAGACTGTTCTGTTCAGTCTCCAATACTCCGTGTAGTTCTCCTGTGTTAATAAGGCCGACAGCCCTAGATTTAATTTCTTCCCAATTTTTCCAATTATTTTTCAGTATGTAATTAATTTGTGGGAAGGTCGCTGCGATTAAAAATCGTCTCATAGAGTTGTTTATGGTTTCGGAGCCAACCATAATATCTCCAGGAAATTTGTTTTCTAAGATTTTCTCTTGTTCTTTTGTAACTTCAAATCCGCTAAGACCAAAATTTATTTCGCCAGCCGCATTTTTTGCATCTTTTATATCGTAAAAAATAGGAATTTTATGCCCCCACCAGAGTTGGCGAGATATGTTCCAATCGCGCATGTTATCAATCCAACGCAAAGATATATCTCTCCAGTTTTGGGGGAAAATTTGGGTTTCGTTATTTTCAATTGCTTCTCGAGCAAACTGAGCTAGTTTTGAAACTTTTAAAAACCACTGGTAGGAGGGAAGCGGCTCAATGACCGAATCGCACCGATCACATCTTCCGACATTATGGTCATAATCCTCTATCTTCTCAAGAAGTCCCAGCTCTTGAAGGTCTTTGGTTATTTGCTCTCGGGCCCCTGCCACTTTCATGCCGTGATAGCGCATCCCTGCTTCCTCGGTCATTCTGCCCAGTTCGCCGATAACTTTGATTATGGGCAAACCATGTCTCTGCCCGATTTCAAAGTCGGTCATATCATGCGCCGGAGTAACTTTAATAATCCCCGTTCCGAATTCGGGATCCACCGCCTCGTCGCCCACGATTTGTATTTCTATTTTTTTGAGTTTGGGTGGCTCGGCACAAGGGATAGAATTATCTATTGTATTTATGGTCAACTTTTCTCCAATCCGATTTTTGTATCGGGGATCTTCCGGATGCACCGCCAAAGCGGTATCGCCAAGTTTGGTTTCGGGTCGCGTCGTGGCCAAGGTGAACGGCCCGTATTTTATGAAATATAGTTTCCCTTTTTCCGAAACATAATTTACTTCCAGATCCGAAATTCCTGTTCCGCAACGAATACACCAGTTGATCACTCGAAATCCTTTGTAGATCCAGCCTTTTTCATGATATCTTCTGAATGCTTCTCTAACCGCTTTTTCATAGCGTTCGTCGCGAGTATATCGAGTTCGGGACCAGTCTACGGAAATTCCGAGCTTTTTGAATTGACCAAGTATGGCGGTGCCGTATTTTTCTTTCCATGCTTGTACCCGTTCTTCAAATTTTTCTCGTCCAAGGTCGTGCCGTGACATCCCCTCCTTTTTTAATTGTTTTTCAACAACATTTTGCGCGGCAATTCCGGCGTGATCTATTCCCGGAATCCAAAGGGTTTTATACCCCTGCATCCTTTTCAGGCGGACCAAAATATCCTGCATGGAAAGTTCCAGCGCATGGCCCATGTGTAATTCTCCCGTTATATTCGGGGGTGCGATGGCGGTAACAAATTTTTTTTTGAGCGTGTTTGGCAGTTTTTCGGGCGCAAAAAAGCCAGACTCCTCCCAGAGCTGGTATATTTTGTCCTCCGTTTCTTTATGATTATATTGAGGTGGAAATTCTTTGAGCATGTGGCAATAATACTGTATCCATTGACAAAAATCAAAATTTCAGATACTAATATCATTAGTACTCAGGGAAAATAAAATATGTTTTGTAAGCGATGGACGTCCCAGGAGCTTATTCCCAAGATGGACTTGCTCGCTTTTCTTCTCCTTTTACATCCACATATTACTGGGGTCTTGCTCACCGGCTCTCTGGCCAGAAAGGAGCGGAAAATACACGATATTGACTTAGTGGTACTACATGACGGAGAAATGGAGGACGGATCTGCCTGCGACCCGATGAAAGAAGAGCCGTATTATAGTAACGACCTGCTTCTTGCGACTACGGTTTCTGGCGGTCCAGAATTTCTGTCACGCGCTTTGGGGCATGCTCGAGGACCGGTACCGCTGAATTATATTTTTGTTCACGAGGAGGTCTTATGGAATTGTGCCTACTTACAAAGTCTTTCCGAAGAAGAAAGGTATTCGGAATTTTATAAGAGGGTTTTTTGCGACATCCCGCTTCTACTGTTTGATCCTTATTCGCGACGCGGGCTACTCCGCGAGCGTATAGAAGTCAACCCGAAAACAGTGATTGCGTTTGGTAGGGGTATATCAGGACTCGCATATTCCTATCCGGTAGTACAGGTACGACACCAATGCGAAAATCCAGAATGTCTGCCTCACCAACCCTGGAGTGAATGTCGCAAAGAAATCAGGCGCAGAAAAGTTCATTTGGGGCATCTTACATCTAGCCTATTTGGACGTTAGCATCAGCCCCGACTTTGTCGAGGGCTTTTTTCTTTCCGTCGAAATAGGCGGCTAGAGCAATCATCAGGGCGTTGTCACCTGTTAGACTGGAATCAGGCATTAAGAGTAAAGAATTAGGGAAATTCTTTGCTGTTTCTTTTCCTAATTTCTTGCGCAAGAGTTTATTTGCCGCAACACCTCCACCGAGTAAGACGGTTTTTACTTTATATTCTTTCGCCGCGCTAATTGTTTTTTTCACTAATACTTCTACGACAGCATTTTGAAATTCTTTGGCAACGGCAATTCTTGTTTGTTTGGTGTGTGGAATTTTTTGCCATAAATAAAGAACGGCGGTTTTAAGTCCGGAAAATGAAAAGTCATAGTCTCCGCTATTAAGCATTGGTCGCGGAAGTCGTAGTGCGGACAATTGCAGACCGGGCGCAGACTGTAGAAGAAATTGTTCTGAGTTTTTCTGTGGTTTGTCAGCGAGTTTCTGCGTAAATTGCGCTAAGCGCGCAATTTGAGGACCACCGGGGTATGGCAATCCCAAGAGCCTTGCTGTTTTATCAAATGCTTCTCCCGCGGCGTCATCACGTGTTTGTCCGAGAATTTTAAAATCCCCCAACTTCTTTGATAAAACAAGTTCTGTATGATTACCGCTTACCAAAACTCCTAACGCGGGGAACTTTGGAACGCATATTTCCCAACCCGAGCCTTTTTTTTGCAAAAAAGCAGAGTAAAAATGTCCCGCCATGTGATTTATTGGTATGAGCGATTTATTCCATAGCATGGCTAGGGCTTTCGCAAAGTTAACTCCGACCCAAAGTGCGGGGGCAAGCCCGGGGCCGTAGGTTACAGCGACGGCATCAATTTTGGGAGTATTAAGACGAACAACTCGTTTTAGGAATTGTCGGAGAAGCTCGGGTTCGCGTCCTAAAATAGAATTAAGAATTAAATGCTTAGAATTAAGAAATTTTGTTTTTTTGCTTAATTCCTGATTCTTAATTTCTGATTCAAGAAGCAAGGATTCACGCAGGGCTTTGAGTAATAGCGGAACCAAATTTTTCTGATGTTCGCGTTTGGCTAAGCTTGGTACCACCCCTCCATATTTGGCGTGGAGTTTAACTTGCGAAGAAACAAGATTGGCGAGTACGTGAACTTTTAGCCTGCTTCCTTCTCGGCGAGATTCTGCGGTTTTTTTCCGCGATTTTCTGCGGTTGCCATTGTTGAATTCTACAATGGCAACAGCGGTTTCGTCACAACTTGTTTCTATGGCTAAGATTTTCATGATTTAATAGTGTAACATTAATTTTTAGAAAAAAAAAGAGGCGCTTGTGCGCCTAATCTCGGGTAGAAAAAATTGCATTGCGAATACGCGGGTTCCCGAAAACTGGAGGCATATAATGAAGCGCAAGAAACTGGTCAATGATTTGTGCATGGCCTCTCGCGAGAACTGCCTTTTTCAATGCAGTAGGACTGAGGAAAAAAAATTGCCATATATCAGCGGATATACACATTGGATAACCAGACGTAATCATGCCCGCAAAAATAGTTATTGCTACGGGCGGAAACGAGACCGAGTAAATTGTTTCAATACCGGCAATTATGTCTTTATATTCAATTTCCGGCCCCGAGGACGCTACAGGATAGGGGTACTTTATCTGGAAATTCAACTCGTTCCCGGTCCATTTTTTTGCCGCTCGTGTTGCCGCGTCCATGGGGACACTATCGTTCGGTTCTACGAAATCCCCAAAGACAGCAATAATTGACCCGGACGAAGGCCGTAGCCCAGTCAGAATCTCTATATATCCTGCTTCCGGGTATCTATATAGAATCATTCCCGCAGCGGCTCTTACCATGTCTTGTTTTTGCCTCATTTACAAACACCTCCGGATGTTCTATGAATAGAATAATAGAATTAAGCAATTTATGCAAACATGCAAAAAATCAGAGTAGCCATAAAAAATTGGAAAAAGCAAAAAACTCGCATTATAGCACTTGCGGGGCCAAAAAAGTCTGGAAAAGATGTGTTTCTTAACTATATAGAGCGGCATTTTGGGCCGATTGGACATCTTCGGATTGCTGATGCCCCGGCAAAAATAGCCCAGGTGCTTGAATTACCACCCGAACGAAAAATTCTACAAGCCCTTTTCGGGGTAAACGCGATTCTCCGTCCAGTTTTGGGAGAGTCCGCGTATGTACGCCGTGTCGGAAAAATACTTGACCGAACCCGGCCTCGGCTTGCTATTGTGGAGGCCATACGCACCAAAGAAGAATACGAAGAGTTTGTTGTCAGGAGAAAAGGAATTCTAGTGGGTATTGCCGCGAGTCCCGACATTAGATACGGACGCGCGCTTAAAGACGGAAAAGTCAGGAGAGAAAAGCGAGATGAAGCCACGCAGACATTTAAAGAATTTATGGATCGTGAAAAACTTCCGATTGAAAAAGAAATTGCCGGGATTGTAAACCATGCGCACTTTGTTCTCCCGAACAGCCATAAACAAAAAAATGCTTTTTATCAAGCGATTGATGCGGTAATGAAGGACCTAGGTATAAAAAGAAAAAGGTAATCAGGTCTTCCCTCCGTCTTTTTCTATAATAATTTCCGAAGGAGACGGAGAATGAAATTTTTTCATGATTTCTCCAAGTTCTTTCACGTGCTTTTGATAGTCATCAGGCAGGATATAAAAATCGCATACTGAGATATCGCGGTGGTAATGTTTTAACAGGAAGGAGTGGTCTGCAATAGAACCGAAAGAGATGACGCCAAACTGATTCTTTACCACAATGAGTGGCATGGCGGCAAGATCAAAAAGGAAAGCTCCCTGGGCTCCTTTTTTTGTTTTTTCTTTTGCCGAAGGAAGATCTAAAAACTTATTTTTTGTGCATACAAGGTGGCTTTTAACGCCGATATGGTGGAGATCTTTATTTAGTGTTTTATGGATTTCCTCAGCTTGTGTGGCCTCCCACATGCGGGCAATTCTTTTTGCCGGGCGTCTGTTTACCAGAAGCGAGGACCACGAGGAAGGATTTTTTCTCGCGGCATCGAAAAGATTTTCTAACAGAGAAGAGTCGCGCAGTGCTACATACTGGGATCGGTTGGCGGGGATTTGATAGAATGTCTCTCCTTCATCAAGGGCTCGGTGGAAATAATATTCAAATATTTTAACGGTTTTGTGCATGTATACTTGCACATACATGTGATAGCGCGCAAAAAGATAATGCTCAAGAGCATGCACTCCCGGCTCCGAGATGCTCATTATATAATCTTCCCCGCTTTCTACTACTCCGAGGTTGGCAATGAGCCAATTGAAGTCAAAATGGCCATATACTACTCCGGTAAAATGCGAGTCGCGTAGAAGATAATCCATGCGATCCGCATCAATATCTCCGCTCACGATTGAGCGCACCATGGTGTGAAGTTCATGCGTATTAATCTTGGGAGAAAAACGCTTGTGCCAGGCTGGGGGAATTTTGATTTTTTTATGGTGTACCAGTGAAGAGATAATTTGTGCTTCTTCCTGATTTAATACTGCCTCCTCGCCCTCTGTCATGCCCGCAAGCAGAAGCACTGTATAGTCCTCGTGGGTGGCCAATCTTTTTTCATCGGAGGTTTTGAACCAAGCAAAAGGTAGCTCACGCAAATCTTTAAAAGAGGGCATGACTTTCTCTGCCGTGTGAGAAAAGGGCGCGTGGCCGATATCGTGCAGGAGTCCCGAGAGGCGAAGAATTTTTGTTAAGAATCCTTTCTCTTTTTCGGCAAGGATATTTGCAAGTACAGACTGCTCCCCGTTATAAAAAAGTTGATCCGCAAATTTCCCCGCTACATGCATGGTGCCAAGCGCGTGCGAAAATCGTTCATGGGTTGCGGAAGGATATACGAATGAGACAAAACCAAGCTGGCGTATAAAGCGAAGCCTTTGCACATACGGATGATTGAGGACGCGGTGTTCGTGTTCAGAAAGACGTATTGTTTTGTGTACCGCGTCGTTTATTTCAATAGATGGCATAGTTTTAGTTTTGCAACTGGGTAAGTTTTTTTTGGATTCTTTCATCTTGTCCGCGGCGGGCAAAATCGTATTCTCCGAGGTTCACAAGCATTCTCTCCGCCAGAAGTGGGTAGGCTTTTTCAATCGCGTAAAACTTTTTTTGGACAATGTGTCTATAGTCTGGGTGTCCTTCGGGAATAGAGCGCAGTTCAATCTGCCAGAAAGACTGGCGCAAATTTTCCCACTGCATAAAGCGCAGGCGATGCGCCATGGTTGTGGCGTATTGGGCCAAGTCGTTGTTGTGTTTCACAATTTTTTCAAAGAGATCCGAGACGGGATCAAGGGCAGATCGAAACTCCGTCTCAAGTCCAGATTCTATAATTTCCTGCGGCACGTCGTATCCGTGATGGCAGGAGAAATTTTGACGCTGTTGGGTCAACATACGATGTCGCTGGAGGTCTCGCCAGGCACCGATATTCATAACGATTTCAAAACGCACATAGGTATTTTCAAATGCCCGCCCGACTTTTTGGAAGCGCTTGGTTCTTCCCTGCATATATGCATCAATAATTTTTCTTTTTTCGTAGGAGTTCATTTTCTTTACCCGATCAAGAATTTCCTGCCAGGAGAGATGATTGTTGGAGCCCGCATAGAGCATTCCGGTGATCACTTTTTCTTCTCCTTCGGGGTCAAATTCAAGAAGCTCCACACCCGACTCCTTTGCGGCACGTAGGGCGGATTTTTTATCATCACTTAAAAATTCTTTTATTAGCGGTGCTACTCGCTTGCCCCTTCCAGCCAGATACTCCTGGTACTCTTCAACTAATCCAGTTTTTTCCTCGTCTTTTAGCCTTCGGAAAAAAGATGGTCCTACTTTATCAAGCTCTTCCTCGGCGGCAGCGGCACCCCAGCGGATTTCTCCAAGTGAATGGTTGCGCGACCGCGAGATCATATATTCAAAAGCTTGTCCATTTCCGAAAAACGCGACTTGAGAAAGGGTTGAATTTGGCAGGAGCCCCCGCAGGGTATCAAACGCTTTTTTTTCAACTACGGATGCTTTTTCTTGGGGGAAACGTTGAGCAAGCCATGTCGTAAGCTTGGGTATGAGGAGTGTGTAGGTATGAAAAAGATTATCCATTACCCTCTCGTATTCTTCATACAGTCCAAGGTCGTGCAGGGTCGGGTCGGTATAATATAGATAATGTCCTCCAACTTTCTCTCGGTAGTCTACATAGCGCGTAGATTTTTCTATCGGTGCGAGGCCAATGCGCTGATCTTCATAGTGTTTAATGGCAACTTGGGAGAGTGCTGCAAATCCAAGATGCATGCCTGCCATCTGTGCTATTGAGTCGTCACCGTATTGCGCGAGCCAAGTTATATAAAACGAGCGCGCTCGAGGGTTTGAAAAAATTTCAAGCAGTGGGTGCTTTTGTAAAAAATCTATAAAAACCTTGAGTTCTTTGCCGTAGGCCACCTTTTCTTTCCACAATTTGTCGGTATCTTTTTCTCTGCGCTCCGGACTTAAGAAAGGATTAATAAATTCGTTTAAATAAATATGGCGCAAGTCGCGGGTGGCGCGGCTGGTGCGAGAGCATAAAGCGCCGATAAGTTCGGGAGAAAAAATGAGCGGGGCATAGACTGACCTTTCAAGGTTGGTAAAAAAAGGGGCCAAATTCCGACTCTCTTCTTTTGAGTATTCATCCGCTATGAAATTGGGAGTAAATTGTTTCAGTTCCTCGATCATGATTGTTTTCATTGTAGCGCTACTTCCACCCTAAAATCAACAAAAAACCGCATGGTGCGGTTGGTTACAATCCTAGAAAGGGATCAGGGCTTTCTTCGATGAAATCTATAAGAGTGGTTCCATGATGGTTGTTGAGCCACTCACGCATGGTTCTGCAGAGCGCCTCAAATGAAAGATAGAAATCATCAAGAGGGCCGTATGGAATAGTAAAGAATGTGTTCCATGCTCCTCGAGGCAGGCGACTTATTTTAATGTCCTCCGGAATCGCATACACGGTGGGTATCTGTAGTATGTCAGCCCATCCCTCTTCATGATAGCTAGCCGAGACTGGGTGGAGGAAATTCACATGCAAATTAGCTTTCAGTACTGCCCAGAAATAATCGATGTCGTGGACCTCGTCTGGGGTTACTTCAGGATTTTTTATGGGATCGGTTCCATACAGGTGTGGTACATACCCGAATAGTTTATGATGACCAGCGATTTCTGCAGTTTTTTCGTACCGTTCCTTTTCTTCATTACTTGCTCTTGTGACGCCACCGGCAATATAAATAATTGTCTGGCCCTCTAGGGCTCTTCCAAAAGAAAATGCTTTTTCTACAGCTGGAGTCAGGCGCCCGCTTTCTAAAAGCCATGTTTTGTATTCCCCGACAGTTGGCAAACTAATGTTCATTGGGAACCGATCGCTCCAGTTTTGCATTTTATTTTACAAACAGGTTCTGGATATAGTAAACCACAAAATAAAATACCTTTCAAGGGGTATTATGCTATCCGCCACGCATTTTGGGTGGCGGACATTGGCACTTCACTTCGAAACATTTATAGCATACATCTGGAAACAATTTTGCATGCAAGCAGTGGCTATGGCAAGACAGGTTTTATCGCCTCCCAAACTTTCTGATGAATTTTTTCCGGTGAAAGAAGATTATCTCCATCCATGCACTCTACTAGCCTATGGTCTTCAGGAAAACGCTCCATGAGCCAAAGATAAGAGTTTTCGGCGGCTTTCAGATGCTTTAAGTTGTTTTCGTGGCCATCCATGGTTTTTCCGCCTTCAATATAGAGTCGTTGCTGTTTTTTCTTGACGAGCTCTTGTCCCATCTCTGCGGGGAGGTGAAGAATAAGTACTAGGTCAGGTTTCGGAATTCCGAAAATTCTGTATTCGGTATCATAAAGCCAAGTGAGATATTGCTCCCGTTCTTTTGGATCAAGAAATTTTCCCCCTTGGTGTCCGGCGTTTGCATCAACGTAGCGATCGGTGATAATGTGGGTCCCTTGATGTAGGGTGTCGCGAATTATCCCCGAAAGATCAAAGCGGTCAATTGCATAAAAAAGGGATGCGATATAGGGGTTAAGAGCGTCCGGAGGACCGTATTTTCCATTCAAATAATTTTCCACCATGCCTGCCGATTTTTCTCCATATTGAGGAAACGCAATGGATGCTACATTGTGCCCATCCTGTTTTAGGCGATCCAGCAGAAGTTGGGTCTGGGTTTTTTTCCCGCTTCCGTCGGTGCCGTCAATGACGATAAGTTTTCCTCGCGATTTTTGTTCCATGATATCGTTAAAAATAGCTATAGCAAGTTTGTCTTCTTCTTCTTCTGTCAACCATTAGTATGTGATCTTCTTCATGGCCTCACTAACTTGATTATGTAAATCATCCATTGTTCCATCGTTGTTAAATATATAATCGGCTAGTTTAATACATCTCGATAAATTTTGTTTGTTAGGGTCGTCTGACTTAAATTCCCGTTCTTCGTCTGATAGAAACTGCTCAAAAGAAATATGATCCGTCTCGCTTTTGCGGAGTGAAATACGCTCATATCTTTTTTCCGGCATTGCGTCAATTGCAAAAAGGTAGAAGTTTTTGTGTCTCCTTAGCGTGTTAATTTCACTCTCAGTACGGAGGGATTCAATGATAGAATCTTTTCCAGATAATTCCGCCTTTTTAAAAAGCTCCTCGGCGATATAGCCAGGAGAATATTTGGTTCTTAGGTCATTACCAACAAAAGTCATAGAGTCTCGGTTTACCGGAAGCCCCCTGTTTTTAATTTCTTCTACAAGAAATTCTCTTACGGAATAGTGGAGGAACCCCCTTTTTTTACAAAGATAGTCAACAATAGTTCCTTTGCCAGCCCCCAATGTCCCCGTAATACCGATGATGATCATATGTTTCTAATTATAGGGTTTTAAATGTCCTAAAAACAAGATTAAAAAAGCCCTAGTCTTAAGACTTGGGCATTAGAGACTGCATAATCAGCTGAAAAACATCAGCAATTGCAAAATGAGGAGTGTTACCTCGGTTATCGATAAAGTGGAATTCTCCCATTGTTCTGGCATCGGCTTCCCAATTCCTCTCATTTTGGAGTCTTTTTGTGATATTTTGCTCGCTATCTCCTCTTTCCTGCATACGTTTCTTGAGCACCTCTTCACCAGGAGAAAGGACGAACAGGTTTAATATTTTGTCTCCTCCCATTTCGCGTAAAATAGGAATTACATCCGGGAGCAATATCATGATTCCTATTAATCCATCTTGCTGAAGGAATTTTTCGATATCGCTCTTCTTTGTGCCATAGGAGTGGTCGGCAACTTTTCTTTTCCAGGCGAGTCTTTCTAGGCGATCAAGGGTTTCAAATTCAAAAGGGGTTATGTGCTCATACTCTCTCGGAAGATCTGAAGATCGTGGCTCTCGTGTGGTGGTGCTGAGTATTAATTCAACCCGCTTTATTTGCCGGCGTACTCCATCCACAATAGTGGTCTTTCCCGATCCGCTTTTCCCGGTCAAGGTAACAATGCGATACATACTAAAACCTAAAAAACTTTTTTCATTGTACGCTTATACTTTTTAAATGTCGAGAGAAAATAAAAAAATAGTTTGAGTTTTCTCTATTTTCAAGAATTGACGTGTCTACGATAATTGTATAAGTTATTGTCTAGTACAAAGATTAGAAAAACTAATGACAGTCGGGCTTACATGGGAATACGTCAAAAAACAGCACGAACAGCATGGAGAGCGTGGACCATGTGCATATCAAGGATGTGAGACCGAACCCTGTCCAAGTTTTAGAGAAGGGTTACGAAAGGAAAATAAGGATTGCAGGTTTACTATTGTCTGGTATGGACAATGTTGTCTACCGGTTGTCTCTGGTAGGCGGTTTTGTCCTGAGCATACAAACAGGAAATGTTGTGTATGTAACGCGGAGACAACCCGAGAGTGTGAGGGAAGCGGATCGATTAATTGCTGGTGTTCCCTTTGTTCGTCTTGTTCTCATCACTAATAAAGAAACGGCGCCAGGCCGTTTTTTAAATTCCAGTTGAGCCAAAGCCCCCGCCTCCACGTTTGGTTTGGGTAAGTTTTTCATACCCATCCAAGATATTAAAATTCGGAATGGCGGCCCAGGTGAAAACAATTTGGGCAATGCGCATACCGCGTTTGAGTATAAAGGGTTTTTGGGTGCGATTGTATACTAAAACTCCAGCCTCTCCTCGATAGTCCGGGTCCACGGTTCCCGGAGCATTGGTTACCGTAATACCATGTTTAGAAGCAAGGCCGCTTCTCGGCGCAACCCAGTAAAATAATGGGAAAGGCATGGCGGTAGTAAAACCGACGCCGATAAGAACTGATTCACCGGGCTTCAAAACGTACGCAAATCCCCCAGTATCCTCGTCGGGTATCGTATTTTTCCGGGCCTTTTTATCGACCGGAGGGTTTTTGAAATCAAAAATAGTTTCTCGTAGCAATGGATTTTCTGGGTCCATGTTAAACGGAGACACTATCGCGCGGGCATGGGCATCATAACCGATAGCACCTTCTGTTTGCCGTTCGGGTATTGAGCCACCAGGAAGTACGTGAATTAATATTTCAGGATGCAAAAGTTTTTCTAATTCGGAGCGCTCTTTTTTCTTTTTCACCGTTTTATTAAATGGACTGATATAAGTAAACACCCCTCGAGGAAACTAGTCAAATAAAAAACGGCTCAATGCCGTTTTTTGTCAACAAATTATTTAACCTCAATTCCCATACTTCTCGCGGTTCCTGCGATAATTTTCTCTGCCGCCTCAATGGTATCGGCGTTTAGATCCTCCATTTTTCTCTCGGCGATTTTGCGTATATCTTCTTTGGAGACTTTGCCAACCTTTTTTTTATTTGGCTCTCCTGACCCTTTTTCTACGGATGCTGCTTTTCGGAGCATATCGGACGCTGGAGGGGTTTTTAATTTAAAATCAAACGAGCGGTCTTCAAAAATGGTGATTTCTACAGGAACAATCTCCCCCTCCATTTTAGAGGTTGCCTCATTATATTTTCTTACAAAATCCCCAATATTAATACCGTGGGGCCCGAGCGCGGTTCCGACCGGAGGAGCCGGCGTGGCTTTCGCCGCCGGAATTTGG
>Ga0209542_10009527_pt1 | contig 17798 bp, 17 predicted proteins | sample RifCSPhighO2_01_FD_184028 | JGI IMG/M metagenome (GOLD analysis project Ga0209542, IMG submission 184028) | Soil microbial communities from Rifle, Colorado - Rifle CSP2_plank highO2_0.1 (SPAdes) (version 2) | ecosystem: Environmental > Terrestrial > Deep subsurface > Rock core/Sediment ...
TGTACCATTTCTAACAATATCCGGTTCAGAATTTGTTGAAATGTTTGTTGGCGTTGGCGCAAGTCGTGTGCGCGACCTCTTTAAAATAGCGAAAAAAGCTGCACCCGCCATTATTTTTGTTGATGAGATTGACGCTGTTGGCAGAGTTCGTGGTTCGGGTGTTGGAGGAGGCAATGATGAACGTGAACAAACATTGAACCAGATTCTTGTTGAGATGGATGGGTTTGAACCAAATGAAAAGGTGATTGTGATGGCGGCAACAAATCGTCCTGATGTCCTTGATCCAGCACTGTTGCGAACGGGGCGTTTTGATAGGCGTGTCACTATTGATTTACCGGACAGGAAAGACAGGGAGGACATTCTCAAAGTACATGCTCGTAAAAAACCGCTAGCAGAAGATGTTAATCTTGAAGTTATTGCACAGCGTACGCCAGGGTTCTCTGGTGCCGATCTCTACTCGCTTATGAATGAGGGCGCTATACTTGCGGCTCGTGAAGAGCGAAAGAAAGTTTCTCAGTATGACCTTATTCGCTCAATTGAAAAAGTAATGTTGGGGCCAGAACGTAAGAGCCACGTACTCTCCGAACACGAGAAGAAGATCACCGCCTATCACGAAGCAGGGCATGCTTTAGTGTCCTCTGTTCTCCCGTACGCCGATCCCGTACACAAAATTTCTATTATTGCGCGCGGTCGTACCGGTGGGTATACTCTCAAACTTCCATTTGAGGAGAGACGTTACAATTCAAAGCGAGAATTTCTCGATGATATCGCCGTTTCGCTGGGTGGTTATGTGGCGGAACAGACAGTGTTTAATGATGTTACAACAGGGCCACACAATGATCTTCAAGTTTTGACGGCGCTTGCACGTAGTATGGTAACAAAGTACGGTATGTCAGAAAAAATGGGCCCCATTGCTCTTGCAGGCGAAGGTGGCAGAGCACTTTTTGGAAGTGGTGTTGGTGATAAGGATTATTCTGAGAAAGTGTCTGCGGAGATTGACGCGGAGGTGAAGCGGATTATTGATGAGGCGTATGCAAAAGCACAGCACATTATTACAGAACAGCGTAAGGCGCTTGATGCTATAGCAGACGCGCTTACTGAAACGGAGACACTTGAACGCGAAGATTTTGAAAAAGTCTTAATTGCAAACGGCATAATACCGAAAAAGAAAAAAGACGATAACAAGGTGAACGATCTTCGTGCCGCGGCAGGTGAGGAAATTCCTCGCGGTTAATTAAGCATGGTCGCTTAAATAATTAAATAACAGAATAATTTCATACGATATATCGTATGAAATTATATATACAAAAAAGAACCAAACAAAAAAGAACGGCGCCCACGGGGGCGCCGATTTCCGAGTTGGCACTTGCGACATTTGATTTAGAGAGCAAGTTTCCATTTGAAGCGGAAACGTTTTTTAGGATCGGGATGGAAACCAAACGGTGTTGCCTCGTCATCCGTACCCGGGATTGGGATTCGTGCATTGGCCGTCCATTCTTGCCTGACAAGCCGTACGTGCTTTGGAGGAGGTATCAAGTCCCCGAAGAAACGACGCGCGTTCTTGTAGAGAAAATCATCAGCGTAGTGCAGAACTCCCATTTCTGCAAGTAGTTGTATGTAGAGCTCGAGATCGCACGCAGTGGTGTTGAGGCCGCCAAAGGCGTCGAAGCGGTACTTGTTTTTTGTGAGATGAATTGCCCCGTCACTACCTGCGACGACATACGGGGGACACATTCCAACCAGCCGTCGCAATGCATCCCGATGCCGTTTTTCATTGATTCGCGGGAGACAGTGGTGGTCAGGGAGGAGAGCACCACCATCATAGAGAATACGTCGATCTGCCAGTAAATGGTGGGCCGTTATTTCGCAGATGTATGTATCGGGGTCACCATACTCGATCATGTGTTTAACCGCTTCTTCGGTTGAGATGTGCGCAAGTATTCGGCGCAGGTTCGGGTAGGTATCCATGAATCGCGGTTCTATCTCGCGTAGGTCGGCACCTTCGAGATAGTAAGGATCGGTAATGTTGTCCGAAATCTCGGCGTGGCGCTTCAGTGGTAGACCGCACTCCTGTGCCATGCACATAAGTCGTCCCGAAGGACTGTTTTTGTCGAGAACAATTTCGGGTGCCACGCTTTCCTCTGTATGTGTGGAACCATGTGGCGGGTATTGCTTGATGTGAGATATCAAGCCTTCTCGCCACAGTCGCTCGACTTCTTGCACATTTGGATTTGATGTCAGATAGATGCTCGCAATCCATGTGCCGTTAGGTGCGACCGCTCGTGCTTCCGCGAGGAGCGTTGCACCGCATCATATGTTGTTAAGTGTGGCTTAGTATTTGGTTCGAGGAAAGCACCACAAGCCCTCTCTGCCTTCAAGGGCATCACATGGTCGAGTAAGGGTCTCCGGCGCCCATGAAAATGGGTGTCGAAGTAAATCGCTTCCAGATCATGTATCTGCGCGTCCATGTCAGTCAATCTCCTCAAAGATCATGTTGTCGCCGTTGCGACAACGGGTTAAGCTCGCACAACGATAACATTTTTAGCTTATAGGAACAATAAGAAGACGGCCACGCCTGAAGCGTGGCCGTGCCCGAAGCGGACTGATATGAAGACCTTACGGTCATTGTTTATTGACGAGCCCCATGAGAATTCCTTGGACGAAGGTCGGGTCCTCGTGCGCTTCGCGGAAAGCGGTGTTGATTTGCACGAGTGTCGCCCCCGCCGAGAACATTTTCCTCACATCGGTTGCATTGCTTGCGCCGCCGCAACCGACGACGATTTTCCCCCGTGGCATATCCTCGGCGCAGAACCGTATGTCCGAGAGTGCAATAGGGAGTATTGCGGGGCCGCTCAACCCTCCAACGGTAATACCGTTTTCGGTTTGAATCGCCGGCGCTCCATTTTCGAGGAAGTCAAAGCAATTCGGGACAGTATTTCCAGTAATAATGCCGGTGAATGTCTTTGAATCCGCGACGCGCTTTTTGCAATGTGCGAGGATATTTCTCGGCATTCCCAGCGACACCTTGAAGAAAATGACAGCATCTGTTTTGCCAAGTTCTTCTTCCACTCGGGTGAAGACATAGTCAACTGCATCGGTATCGAAGCAGAGGATGGGGTGCCCTTTTTGGTTAGGGCAACTGCCGTTTCCTGTCACTACGGGGAAACCGCATTTCACCGCTCGCGCGATGAGCTGAACCAAGTCTTCTGGACTTTTCCCCGAGACATTGCATGCGAGCGGCTTCCCGTAGCCTTCATAAAGTTTGATCGTTTCTCGCGCATGCTCCTCGACATAGTCCATGCCCGGGTTGGGGATGCCTAGGCAATTAAGCCCGTATCGCAGCCTTTCGTCAGGGCCGTAGGACGCATAGTAGTCTCGACCGCCATTTCCCGGTGAGGCAACGGTCTCGATCGATCCCCAGTCAGGAATTATTTCGGTAGGTGCAAATCGTAAAAGACTACCGACTTCTTTCACGACACCACCGGCAATCATAAGCGGGTAAGGGAAGTGCACCCCCTTAACAGTTCGACTCAAACCGGTAAGGGTTGCTTCAGAGTTAGCCATTTCTTCCTCGCTATCCTAGAGGGTTTCGGGATTCTTTTCTCAAACAAGCGTACCAATTTGTTTGCAGGCGGGCAAGGATTGATTGTGCAGGCACGGCAGTGCATTTTCTCGTCTTTTGCTTTATACTTCTTGTATTACGCATAACAATAAATTATGGACGAACCACTACATACTGAAGAGTTAAACGTAGAAAAAAAAGATAGCTCTGCTTTTGCTTCAGAGTCACGCACTTTCCCGGGACCCCTCGCTCTATTTGAGCGGTCGTGGGATTTTTACAAAGGGCACTTTAAAGATGTAACCACCGTTATGCTTTTCCCCGCGGCTCTCGCTGTTTTATTTGGGTTAATGTTGCCACACGGAGTCCAAGGAGTAGGACGTGTTCTAATTGCGCTTGTTGAAATGTTCGCAACACTTACGTTACTATTCCTCATTATCTCTCGAGATGCAGTCACGGTTATGGATTCTTTCAAAAAAGCGCTTCACAATTTTCTCTCTTATTTTTGGGTTACTATTATTGTATGCGTTCTGGTAGTTCTCGGTTACATTCTTTTTGTGATTCCAGGGATTATTGCTTCTGTGTGGTTCAGTTTCTCCTTTATTGTTTTTGTAGTTGAAGGGAAGCGAGGTTTTGATGCCGTTAAGACAAGCCGTTCCTACGTGAAGGGGTACTGGTGGCCCGTGTTTGGACGTTTACTCTTTCTTTTAGTTATTGCGTTTGGAATAGGCATAGCTGTGGGGGTGTCTAGTTTCGTATTTGGATTTCTTCCTCTTTTGGGGAAATTACTTGTGCTTATGTGTGGTGCTGCGTTCTCAGTTGTCTTCACCCCACTTTCTCTCATTTACCTGTATTTCTTGTATCAAGAAGTAAAGAATTTTCAGCACGTTGCGCCTTCTGTTAAAGAAGCATAAACTCTGTTTACGTTTGTGTGGTGCTGAGATACAGTAACTACAGGCGCGTGTAGCTCAGTTGGTAGAGCGCCGAGCTTATACCTCGGTGGTCCTTGGTTCGAGTCCAAGCACGCGCACATATTATGTGTAGGCGTTTTTTATTCGAAATGCAGGTGTGTGCGTTTTTCTTCCGCACGTTCTTTGAGGAGTGGATGATTGGCGAGTTTTGGATCAGTGGTAATCATTTCTTCTGCTTCGCTACGTGCGGCTTCAACCATTTTAATATTTTTAAGCGCTTCCATACCGATGTCAGAAAGTCCTGATTGGTTTCTGCCGTAGAGCTCACCGCCTCCGCGTATGGAAAGGTCGAACTCAGCAAGCTCGAAGCCATTTTTTGCTGTCTTGAATGCTCTCAAGCGTTCTTGCGTTGTCTTACTTTTTGCATCAGCAAATACAAAACAGTACGCCTGGTTTGTACTGCGCAAAACACGTCCGCGTAATTGATGTAGTTGCGCCAAGCCAAAACGTTCGGCGCCCTCAATGATGATGACGGTTGCATTTGGCACGTTTACACCAACTTCGACCACAGATGTTGCGACCAGAATATGTGTAGTATTATTCGCGAAGTCTCGCATAGTATCCTCTTTTTCCTTTGGCTTCATTTTGCTGTGGAGGTACTCGATTTTATACTCAGGGAAGACATCTTTCTTGAGACGCAAGGATTCCTCTACTACTGATTTTACATTCAGTGCCTGTTCTTTCTCTGGATCAGGCTCCTCGATACGCGGACAAATAACATAAACTTGTCGGCCGGCTTCAAGTTCTTTCCGAACTTTTTCATATACAAGCGGTCGCTCTTTGGGGTATACAATTTCCGTTACAATGGGCTTTCTCCCTGCAGGCATTTCATCAAGCACGGTGAGATCAAGATCTCCGTACATAGTAAGCGCAAGGGTACGCGGAATAGGGGTTGCTGTCATTGAAAGAAGGTGGGGGGCAATGTTGTCTTTGCGAAGTAACTCATGACGTTGCATTGTCCCAAAGCGATGCTGTTCGTCAATAATAACGTATGCTAGATTCTCAAATGCGACTGTCTTCTGAATAAGCGCATGGGTGCCAATGACGATTGGTATTTCACCGTTTCCGATCCATTTTAAAAGCTGGGCGCGTGAAATATGTGTTGCCTTTGTTTTATCGACTTTGGATGGAAATTTTTTACAACTACTTCCGGTGATAAGCCCAATATTTATGGGCATATGCTCAAAGAAGGTTATAAATGATTCAAAGTGTTGTTTTGCCAATATTTCCGTTGGAACCATGTATGCCGTTTGAAGACGGCCAAAATCTTGTCGAGTGCCATCTGCTCGCAAGGGGGATGTTGTTGCAATGGCATAGACAGTTGATGCCGCAACGGCTGTCTTTCCCGAGCCGACGTCACCTTCGAGTAGTCGTGCCATAGCGTGACCGCTTTTTAGATCTTTTATAATAGAATCGATGGCCTTTAACTGCGCTTTCGTTGCTTTAAACGGGAACCGGTCAATGAATGTCTGTAACTCTTTTTTCTCTATATCAATACGGAATGCGTTTTTATGTATCCGTTCATTCTTATCTCGCCATCGTTCAAGCTGGATATAAAAGATCTCTTCAAAGGCAAATCGTTTTCGAGCACTTTTTGCGTGGTTGCTATTTTGAGGTGCATGCATCCACACAAGTGCGCTTTGTAAAGAAGGTAGGTGATATCGATTAAGGATTTCTTGTGGGATGGGGTCGTCTATGGTTTTGAGGAACTCATCTACAAGCACTTTTTTTGTCGCGTGGTGAAACCACTTTGATGTAATACCGGTACTTTCTGGATAAATAGGGAAAAGTGTTTCTGTTGTTCCGTTGGTTTGGAAAAGAGAGTCGTCGCCTTCGAGAGGGAGGCCGGGGAGTTGCTCAACTTCGGGGTTGGGAAGATATAATTTTCCTTTTTCTCCGCCAACTTTCCCCACAACTTTAACGGGGACATCAACAGCATACATTTTTGCAATATAGGGTTGGTTGAACCATATTATTTTCATACGTCCTGTTTCGTCGCATATATATCCTTCCGCAATAGGGCGGCGTGAACGGAATGCCTTACGTGTTTTCAAATCTTCAAGTCTGCCATAAATAATAGCTTCATCCCCTTCTTTTAATTCCTTGATTCGTATAATATTTGATATATTTTCATATCGTGTAGGGAAGTGATAGAGTAAATCGCGCACTGTTTTTAAGTGTAATTTTAGAAGAGCCGCACGCTGTTTTGGTGTCAGTCGAAAAGTGTCAATAATGAGATCTTTTCCGTTCATGGCATCTGTAGTATATAATGTTTCAACCTATGGCAAAGAAAAGAGATATTGGCCAGCAATCTATCGCGCTACATAAGAAGTGGGGCGGGAAGATTAGCGTAGTTTCCAAAGCGCGCATCACAACTAAGGAAGACCTTGCGTTAGCCTATACTCCTGGAGTTGGTGCCGTATCTTCGTATATTGCAAAAAAGCCATCACGCGCTCGTGATTTTACCATACAGCACAATACGGTTGCGGTGATCTCCGATGGTTCGGCAGTCCTCGGGCTCGGTAATATTGGCCCGGAAGCCGCACTTCCAGTACTTGAAGGGAAGGCAGCTCTCTTTAAAACATTTGCAGACGTTGATGCATTTCCAATCGCTCTAAATACACAAGATGTCAATGAAATAGTCGAAACGGTAATACGCATTGCCCCAACGTTTGGTGGTATTAATCTTGAGGATATTTCCGCACCACGATGCTTTGAAGTTGAGGCCAGATTAAAGAAGGCATTATCAATCCCCGTGATGCATGACGATCAGCACGGTACGGCTATTGTTGTGCTCGCCGGTCTTATCAATGCATTTAAAATTACAAAGAAAGATATAAAGAAATCACGGATTGTTATTGTGGGAGCGGGAGCTGCTGGTGTTGCAACAGCAAAATTACTCTATCATTTTGGTGTGCGCGATATTGTTATGTGCGATAGCAGGGGAGTTCTCTCCAGTTCCAGGCGGGATCTTAATGTGCATAAACAAGCGCTTGTTAAATACAATAAGAGGAATGTACACGGAGATCTCAATGAGGCGATGTATGAAGCAGATGCCGTTATTGGTGTATCGGGTCCTAAGAAAATAGTATCAAGACAAGTGGCAGAAATGCGTGACAATCCTATTGTCTTTGCGCTTGCGAACCCGGTTCCTGAGATTTTCCCTGAGGAAGCACAGAAAGCCGGAGCTCGTATCATAGCAACAGGCCGGTCTGATTATCCTAATCAGGTTAATAACTCGCTTGTATTCCCCGGCGTTTTTCGAGGGGCGTTTGATCACAACGTTCGCATGATTACCGATACTATGAAAGTAAAAGCGGCGCAAGCGCTTGCACATGTGGTAAAGAAGCCACACGAGAAGAAATTCATTCCCGGACCATTTGATCGCGGTGTTGTGAGCGCCGTTTCAAACGCTATTCGATAGGGTTTGTCTGATTTGTTTTATATTCGGATAGCGTAAGAGCGAGTGCCATAGCAAAGATTGAAATATCTCGGAAGACGATATCAAGAAGAGAGAGGTTGAGAAGCACAATAAGTGCGAGGTAGACGGAAGCAAACAGACTTGGAATAAAGATTTTTTTCCCGATTAAAATCCACAACCCTATTACTACTTCTGTAATGCCAAACGTGTGGAGGAGAAGGGTTTCATGTCCTGAAAAAAGATCGCGCAAGAAACTCGGGAAAAAACCAATCCATGAAAATGGGTCAAAGAAAGCCGCAACGGCAGGGTAAATAAAGGCAAGCGCTACACCAATACGAAGAAGGAAGAGTGTTGTTTGGTTTTTGTTATTCATGTGATTAATTTACCATGAGATCGCCGTTTGCCTCTTTTTGTTCTTCATCTTGCCCTGTTCCGATTACCTCGTCTGTTTGTGTTTGCATATTTTGAGCAGTATTTCTGTAAATGTTTTCTTCTTCAGGTATGGTCGGTGTTTCCCCAACGAATGGCAGGAGGAAAGCAATAACGGCAACAACGGCAATAACAATTATGATAAAGAGAATGATCCTATCTTTTGGGGTCGCTTTTGATATGTTAGTGTTCATATAGAGAGCGTATAAAAAATACTAATGGCTAATGTGAATACACTTATTGTAGTATGTTTAGTAAATTAGGGAAGTGGCGTTGTTAAATGAGGTGTTTGTTTTTCCTCCTATCGTGACGCCGGACGTCACGAGGACGTCACGATTCTCTTTACAAAGTTATTTCCAGTTTTAGTACTGAATGGTCAGATATTTCGTCTGGCAGCACTTTAAAGTCAATTACTTTTACGTCGTCGTTCACCAGCATATAATCAGCGAATCTAACCTTTTTTGTATAGTATGAAGTACGCGTCGAAGTGATTTTGTATTCTTTTACCAAATTTCGCATTGGTAAATTCTCTATCAATTTCAAACTCTCGGTTTGAGGCTCCAGATTAAAATCCCCGCACAAAATTTTTGCTCCCTCAAATTGCATGATATATTCTGCGAGCTTTTTTGACTGGTTCAGTCTGTCTTCCGAGTCGGTTTTTCCATCTCCGTTCCACAATCCATGAAAATTGAAGATATTTAGCTTACCTTCATTCGTCTTTAGAACGACTACCTGTATATTACGAGCATGATTACTAGCTTCTCCTTCAGGGATATATCCTCTATGTCGGTGGACATAATATTCACCCTCTAGTTCAACTTGTAACCCCTTTTTTATAAACATGGCAAGCCCATATGTTTCGATGTAGTTCGGGCGGAAATACCCAACATGGTTCGGCAACACTTTTTCCATGTCATCAAATAAAGTCAAGTTTGGATCAATACCACCTTGCTCGACATGGACGTGTGTTGCTCGGTGATAGATTTCTTGAAAGCAAAAAACATCAACATCCTGATTTTTACTCAAGAAATCCATCAACTCCTTGCTAACTCTCCCTCCCCATGTGTTTAAAGTTATGATTTTCATATGCAAAATTATTTCAAAAGTTCATCGATCCAGTCATGACGTTGGAGGTCATGATCCTACGAAGTCATAGTTTCCAATTTTTCTCGCTCCAGCTTCGCCGAGAGCTTGGCGAACAATATCAGCATGAGAGAGCGGAGTAAAGACAATAAATTTTACATAATTTTGTATTCATAGCTAAATTAGAAGAATGTAAATACCCGAGAACATAATTACTGCTCCAACAATCTTCTTAATCAGTGTATTCGTGGAGATATCCTCTTTGATAATATGTGGAATAAAAAGCGTTAGAAGCACTCCGATAATAATTGCATAGAAAGATTGTACCTGCATCACGACTGTAACTAACCCTGCGGACGGTGCGATTGCAAGAGCTTTTTTGATACTCATTTGCCCCAAAAAATCCAAGACATTATTCCAAGAGAACCAGATATATTTCCCAAGTTGCGCGGTTTTAATTCCCTCAATAACTTGTCGGCGTATCGACGGAATAATGAACATTGTTAGCTCCGCGAGAGCAGAGCCCAAGTTATCAAGCATGAAATAATCCCAAAAGGACATTTTTGTTAGTCCATAATCTATGAATAAGGTCATTACAGACCACATGAGAATTGCTATCAATATCATTCCAAAACCTTTGATAAAAATTCCTTTGGTTTTTTCAAATGAAATTATGGTTGCGCCTGCCAGTACGATTACAAATCCGACGAGTTCGTTTGAGGACAAGGTTTGCCCCAAAAACGCAAAAGCTAAAATAACGGTGACAACGGGAATGAGTTTAAAAAGAATTACGAGCGAGGAGGTGTCGCCTTGCTCAAGTGCTTTTCCATAGAAACCATAGGAGTAAACAAGAATCATTCCAGTTGCAATCGGAATTAAAGAATAAATACTCAACTCTGGCGTTCCTACAAAAGGAAACATTACGGCGAAGAAAAGCCAACTAGTGATTGTTGAAAAGAAAACAAAGTCAGAGATTCCCTTCGTGTATTTACCGAGTATGTATTTATCCACAAAATTGGATGAAGCCCAAAATAGTGGTGCAAGTAATGAAAGAAAAATCCAGTCCATAATATTAACATTGAGAGCGTTGGCAATCCTTTGGATTGTCTCAATGATTGGGTTTGGGCTCTCGTCCAACTCTATCTTTACAACTAGATTCCAATTCCGATTTTCAATTTCGGCGGTGAGTGTACCACCTTTGCTCGAACCCATTTCGAGGAAAAACCATGATTGCAACGCGCGGAGCGCGTCCCGAGGCGCAATCGAACTCCAATGGTACCTGTTTCGCTTTTCCAGCTCGCTTGCAGGCGGCAATAAACACACTACTCGTCACTGACCTCTACCGTAAATCCTCCTGTTGCCATACGATTCATTTCAAACGGCATAACAAAATCCTTGTATTGATCTGCTTGTGCACCCATTTCCTCCATCACTTTTGCATTCACTTCATCGCGATGATCTTTTGATTTGAAAGTAATGAATGAAAACCACACATCTTCATCTTCTTTCGCTTTTGCCATTTCTTTAAAGCCGAGTGTCTTCATGTTGCCCATTTCTTTTGGTGCGAGGTCGTCGCCCTTACACTCAAAATACGAAAGTGCGCCATGCTTCATCCATGAATCGCGACCACCGTTCGCCATTTTTTTGTATCCCTCTGCTTTATTCTTTGGGACAACGAGCACAAACCCGTCTACATAATTTGTTGTTTTCATATATTTTATTAATTAATTTTCAATTCTTTTCATTTTACTACATCTTCCATTGGAACGCCCAATACTTTGGCGGCAAAAGTTTTAGGCAAGATTTAGTTGCCACGACACGCCGAACTTGTCGGCAACCCATCCAAATTTTTTGCTGAATCCATAGTTATCAAGCGGCATCATCACGCCGCCGCCTTCTGAGAGCTTTGTGGAGAGCGATTCGATCTCTTCCTCGCTTTCACAGTTGACATAAATTGAGATTGAGGGGGTGAATGCAAATTTGTGCTCTAACGAGTTCTCGCTAGCCATGTATTCCTGACCATTTATTGTGAATGTGGCGTGTTTGACAAGTCCTTCTTCACCGCCCGGCTCTCCGGCTTTCCAACGCTCAATATATTTTATTTCCGAATTCTTAAAGAGCGATGTATATAGCTCCATTGCTTCTTCGGCTTTGCCGCATTGCTCGCCAACAAACATGAAAAATGTAATTGTTTTTTGCATAAATTTATATAGTTGTACTTGGTTATTTAAACCATTTTTTGCCTTAGGTCGTCGGTGCGGGCAACCGGGCCAGCAACAAGGTTGCCGTTCGCCTTCTTTTAACTCTGCAACCATGCGCTCGATATGTTCGGCTCTCGTTTTCGGTTTTTTGACGATGGTAGTCCAGCAAATCCACTCATTGCGTTGGATTGGCGTAAGGTCGTTCCACTTGGCAAGTATTTGCCCGTCAGAAGCTAACGCTTTTTCCATATCTGCTGGTACTTTGTGTACTACACCTGTGGCCATTTCTTTTTTGGTCATAAAATTATTTTATCAAATCTTCCATTGGAACACCTAACGCTTTGGCGATTTTGGCGACCGTCTGAACGCTTAGCTTGACGACAACAGTAAATACGTAAGGTTACCTTACGTATTCGTATTTTGCTGGCGGAGGGTATGGGATTCGAACCCATGAGGGGTTTTACCCCCTACCTCGTTAGCAGTGAGGCGCTTTCGGCCACTCAGCCAACCCTCCATAATATTCTCCTTATTCAAATGGAGGTCGCTTCGCGAACCGTTGGCTTCGTGGCCCGGCACTCCAATACCGGTTTAAAAGAAAGCAGTTTCTTTCTAACCCAGCTCAGCCAGCCCTCCAGTACGCATAAAATAGCATACATTTTACTTATTTTGTACTTTGTCTTTTTTATCTCGCAATAGCGATACACATAACATGCCGTGCTCCTGCACGTTTGAGTGCACTCTGTGCTTCGCGCATCGTGCTTCCTGTTGTTATAACATCATCAAAAAGAATAATAGTACGCCCTTTTACTACACGAGGGTCAGCTTCAAAAGAACCTTTAAGATTTACGAGGCGCTCTTTTTTAGAAAGTGTCGTCTGTGGTTTTGTTTCTCTTGTTTTCTTAAGGGCATTTTCTGCCAGTATCAGGTTGCCACAGTGTTCAGCAATCACCTGGGCCACAAGCGCCGTTTGATTAAAACCGCTCTCTTTCATTCGGAGTTCAGAACGTGGCATAGGGACAAGAAGTGGCTTCATGGCATTTTCAAAAAGTGTTGCATCTGCAAGAGTTTCCATGAGGTATTCACTTACCACAATCCCGAATGTAGTGGCTACACCCTTATGTCCTCGATATTTAAGAAGCCAAATCATGTTCCTCATGAGGGCGGTGCGATAGGTAAAGAGTGTCGTACTACCATTTTCTTCCGTATGTACTGAAACATATTTTTGAATATCTGCCACTGTCATGGCGCTCGCAATACGCTCTAAATCAGTTTGAGGGAAGAGGAAATCGAATACTACAAAAATAAACGAACGAATGTTCTTGAATAAAGACGCAACATATCCACGGAGTTTCTTTTTTTGCATCATACAGAAGGGTACACACAATGGTATACTACATTCTATATTAGACACCTTTTGTGTATCATGCAGAACCCCTTTTCCAAACTTATTGAAAAGTTCGGTGACGAAATCGATTTTTTCAAAAGAGAACCAGCAAGCGTCATTGGTGTGGACGTGGGCTCTTCGGCTATTAAAGTAGTACAACTTAGGCGCGAACATGGTGTGGCAAAGCTGGATACATATGGAGAAATAGCACTTGGTCCTTATGCTAATCGGGCAATCGGGCAGGCCGTTACGCTTAAGACAGATCAATTAGTGCAGGCGCTTGTTGATGTCATGAGAGAAGCAAACGTAACATCTAAAACGGGGGGCATCTCTATCCCATTTACGTCCAGTCTTGTCACCATGATACGCATGCCAGGGCTTCCACAAAAACAACTTGAGAAAATGATTCCGCTTGAAGCGAGGAAATATATTCCTGTACCGGTGAATGAAGTTTCGCTTGACTGGTTTATTTTGCCAGAGCGAGAAGAAGATACTCTCCCTGAACATGGTGAAGATCGCGCAGTTTTCAAAAAGACACACGCGAGCGCTCCTCCTCAAACCAACATACTGCTAGTCGCTATCCACAATGATGTACTCAACATGTATCAGTCGATCGTTACAAAAGCACATCTGGATATTGATTTTTTTGAAATTGAAATATTTAGCAGTATTAGAGCTACGGTTGGGCAAACTCTTGCACCGGTTGGTGTACTTGATATAGGCGCCGCAAAGACGAAATTATATGTTGTTGAGTATGGGATTGTAAAAATGTCGCACCTTATCAACCAAGGAGCGCAAGATTTAACGCTCTCACTTTCTCGAGCCCTCAGCCTCAGTGTTGAAAAAGCCGAAGAACAGAAGCGTCTTGAAGGTCTCATAACAGATGATGTTACCGCCATTGAGGCACTACGATTGCCACTTGATCGCATTCTCTCTGAAGTAAATCGCGTATTTCTTTCTTATGAGCGAAAATACAATAGAAACATTAGCCGTGTTGTTTTGACGGGAGGAGGGTCTGTCCTCAAAGGGCTATTGCCGTTAGCAAAAGAAAAACTTGAAACGGATGTTGTTCTTGGTGATCCGTTTGCAAAAACGGATGCCCCAGCATTTTTAGAGGATATTTTAAAGCAGGTGGGGCCGGAGTTTTCTGTTGCCGTTGGACTTGCTCTTCGTAAACTGCAAGCGAGCGAATAAATAGGGTGTGGTTTTTCAACAGCGGGGTGTTTATAAAAACATAGCCAGTAATTATTGGTACGATATACTAAAAGCAACTGCATATGCAGTTCTATAAAAACGAATGGAACCACGAATTCAATCATCGTTTATTCCTAAGAACCCCGTATCGTTTGAAAGCAAACCGAAACATCGGCGTGGTTCGCCGAGCCTAGTGTTCATGCTCTCCGTTGTCATATTTGTTGGAGCATGTCTTGGGTGGGGGGGCCTCTTCTTTTACAAAGGTCTTTTGGAAACACAGCTTGCAGAAAAGAGCACGGCACTTGAAAGTGCTCGAGCATCCTTTGCTCCTGCTTTTATACAAGAAATTGAGCGGCTTGATACACGCCTTATTACTGCCACCACCTTGCTTAAGGAACATACCGCACCGTCTGCATTGTTTCAATTGCTTTCAAACATAACCTTAAGAACTGTCCAATTTAACAACCTTGATTATGTGGTACTTCCCGATGGTAGAATCACGTTGTCACTCAAGGGGAGCGCATATAATTTTGCCTCACTTGCATTACAGGCGGATGCTTTTTCTGCAGAGCGATCTTTTATTGATCCACTTATTGTGAACCCTAATCTTGATAAGGTTGGTAACGTTATCTTTGAACTCACAACACAAGTTGTACCGTCTGCGTTGTCATATAGTACGGTTGCAGAAGCTTTGCTACCTGAAGAAGATAGTGCCACCTCTACCAACGATGGGGGAAGTGTTTCACCACAGAGTGAAGGAGTGCCCGAAGATACTACAGACACGAGTGTTACTCCGTAGTTTAATGCATATATGAAATTTATAGCCCCCATTATTTTCATAGGAACAGCACTGGTTATTGTCTTTACATTTATCCAACCGATGTATCAAGATATCGCTATACTTAATGCTCGCGCCGCGCAGTTTGACGAGGCTCTTAATCGTTCTGCCGAATTACAGCAAATTCGTGAACGATTAGCTACTAAATATCAGAATTTTGACCCCATTGATGTCGGGAGATTAATGGCACTGCTTCCTGATAACATTGATAATGTTCGACTTATTCTAGAAGCAGATGATATCGCACGCGCTTACAAAATGCGTATCCATGACATCTCGGTTGTGAATGAAGATGTAAAGACCCCTCAAAATGGCCGAGGAGCTGTCGCCACTGAGCCAGCAGATGATCAAGACTACGAAAAGGTTACTATATCTTTCAGTACGGAAGGATCTTACAAAGATTTCCTCCTTTTTCTTACTGACATTGAACGTAGCTTGCGCTTAGTTGATATATCAACGCTTTCCGTATCTGCTGAACCTGATACAGATGTGCTCACGTACAATATTAGTCTCGTTACCTATTGGCTTAAGTAAACAGTATGGAATCTCTTAAAAAATATAAATTAACAATTTTTGCCCTTGTCATTTTTGCAGTGCTTGCTTTTGTATACTTATTTTATTTTTCGGGGGATCAAACAGATACGCTTACCAGTAACGGCAGTACTGCAGGAGCCACAACGGTTGACGAAGAACTTCTTGCACTTTTATTGTCAATGAAGTCTATTAAGCTCGACGCAACAGTTTTTCAATCGCCAGAATTTAGGAGTCTTGTAGATTTTAGCCGAATACTCGAGACTGAACCGGCTGGCCGGTTAAATCCTTTCGCATCTCTAGAGCGCTCGGCTTCAAAGAATGCACAGTAACGTATCATTGTGCGCGGGTATTGTTTCTTTCTGGAGAGGTGAGGCATGTGCTTAGTATACTTATTTTTAAATGAATCTTCTCGAGACGCTTATAGAACAGAATATCCTTACGAGCAAAGATGTTGCGTCGATTCAACAAGAAATGGAGGAGACGGGAGAGTCACTTGACGCTGTGCTTGAAAAACGAGGTGTTGATAGCGCTCGTGTGTTAGCTGCGCAAGGAGAGGCTTTACATGTTCCAACACGAGAACTTGGCAAAGAAGCGATTCCATTTGATGTCTTAAAGTACATCCCAGAAGAGTCAGCTCGTCACTACCAATTTGTACCCCTTGCGGTGACTGACAATGTGCTTGAGGTTGGTGTCACCAACCTCAACAACATTGATGCATTTGATGCTCTTAATTTTATATCATCAAAAACAGGACTTCCGTTTAAGGTATTTCTTATTTCTCAAAACGATTTCAAGCGGGTACTTGAAATGTATAAAGGGTTAACGGGGCAGGTGAATGAGGCGCTTTCTGATCTTGAAAGTGAAATTTCAGGTGAAGTTGTAAAGGCAAGTAAAGATATTGAAGCCGGAGATAGCGCTACTTCACACAAGGCAAGCGATGATGAGAGTTCAGCAAACAAAGCGCTTAAAGAGGATGCCCCCGTTACAAAAATCGTGGCAACCATATTACGTTATGCTGTTGAGGGGAATGCTTCTGATGTGCACATTGAGAATGTTGGTGAGAAAGTTCGTGTCAGATTTCGAGTTGACGGCATTTTAAATACATCCCTTGTGCTTCCTTCTAAAGTGCATCAGGCAATTGTAGCCCGTATTAAAATTCTCTCCTCAATGCGTCTTGATGAAAAGCGGAAACCGCAAGATGGGCGCTTTACGGCAAATGTAATGGAAAGAAAGATTGATTTCCGCGTGTCAACCTTTCCTACATATAATGGCGAAAAAGTGGTGATGCGTATTCTTGATTCTGAGAAGGGTGTAAAGGAGCTTGATGAAATGGGACTTTCTGGGAGGAATCTTGAGCTTGTGCAGGAAGCCATAAAGCGTCCCTACGGAATGATACTTATCTCAGGGCCAACGGGGTCTGGGAAAACAACAACCCTATACTCAATGATAAATTTACTTGATCGAGAGCGGAAAAATGTCCTCTCTCTTGAGGATCCTGTTGAGTACAACATTCCCGGCATGAATCAATCCCAAATTCGTCCCGAAATTGGATACACGTTTGCAACAGGATTGCGTACGACGCTTCGCCAGGATCCCGATATCATTATGGTTGGCGAGATACGTGATAAAGAAACCGCTCAGCTCGCGGTTCAAGCGGCGCTTACCGGACATCTTGTGCTTTCAACTATCCATACCAATAACGCTGTCGGTGTTATCCCGCGACTTGTTGACATGGGTGTTGACCCCTATCTTATTGCGCCGACTCTTATCTGCGCTATTGCGCAAAGACTTGTTCGACGTCTTTGTAATGGAGCAGAAAAGCCAATCCCTATTGAAGGAAGTATCAAGCTGATGATTGAGAGAGAATTTGAAGATTTACCAAAACAGTTCAAGCCTGATTTTTCTAAAGAAAAGAATCTGTATGAAGCACAGCCAACGCCCGAATGTCCTAACGGTACGCGTGGACGTGTTGCTGTCTATGAAGTCATGCAGATGGATAAAGAGATTGAGCGTATAATTCTTACCAATCCTGTCGAATCAGACATCTACACAGCCGCTCGTAAAAAAGGAATGCTCTCAATGAAGGAAGATGCTATTATAAAATCATTGCACAAAATTATCCCGTTTGAAGAGGTTAATACTCTGGGTTCTGAATTTTTAGATGGCGATATCCTTGATGAAAAT
>Ga0209542_10009528_pt1 | contig 17797 bp, 15 predicted proteins | sample RifCSPhighO2_01_FD_184028 | JGI IMG/M metagenome (GOLD analysis project Ga0209542, IMG submission 184028) | Soil microbial communities from Rifle, Colorado - Rifle CSP2_plank highO2_0.1 (SPAdes) (version 2) | ecosystem: Environmental > Terrestrial > Deep subsurface > Rock core/Sediment ...
AATGAGGATGTCGGCTTAGAAGCAGCCATCATTCAAAGAAAGCGTAACAGCTCACTCATCGAGAGATTTTGCGCCGAAGATAATCGGGGCTAAGCATAGTACCGAAACTGAGGATTCGTTGTTTTTTCGAAAACAACGAGTGGTAGGAGAGTTTTCCAATCGCAGTGAAGGCAAAGGGGCGACCCATGCTGGAGCGTTTGGAAGTAAGAATGTTGGCACAAGTAACCACATTGGGAGTGAGATACTCCCACGCCGAAAGACCAAGGTTTCCCTCTCAATGATTGTCAGAGAGGGGTTAGTCGGTCCTAAGCCCATGGCGAAAGCCGCAAGCGATGGGAACACGGTTAATATTCCGTGACTTTCATGCAAAATGACGAGATGACGGAGCGCAGTATGCTAAGCGCATTATTGGATTTGACGTTCGTAGCGTAAGAATGATTTCTAGGTAAGTCCGGGAGTCTGCCTTTAATGGCGAATTCAAGCGTCGCGAAAATTTGAGGGGCAACCCGAGAAAATCTAGCAAAGCGCGCTTCCAAGAAAAGTCTCTAAGTTTATTTGCATGGAATCCGTACCGCAAACCGACACAGGTGGTCTCGTCGAGTAGACGAAGGCGAACGAGTGAAGGGTCTCCAAGGAACTCGGCAAAAAATCAGCCGTAACTTCGGAATAAGGCTTGCCAACGCATCACGGTGTTCGTGATGCGATAAGCGATAGGTGTTGATTTGAATTCCAGGACGAAAACCTGGCGTTTAAAAACTTCTTCCTAAAACTTTTGGCATCGCGCATAGCGTGATGCGTTGGTCGCAGCTAAAGAATGCCTGGCGACTGTTTATCAAAAACACAGCTCCCTGCTAACTCGCAAGAGGATGTATAGGGGGTGACACTTGACCAATGCCAGAAGGTCAAATAACGGCGTTGCCACGTCGCAAGATGTGGTGGTGACTGTTATAAGCCCTGGTGAATGTCGGCCTTAACTATAAGGGTCCTAAGGTAGCGCAATTCCTTGTCAGGTAAGTTCTGACGCGTTGAATAGTGTCACGTCTGGGCAACTGTCTCGGAGACCAGCTCGGTGAAAATACAGTACCGGTGAAGATGCCGGTTACCTGCAGCTAGACGAAAAGACCCTGGAAGCTTTACTACAACTTGGTATTGAGTATATTTCTTTTATGCGTAGCGTAGACGGTAGGATTTGAAGCGTTGATTTTGGTTGACGTGGATCCGACGATGAAACACCGTTCTTAAAAGATATATATTCTAACCTGTGCGGCAAAAACGTGCGGGAACAGTACCTGGCGGGTAGTTTTGGTGGGGCGCTATCCTTCCAAAGAGTAACGAAGGAGTCTATTAAGGTTCCCTAGGCGCGAATGGAAACCGTGCCGATAGTGCAATGGCAAAAGGGAGCTTGACTGCGAGGGGGACATCCCAAGCAGGTGCGAAAGCAGAGCATAGTGAACCGATGGCCCGCGTTAGACGCGGCCAGAGATTATCGGATAAAAGCTACTCCAGGGATAACAGGCTAGTTCCGCCTAAGAGTCCATATCGACGGCGGAGTTCGGCACCTCAAATCGGGGCGCCATGCCAGCAATGGCATTAGCTACTTAAACATAATACACAGGAGTGAACCCTGTTATGTTTCTGAAAAATATTGGCTTATAACGGTGAAACCCTAATAAAATGTTTTTTTGCAAAAATGTTTTAAGGGCAATACCGTGGGAAGTCTTGTGAGTTTCGTTGAGAAAAGTTCTTTGTTTACAAAGAGTAAGTCGAGGAAAGTAAAAAACAACATTCAAGCCCGCGGTGGATTCCGCACATTATATAGAATGCTGGCGAAGGTCCGAATCCTTCCTTTCCTTCAAACATACCGGCGAAAAAGTTTTCGCCTTCTCAACGAAATTCACAATGACCCCGTAGAGACTTTTCCCATCACCAATGGGGAAGAGTCCGGATTTTTATCCGGGCTAACACGCCAACGCCTTTTTTGCCAAAAGCATAAAGGATGAAGATATAGTCCATACAATTAGTAATAATTGCGAAAAGATACGATGTCGGCTCACCACATCCCGGGGCTGGAGAAGGTCCCAAGGGTATGGCTGTTCGCCATTTAAAGTGGTACGTGAGCTGGGTTCAGACCGTCGCGAGACAGGTTGGTCTCCTATCTGCTGCAGGCGTTGATTCTTGAGGAGCGTCGTTTCTAGTACGAGAGGACCGAAACGAACTGACCTCTGGTGTACCTGCTGTCGTGCCAACGGCACCGCAGGGTAGCTATGTCGGGAACGGATAACCGCTGAAAGCATCTAAGTGGGAAACCGCCTCCAAGATTAGGAATCGTTATAGGCCCGTGGAAGACTACCACGTTGATAGGCTTTAGGTGTACGCACCGCAAGGTGTTGAGCCGTGAAGTACTAATCCGCCGATCTTTTTAGGAAACGTAAAATCACTTTATCCCGTTGCGTGGAATGAACCCCGGTACTAGAGCAAAGCTCAGTACGGGGCAAGTAATTTCACAAGTCGTTTACCTACGACTATAAATAGTAATTTGAAAAGACAAAACTCGTGCTTCGCACAGAGTGCGACACCAATCCCTGCCTGCGCCGCGTAAGTCCCGGCAGGCAGGCACGAATGCATACAATGACACTAATGGAATGCAATTTATTTGTATTTTATTCGTGTAATTCGAGCGAATTCGTAATTTGTGTCGTGTTCCGTGCGGAGCGCGGTTTGAATACCTAGATGTAAATCTTAGGTGCATCGTTAGCTCAGATGGCTAGAGCATCGCCTTGATAAGGCGGGGGTCACAGGTTCAAGTCCTGTACGGTGCACCAAAGTTGTTCTTTTGGAAACCGCAAAGTAGCTCAATGGCAGAGCGGGCCGCCGTTAACGGTTAGGTTGCAGGTTCAAGTCCTGTCTTTGCGGGCCAATTTCAGGTCGGAGGGTAGCGTAGCCTGGTAGCGCGCTTGCCAAAGTCTCGTCGTGTGCTCTCGATTACCTGATGAGACCCAAGAGCGAGAGGTCGCAGGTTCGAATCCTGCCCCTCCGACCAAACATCTTCCGGGCACTTTCTTGGAAGGTGTGTCTGCAATAACTCGCCCCACTCGCTGTGGGGTACGAAGTGTTCGGGAGTTGGCTCGGAGCGCGACAAGTTTTTGAGACACATGAAGTTCAGCCCACGTCTCAAGGATTTGTTCGCGTTCCGGCCAAAAATTAAAAGGATTTACATCTAGGTATTCAAAAATTGAAAGTTGAAAAGTTCTAGATTTCAAGATATTGAGGATTTTGTTTTGGTGGCTCAACGGTAGGGAAACACCTCTTCCCATTCCGAACAGAGCAGTTAAGCCTACTAGTGCCGATGATACCCTTCACTGGGGAAAGTAGGTAGCCGCCAAAACAAAATTCTTAATTTAATAGTTTGAAACACCTCCTTCTTACAGAAGCTGTCCACTCATTTGGTCTTTTGTTTTGTCCGCTACAGCGGACCCACAAAAGCCCTAAATGAGTCTTGCGAAGCTCCAAGTATTCGCTTCTCACCCATTCCGAACAGAGTAATTAAGCACAGTAGTGGCGATGAGTCACAGATAATTTTCTGGTGAAAATTTCCGCGACCCCGCCTCGCACCGCCGTGCTCCGGCTTTGAATTCCTCCATGCATTCGGAATTCAACCCTTCAGTGGGGAAAGTAGCTAGTCGCCAACACAGAGTATTCAATTCAAATTTCTACTAATGGGCTAAGGAATATTTAGTACCGACCCAAACGAATTTAGTAAAATTCGAACGGGTAAACTTGCCCGTTAAACCGCCACTGGCGGTTTTTTGTCAGTTGTAGGTTGTTGGTTGTTTGTTTATACTTAATCCATGATCTCTTGGGGTACAAAGCGTAAATTGAAGTATATTATTTCTATCGGATTTTTCTTTGCTTTTATTCTAGTCGCTTTCATTTTCATCTCGATTTATCGCCCGCCTTCCTGCAGCGATAATAAGAAAAATGGCGATGAACAAGGAATAGATTGTGGGGGTAATTGCTCAAAGGTCTGCGAAGCCGAGGCTTTGCCCATTCAAATCGATTGGGTCCAAGCCTTTAAGGTCAAGGACGGCATTTGGAGCGTGGCGGCTCATTTGGAAAACCCGAATCCAAATTACGAAGTTAGGTCAGTTTCTTATAAATTCAGAATTTATGATTCGAATAATACTTTAATAGCCGAACCGAGAGGTACGGCCTATATACCTCCTGGCCATGCTTTCGGGTTGTTTGAGGGCGGGCTTTTTGTGGGGGACAGGATTCCGGCGCGGGCTAGCGTTGAATTGACCGAAAGAATCAATTGGACGAAACAAGTTTCTTCAAATAATCCGATTATAATAAAGGATGTCTCCAGAACTACTGATAGTCAGGGTTTACCAAAAGTCTCAGCCGTTATCCAAAACCAGGGCTTAAAAGCCGTTAAAAATATTCAAGGTTTTGTTTTTATCTATGATGCTTTTGGCCGAGCTATTTCAGCATCGAAAACCGTGATTGATGATATCGAAGGCGGCCAAAGCGGTAACTTGGTATTTTCTTGGCCGGGGGCATTTAGCACCGATGTAGGCCGAGTAGAGGTGCTACACTGGGTTTTGCCCATTTAATTGATATGCTTAAGAAAAATCGCCTTTTTGCTCACATTGATTGGGTGTTAATAATCGCCCTTGTTCCCATTATGGCCGCCGGGCTGATCACTATGAGCTCTTTTCAGGGCAATAATATTTTCTTTGAAAAACAATTGGCCTGGCTGGCGATTTCCATGGCCATTTTTTTAATAGCCAGTTTTGTGGATTGGCGTTTTTTAAGGCGGACAGATTTTTTGGTTTCAATTTTTATTCTGACCTGTTTACTTCTATTATCAGTCAAGATTTTTGGCGTCGATGTCCACGGTTCTACGAGCTGGCTCCGTTTTGGGGGAGTCTCGTTCCAGCCGTCGGATCTGGCCAAAGTTGTTTTGATAATAATATTGGCAAAGTATTTTTCAAGGCGGCATATTCAGATTGCCAATTTCAAGCACATCATCATCTCCGGACTCTACGCGCTCTCGTTGTTTTTAATCGTATTTTTTCAACCTGATTTTGGATCAGCCGTCGTGCTCTTTTTGGTCTGGTTCGGCATGGTCTTGGTATCGGGGTTATCAAAGAAACATCTTGCCATAATTTTTCTAATTGGCGGGGTGGTTCTCGCTCTACTATGGTCTTTTGTCTTTGCCGAATATCAGAAAGCCAGGATTTTGACGTTTGTAGACCCTCTTCGGGATACGAAAGGGACGGGCTACAATGCTCTTCAATCTGTTGTAGCTATCGGCTCGGGCGGAGTATGGGGCAAAGGGGTGGGTTACGGTACGCAGTCAAGACTGAATTTCTTGCCTGAATACGAAACTGATTTCGTGTTCGCCGCTTTTTCCGAGGAGTGGGGTTTTATCGGCGCCACGATTCTTTTTATGCTCTATCTTTTTGTCATCTGGCGGATAATAAAAATCGCCCTTTTAGGAGCGACTAATTTCGAAATCCTCTTCGGCTTAGGCGTAGCTGTTTATTTCATTTGCCACATCACTATAAATATCGGCATGAATTTGAGTCTTTTGCCGGTCACGGGCATCACTCTGCCTTTTATGAGTTACGGCGGGTCACACCTGCTTGCCGAGTTTTTATCGCTTGGAATGCTTATGGGTATGAGACGCTACGGCCGGTCAATGCATAAAGACATAGGGAGAAATGAGGTGGTAGGGGTGTAAGGAAACTGACCACTAACAACTTACAACTAACGACAATAATGAAAAATTTAAATATCAAGATGGAAAATGACAATACAAAATGAAAAAGTTAACTTGCCGGAAATTTTTGGAGTGATAACATAATTATGTTATAAGTTACATTAAAAAAATCATGGGAAAATCAGAACAACTAGGTGAAAATGTTCCCAACGCAACAAATCTCCAAGAGTCTGCTGATTCTAATCTTAATGAACGAGTTTTTTGGAAAGCAAAGGAATTGGGGTCAAACTTATTAAGGTTTAGGGAACAATTTTCGACTCTTGTTTTTGAGGAAGATAATGAGATTTTGCGTGAAATAGACGGGCTATGCGATCCATTGATCGAAAAGATAAATGAGTTAGGAAAAAAAATAGAAGCAAGACGGAAAAAAGCTTAGTAATTAATAAAGGCGACACCTTTAAATATAAAAGGTAGCGTTTGTTCCAAATGTTAGAAAATGACCACGCCGACTCATATTGCCACAAATCTTGGAATATTTATTATTCTGACAAGCTCCGGTCTTATCTCGGCAGATTATCCGGATTTAGTTCTATTGCTTTCTTCGGATTTAATTGATCTGGACCATTTATTTTCCAAACCGATCTATCATCCGAGGCGCAATCCGTTTAAAACCCATTTTTTACATAAACACTGGATAATTCTCGGCTTAATAAGCCTAGGTTCAATTCTTTATAGACCCTTAACATTTTTGGGAATTGGTCTAGTTTCCCATATGTTACTTGACTATCTTTACACTAAAAGGGAGAAAGTTTAAGTTTTAATGCAAAAAAGCGTTTGTTAATCAGCTATTTGCTGTAAAATTCGAGAGTGCTAAAATACTTAATGTTATAAGTAACAATGTTCACCTGCCGATAATTAGCGGGGAACCTTAAAAACATGGTGTCACCAGAAGGAGTACCAAATCAAAATGAAGAGGAAAGCGTATGGGCAGCAATATCTAGTAATGCTGAAGTGGTCAAGTCTCAATTAGGTTTTCTCTCTAAAGAAAATGTTGCTAAATTGTCGAGCGAAGAACAGCGGAAGTTATTAGTCGCCCTGTCCACAATCAATTTAACGTTAGAGTAAACTGACGTAGCAAAATAGAGTCTTTTTTAAGGCTTTTTTGTAAAATTTTTAGCGGCTTTCATAAACCACTATTGTTTTCTCAACCATCTTTTCAAGCGAAAATTCTTCGGAAATTCGCTTTTTTAGCTTGCCGCCGAATTCGGCGATTTTTTCGGGATTTTGAATGAAATAGCGCATAGCGTTCGACACCTCCTTGATATTTTTCGGTCTGATTAAAATACCGGTTTCCATATCGGTGATTATGTCAGCTGCGCCGCCGACATCGGTCGCAATGAGCGGTAAGCCGATGCCGCCGGCTTCAAGCAGGGAATAGGGTAGACCTTCTTTTAATGACGGGAAAATAAATAAATCGAAAGCCGACATTAATTTTTGAGCCGATTCTTTATAACCCGCGAAAAAAACTGAGTTTTCGATTTCTGATTCCCTTACCAGTTTTTTCAGATTTTCTTTTTCGTCACCGTCTCCGATTATGCCGAACAGTATCGGGCGATTTCTGTCTGCGTTTTGAGCTCTGATGTCGGCGATCGCTTTAATGGCATAAGCGAGGCCTTTGTTTTTGTGAAGCTCGGCGATACAGCCTAAAATCAAGATTTCCGGGTGGATTTGGGCGTTGCCGAATATTTCTTTCTGGGCTTCAACTCTCGGCAGACATTCAAACTGGGCGATACCGTTATGAATCATTTCAATTTTATCTTTTATCATAAATGTCGGCGCTTTTTTGAAATCATCTTTTGAGACCACAATGGCTTTGTGGCATAAAAACACGGTGAGCCATGATGCGGTATAGATCAGAATTTTTTGCCAACTCGGGCGGTTTTCTTTATACGTCCAGCCGTGGGCGGTGAAAACAATTCTTGGCACGCGAAGAATTCGTCCCGATAAAGCGCCAAGGCCGCCGGCTTTCGGGCTATGGAGATGGAGAATGGCCGGTTTTTCCGATCTGATTATCCGAAATATCGTCAAAAAAGAAAAAGAGTCTTTTAAGATGCTCGCGTCTCTTCCCAAAAGTCCTATAGAAATGGTTTTGATTCCAGCCGCTTTGAGTTTTTCATGAAGCAGACCTTTGCCGCCGGCGGCTACGACTACGTCGTATTGATCTTTAGGCATATTGGTCGCCAAGTCAAAAACATGCCTCTGGGCGCCGCCAAAATTCGATTTGGTGATGATATATAAAATTTTTTTCTTTTTCGGAGTATTTTCCATAAATATGCTAAGTGATATTTAAAATTGACCTAATTAACCTAATTTATAATTTATAAAAAATGTCCAATTTCCAATGTCTAAATAAAACAGCGATTTTTTCAAGTTTTGGATTTGGCGCTTGGGGTTTGTTTAGGTTAATTAGAAATTAGAATAATTAGAAATTCATCTTATCACAAAACCCCTTTTACGCCACCCGCTATAGCTTTTTTGAGCGTTTTGTTGTATCATACAACCGTTATATGACTGGTTTAAATAGGCAAGAAGCCTTTTTTCTATTTATTGGCGATATAGCGATTTTCCTTGTGGCGCTTTACTTGGCGCTTTTTCTTCGTTATGCCCAAGTTCCTGATTTAAGGTTGTTTCAAATCCATCTCACCGCTTTTGTTCCGCTTATTATTTTGTGGCTTTTGGTATTCTTTATCGCCGGTCTTTATGAGAGGCATACGATGATTCTCCGGAGTCGATTGCCGTCTCTCGTCATCAGAGCGCAAATCGTTAACAGCGTTATCGCCGTCATATTTTTCTACTTTACGGATTATATCGGTATTACGCCGAAAACCACCCTGTTCATCTATTTGGTGGTTTCTTCTATCTTGGCGATTGTTTGGAGGATTTATGGCTATCGGATCATGTCGAAGAGCCGGAAGCAAAACGCCCTTTTAATCGGTGAAATCAGCGAATTGCGCGAACTTCAAGCCGAAGTCAATCATAATGATTTGTACCCGATGCGTTTTGTTTCAGCCATAGATTTTGATGATATCGCCACTATCGATGCGGATAAAGATTTAATCGAAAGGATATATTCCGACAATGTGACAATCATAGCCGTCGATTCTTATAATGAGAAGATCAGCCCGCTCTTGCCGAAGCTTTATAACCTGGTTTTTTCAAAGATTCGATTCATCAATCTTCATAAGTTTTATGAGGAAGTTTTCAATCGGGTGCCGCTTTCTTTGGTCCGTTATAGTTGGTTCTTGGAAAATCTGTCAAGGGCTCGCGTTGTGACGACTTTTGATGTTGTTAAGCGGGTTATCGACATAATTTTCTCGGCAATTGGCGGGCTGATTTCCCTTATTTTTTACCCTTTTATAGCCTTGGCAATAAAACTTGATGACGGTGGGGCCATTTTCTTTAAACAAGAAAGGGTTGGGCAAAATGACCAATCAATCTATATTCATAAATTTAGGACTATGGCCAATGGCCAAGTTACGAAAGTCGGTAAATTTTTGCGCCGAAGTCGGTTGGATGAACTGCCGCAATTTTGGAATGTTTTGAAGGGCGATTTATCGATTGTCGGTCCTAGACCGGAGATTCCGGATTTGGTGAAAATTTATGCGAAAAATGTCCCATATTACAATGTCCGGCATCTTATAAAACCGGGACTTTTCGGCTGGGCCCAGATTTATCACGACAATCATCCTCATCATGAGAGCGATGTCAATGAGACCAGGGTCAAGCTTTCTTATGATTTGTATTATATTAAAAACCGGTCTCTGGCTCTCGATATGATAATCGGGTTTAAAACCATAAAGATACTTTTATCAAGGTCGGGAGCGTAGATAGGAAAATTATCAATTTACAAGGTTCAATTTTCGATAAATTATCAATGATTCAATGTTTAAAAATTAAGCAATTGAAAATTCTTTGAAAATTGTAAAATTGATACTTGAAAATTTTAATTATATTGTTTTATGTCGTTGTTATAATAAACTGAAAAAATGATAAAAAAAATAGATAACAATAAAGGTGTTAAGGTGGTTGTCACGGGTGGTGCCGGTTTCATCGGCAGCCATATTGCCGACGCTCTGATTGCCGAGGGTTATGAAGTTCATATCATTGACAATCTTTCCGCCGGAAAAATGGAGAATATAAATCCAAAAGCCGTTTTCCACAAAAAAGATATCCGCAATCTAAAAGATATCGCTCCTATAATCAAAGGGGCGAAGTATGTCTTCCACGAAGCGGCGATACCGCGCGTGCCGTTTTCGATTGAACACCCGAATGAAACAAATGAGGCGAATGTCACCGGCACTTTGAATGTTTTAACGGCTGCGAGGGACGGAAAAGTCAAAAGATTGATTTATGCCGCTTCAAGTTCCGCCTATGGCGACCAAAAAACTTTGCCTTTGGTAGAGAGCATGGAAGCCAAACCAAAAAGCCCTTACGGCCTTCAGAAATATATCGGCGAGCTGTACGCCAAGCTTTTTAGCGAAATTTACGACTTGGAAACAGTGTCTCTGCGCTATTTTAACGTTTACGGGCCTCGTTTTAGCGCCGAGGGGGCATATGCGCTTGTCATAGGCAAATTCATAGATTTTCGCAAGAAAGGCAAGCCGATGACGATTACCGGCGATGGCACGCAGACTCGCGATTTTACGAATATCCACGACATTGTGAGGGCTAACCTTTTAGCTATGAAAAGTAAAAATGTCGGCAAGGGTGAGGTGATGAATATCGGCGCTGGTCGGAATTTTTCGGTCAATCAAGTCGCTGAATTGATCGGCGGCCCAACCGTCCATATAGCTTCTCGGCTCGAGCCGCACGATACTCTTGCCTCAAATGCTTTGGCCAAAAAACTCATCGGCTGGACTCCCAAAGTGAAGCTGGAGGAGGGGATTGAGGAATTGAGAAAAGTCTATAAATTTTAAAGTTTGTAAGTTGGGAAGTTTTCTATTCTCTAATTCGCACGAATTAGAGATTAAAGAAAAAGCCACCGAAAAACAATCGGTGGCTGTTCGAAAATCTTTGAATTAGCACTCCAATTCAAGCGAGGGTATTTTTATCTCGCGCGAATGAACTTCCTCTCGGACCTTGGCAGCCAATTCTGCGAGAACTGTCTGCACTCTGCTTCGGTGCGTCAGTCGAAAGATCTCAGTAACTTTGAGAGCGCGCAGCGTTTCAAGCGCTTTTCCATCCGTGTTTTTTTTGAAGAAAGTGCAGTGATGTTCGCCGCTTGACGTTCGGTAAACCAAAGCTTGCCAAGTAACGAGGGAGCCAGATAGTCTTTTCATTTCTGATGAAAGTTTGAGTGTTGGCCGAGAACTTTTAAAAAGTTATCACATAAATATTTTCTTGTCAAGATATAGCGAATTTTTCATTAATCTGTATAATCTCCATCAATGGCAAAACGAAGAATAACGGCCTTACTACTTATCGTAATCGCAGCTGCGATTGGCTATTTTGTTTATACCACTGAAAAACCTATTGTTACGCCGGGAGCGACCGCCACATCGACACCCTCCGTTACGGCTTCTAATTTTGTATTTAAACTCGGTCTTGATTTAAACGGCGGCAGCCACTTAGTTTACGAAGCCGATACTTCAAAAATCTCTTCGAGCGATGTGCCGGAAGCTATGTCGGCCCTACGCGATGTCATTGAGCGTCGGGTGAATATGTTCGGTGTTTCCGAGCCTATTATCCAAGTTCAAAGCGGTGGAGTATTGAGCGCGGGCGGCGGCAACAGGCTGATCGTTGAATTGCCTGGTGTGACTGATATTGAGCAGGCCATTGCAATGATTGGCAAGACGCCACTTCTTGAATTTCGTTTAGTCAAAGAATTTCCAGGGTTGTCACAGGAAGAAATTGAGAAAAAAACTCTCGATGAGGTTTTCATAAATACCGGTTTATCCGGTCAATATTTGAAACGCGCCAATCTGATCTTCGACCAAACCACAGGTCAACCTAAAGTTGAATTGGTTTTCAATAGCGAAGGGGCTGATTTATTCGCCAAAATCACAAAGGAAAATGTCGAAAAAATTCTAGCGATTTTTCTAGATGGCGCGCCGATTTCCACTCCGGTTATTCGCCAAGAGATAACCGGCGGAACAGCCGAAATCAGCGGCAATTTTAAGCTTGATGAAGCAAAGACCCTTGTTCGCAATCTAAATTACGGCGCGCTTCCAATGCCGATATCCCTGGTTTCCACGCAAACTATCGGCGCTTCGCTCGGCGAGGTGGCTACGAAGGCCGGAGTTTATGCCGGCATATGGGCATTCATTATCATCGCCATCTTTTTAATCGTCTGGTATCGCTTGCCCGGGCTTTTGGCGACTATCGCTCTCGCGATGTATATCGCTTTGAACCTCGCTTTGTTTAAATTGATACCGGTCACTTTGACGGCTGCCGGCATTGCCGGATTTATCTTGTCGCTAGGCATGGCTGTTGACGCTAATATTCTTATCTTTGAGCGTATGAAAGAGGAGCTTCGTCGCGGCCGGTCGTTGGAAGATTCTATGAAAGAAGGATTCGCCAGAGCTTGGCTTTCAATCCGAGATTCAAATACCTCAAGCATCATTACTTCAATGATTCTTTATTTCTTTGCCACATCGAGCATTGTCAAAGGCTTTGCTCTAGTTTTCTTTATCGGCGTTGTAACCAGTATGTTTACAGCCATCACCGCATCAAGAACATTATTGTTTGCAATGAGACTGAAGGATAGCAAGATTTCGCGCTTCCTGTTTTTATCAGGTTTTAAATAAAGGAAAATAGAATTAACCTAATTACCTAATTTCCCCGCCTGCCTTCGCCTGAAGCCGATATTATCAATAATACAACGATTTGTTAAAATTTTATTATTCATCTGTTAAACAAAATAATCTGGCTCTGGCTTTGGCGGGCAGGTAATTAACCTAAACAATGTCAAAAAGGAAGAAATGTCTAAATTGGGATTTGTTTAGAAATTAGAGCAATTAGAATAATTAGAAATTAAATACCATGTTTGTCGTAAAACACAGAAAAATATTTTATACCATCTCCGGAGTGTTTTTTGTTGCCTCGCTTATCTCTTTGGCCGTCTGGGGATTGAATCTTGGCGTTGATTTTAAAGGGGGCACACTTTTGGAATTTTCATATCCTTCCGGCCGGCCAAGTTTGGAATCGGTAAACAGAGCCTTGGAGCCCTTAAAAATTGGCAGTCTCTCTGTCCGTCCAGCCGGTGAGAATAGTTATATTTTGCGGTCCAACCCCCTCGACGAGGCGACTCATCAAGCCGTTCTTGAATCCCTAGTTATTGACGGCAAAGTGGTGGAAGAGGTTCAGTTCAGTTCAATCGGGCCGGTTTTGGGCCGAGAATCGGCTTTCAAATCTCTCTGGGCGATTTTCTTTGTCCTCGTGGCTATCATTCTTTTCATTACCTACGCTTTTCGAAAAGTTTCAGCGCCGGTTTCTTCTTGGAAATATGGTTCAATGGCTATTATTGGATTGATTCATGACATTATTATTCCAATAGGAGTTTTTTCAGTACTTGGCAATTTCAAGGGGACAGAGATCGATGCTCTGTTCGTGACGGCGGTCCTCGTCGTTTTGGGCTATTCTATCCATGATAAAATCGTCGTCTTTGATCGAGTTAGGGAAAATTTGAAATTGGACTACGGTTCCAAAGGAAGCGATTTCGAGACTATCGTGGGGAACAGTATTAAGCAAACATTGGTCCGTTCAATCAACACCTCTGTGTCCACACTTTTGGCTCTATTCGCTTTATATTTCTTAGGACCCACAGCCACCCAGCCTTTTTCACTTGTCCTTATAATCGGCATTATCGCCGGCACCTATTCTTCAATTTTCATCGCCAGCCCGCTTTTAGTGACCGTAGAGAAATGGCAGAGAAATAAACTAGTTAGTAGAAAGTAGATGGTAGAAAGTGAAAAGAATAAAAGAGTAAAATATTTAGAAGATGTCATCGCGGTTCGCCTGTCAGCTGTGATCGTTTCCATTGTCATATTACTTTTAACTTTTTTGACGATCGTCTTTCGGGCATTCCACGTTGACTTATCTTTTTTTGAAGATATTAAATATCTTCAAGTCATTTGGTATGTAAATGAAATCCCAATGTTTGCAGTTTCATTGTTTGTTCTTGTATGGGTAATCGTTTTGGTAAGTTGTTTCATTTCTTTTAAAAAATATATGAAGGAGTTAAAGAGTCTGATAAATAAATCTGGTATTGACACGAATTTATAGTCAGCTAATATATTGATATGACATTAACAGGCAAAACTCGCGGACTCTTGCTAGGACTAGCACTACTTACACAAGGTGGAGACCTTGCCTTTGCTTGTTTTGAACCGAAAGACCCGAATCCAGACCCGAAACCAACCAACTAAAACAATCAAAATCACTAAAGGCCAGCTCTCCACCTCTTGGGGAGCTGGCTTTCGTTCTGGAGAGGAACCAGAATGACTGAAACACAGATAAAAGAGGGAGTTCTTTGGAAAATTTTATGGAAAAGGAAAATCGTACTCGGCCCGGGATTATGGATTATGTTCTGGCGGTTTCAAATATGAACATGATTCCCATTAGAGTTCTATCAATCGGTATTGGCTCAGACGAATCCGGACACATTACAACGATTGTTCATCTCGACGTATCCGGGTTGCCGTTTGAAGCCAATTTATCAGGTAGCTGGGCAGAGAGGGATGAGTTATTTGGTCAGTTACTGATTGCATTCGTCAGTTTGATTCAGATTTCTCAAAAGCCGCTTGTTTGTTGTTAGAGAAGTTTTTTACCTCGCCGCCCGTTCAGACTGATGTTTGTACGGGCTTTTTTATCGAACATCGTAAGTTATGTTGGGGACTTACGATGTCCCCACATCTATTTACAGACAGACATTGACAGAATTATCCTTAGCGTTAGACTTAAAAAATAATGCGAACACGAGGAATTATCACTATTAAGATTATCATTACCCCATTTTGTGGAGGGCTAACTCGTGTTTACTAAAAAATCTTAAACTTTAGCAAATACAAGTAAGCTCTTCACTCCCGGGAAGAGCTTTTTGTTGCCTCGTGTGAGGATGAACAAAATAAGTACTTAGGAAGAATGGTTTTTGCTCTTTGATTTAACATCATGAATGCTAAAGAGTCCACGGTCGGTTTTATTGACGAACATATCACTGACACAACGACACGAACCTTCGTCATTGAGAAGGTCGCTTTGCTTGAAAATCGGGGGTATTCATTTGACAGGGCGGCGGCTTCGCTTGAGCTTGCTGTCAGGCGTTGTTCGGGTAATGTCACACTTCCATTTGAGATTGTTTCGTATCACGTTTCTGACAGAGGCGACTTCGGAAAACCCAACAGCCATATTTGCGAGGCAATCGTCAAAATCAGAGTGGGCGGGGAGGAAATTCACAAAGTGTCAGATGGTAGTGGCCCGATCCATGCTCTCGACGGGGCTATCCGCTCGGCGCTCGAGGAGACTTTCAAAGATCTCAATGGCGTCAAACTTCTCGACTATTCGGTAAAAATGTTGAACGGGGCCCCGGGGGCTGCCGCCAACATCAGTGTACTGATTCAGTCTGGGAGAGGGACCGAAACCTGGTGGACAATCGGTGTCAGCCAAAATGTTATCGAGGCCAGCCTTCTGGCGCTTGTTGACAGCTTCGAGTTTGCACTGGTTCATGGTGGGTGAAGAGTCAGCTTTCTTTTAGAGGTGCAAGTTGCACCTCTTTTTCTTAATTTTCTGGCTAAAAAGCTATTAACACCGTATACACTTTCTAGGTTTAAGGCCTTATTGGGAGCGTTCGGGATGAACGCATAATAATTTGATGCGGGCGGAGCCCGTTCTTCTCCAACAAAGAAACCCTGTTGCCCTATAGGAAGTGTAAACAATTTGTGCACTTCCTATAGGGATTTCTTTATTTGACAAGCTTTTAGATGTGTATATAATAGCCCCTACACTCTAAATCTAATCCGTCCTTTGGACGGAGGCTATGTTAGAGCTGACCTTTGACAATTAAATAGATAGTTAAACCCTGTGAAAATCCGCCTACGGCGGATTCGCCATCTGGCGAATTTCACAAGGGTAAAGTATAAGTGTCCCAAAATTTTCATGCAGAAGGTTATGGGATAAGCGCCCGAGACTTTTTCGGTAAGGAAAAGTAGCGGGCAAATGCAAGTAAGTAACATTGTCCCGCGAAGCTCGCGATAGCGAGCGGAGTGGGATTGAGTTGCTCAAATATTTTACACAAATGTTTGAGTGAAGTACTACGCATATAATTTCAAAATCCTATTATCGTTGATTCATGATTTAGGTTGAGTGGGGAAAAGAAAAAGCAGAACAGATTTTTAACCCGAAAAACTTTTTTGAAAAAAAGTTTAACGGGCTAGTATTTTTTGTTTTGTTCCGTTCTAGAATTCTTATATTAAGAGTTTGATCCTAGCTCAGGATGAACGCTGGCGGCGTGGATAAGGCATGCAAGTCAAGGGGGCCCGCAAGGGCAACCGGCAGACGAGGTAGTAATAAGTAGGAACGCACTCGAGAGTCGGGCATAGCTCGTCGAAAGACGGGGTAATTCCCGATAGTCCCGCAAGGGTAAAGTTTTTCGCTCTCGAAGCGGCCTGCTCGGTATCAGCTAGTTGGTAGGGTAAAAGCCTACCAAGGCTATGACGCCTAGGGGAGGTGAGAGCCTGACCCCCACCGATGGAACTGAGAGACGGTCCATACACCTACGGGTGGCTGCAGTCGAGAATCTTCCGCAATGGACGAAAGTCTGACGGAGCGACGCCGCGTGGAGGATGAAGTGCTTCGGCATGTAAACTCCTTTTGCCAGGGAGGAAGTCTATTGACGTTACCTGGAGAATAAGAGGTTGCTAAACTCGTGCCAGCAGCAGCGGTAATACGAGTGCCTCGAGCGTTATCCGGAATTATTGGGCGTAAAGGGTGTGTAGGCGGTCATGTTAGTCTTTCGTTAAAGCTCCCGGCCTAACCGGGAAAATGCGGAGGAAACGGCATGACTTTGAGGGTGTGAGAGGTTTGCGGAACTCATGGTGTAGGGGTGAAATCCGTTGATATCATGGGGAACACCAAAAGCGAAGGCAGCAAACTGGCACATTCCTGACGCTGAGACACGAAAGCGTGGGGAGCAAATGGGATTAGATAAACGCTCGCATTGCTTTTTAAAAAAGACGAATGCTTCGGTAAATTGAAAATTATAGTCGGCTCGCGACGAAAAATTCATAACTCGCCGCGGTTACGCGGCTCAGGCAATGAATTTTTCTGTTCGCCTCCTTAATTTTCAAATTACCTCTCGCAAGTCTTTTTTAAAAAGAATGCTCGCTCCGTTGGAAAATACGGGGAGGAGAAAGAGCAAATGTCTCATTCCGCAGCAATGCGGAAAAGAAAATTTGGCTATATGCTGGAAACTCTGTGTATCCAATAATACCGCAAGGTAAAAATTTATTGGTGCAGACAATCAGCAGGGAAGACCTCGATGAACATCGGGGAACCCTCAGAGACTAAACGCCAAGCTCCGTCGAAAGATGGATGAAGATATAGTCCGACCTTCATGGCGACATGAAGAGGTAAACAGAAATGTTTTACCCAATTTACACACTTTGTTGAGAGTTCTTGTGCTCGGGTGGCGGAAAATGTGAGACGCGCCGGAGACATTATCCGGTGGCCAATGACCTTGCAGGTTCGAGTCCTGCCCTGAGCACCAAAATTTCGCGCGACACATAGAGCCGAGCAGGCCATGCGAAAATGGCGGTTCCGTAAGGAACATTGATGACCACGTGTCTCAACTGAGAGCTGCTTGTGTCGCGCTCTCAACAAAGTGTGTAAATTCGTAACAAAAGTGACCCCAGTAGTCCACGCCCTAAACGATGATCTCTCGCTTTTCGGAGTATCGACCCTCTGAGAGGCTTAGCTAACGCGTTAAGAGATCCGCCTGGGTAGTACGACCGCAAGGTTAAAACTCAAAGGAATAGACGGGGACTTGCACAAGCGGTGGAACATGTGGTTCAATTCGAT
>Ga0209542_10009529_pt1 | contig 17796 bp, 17 predicted proteins | sample RifCSPhighO2_01_FD_184028 | JGI IMG/M metagenome (GOLD analysis project Ga0209542, IMG submission 184028) | Soil microbial communities from Rifle, Colorado - Rifle CSP2_plank highO2_0.1 (SPAdes) (version 2) | ecosystem: Environmental > Terrestrial > Deep subsurface > Rock core/Sediment ...
ATTCAATAACAAGATTAATGTCATTAAAAGAAGAGCTTATGGCTTTAGGGATTTGGAGTATTTCAAGCTAAAAATACTCCAAAGTTGCGGCTTAAAGAGTCCTTAAAATCCGTGAAGAGCCAAACATTTCTTACCAGTAGTTTTAATTTCATCTTTTTTTTTCACTCCCTAGTTAAAGCTAACATTTAAAAGGAAAAGAGGCCTCTATCCTCAATCATGACTGTCTTAACTGCCGATTGGGCGCCTTTGGCGCTTCGCCTGGTTCTCGGCGTCATCTTCATCGTCCATGGCTATCCGAAGCTGAAGAATGTTAAAGCCACTGCCCAATGGCTGGTAGCATCCGGCTTTAAACCTGGCAGGTTTTGGGCGTTTGTCCTCGGCTTTTCCGAATTCTTCGGCGGGTTTGCGCTGCTCATCGGCTTCTTTTCCCGGTTTGCAGCAGCTGCGCTGATCATCAGCATGGCCGTTGCCACGCTTTTGAAAATTTTCAAATGGAAGACTCCGTTTACGGCGATGGACAAGATGGGCTGGGAATTTGATGTGCTTATTGTTGCCGGGCTTATCGTCTTATTCTTGCTCGGTTCTGGAGCATTGTCTATTGACCAGCTGTTGGGATGGAGATGGGGATAGAAGTGATTGCTGTAGTTCTGTTTTGAGTTATCATTTCTTGAATGTTGCTTAACAGGAAGAATTAAATGGAAAAAAAGTAGCGGAGGGTGGATTTGAACCACCGACCTCTGGGTTATGAGCCCAGCGGGCACTCCTAGCTGCCCTACTCCGCTGTATGAATCTCAGAAAAGAGGGTGGTTTAAAAAGGTTTAGGAGAAAGGGGTGTAGTAAGTCCAGTCTGCTTGTGAGAGCTAAACCTTTATATATTTTTCTTAATCTCTTACTCACCATGAAAAAGAGGGAAGTTCGCCGCAGTAAAGCTATTCCTATCATTCTTACCATTGTTGCCGCTTTCGTTGTCCTGTTTATTCTCCTTCCGCTCGCTTTTAGCCTTTTCGATGGCTCCAATTTCGGCAATGTGGCGCTTATCCCTCTGGAAGGTATCATTACGTCCAATGGCGGAAAGATGCTGGGTGAAGTGACAATTTCCTCTGCCGACATTATCCAATTTGTGGAAGAAGCAGAAGAAAATCCGCAAGTAAAAGCTATTGTTCTGGAAATAAACTCGCCTGGCGGCTCTGCCGTCGCTTCGGATGAAATTGCCGCTGCCGTCAAGAAAGCAGAAAAGCCCGTTGTGGCTCTGATCCGCGAAGTGGGCGCTTCCGGCGGCTATTGGGTAGCCTCTGCTGCGGACCACATTATTGCTAATCGCATGTCTATCACGGGCAGCATCGGCGTCATTTCCTCCTATCTGGAATTCAGCGGCCTGATGGAAGAGTATGGCGTGGGCTATGAGCAGCTGACCGCAGGCAAGTACAAAGATATGGGCGTGCCGTACCGCAAGTTGCAGGACGAAGAGAAAAGCATTTTCCAAAGCAAGCTCAATACTATCCACCGCTTTTTCAAAGAGGAAATTGCCGAAAATAGAAAGCTGAGCGAGGAAGCAGTTGAACAGCTGGCAACCGGAGAATTTTTTCTTGGGGTAGAAGCATTTTCTCTCGGCTTAGTCGACGAGCTGGGCGATAAAACTGCTGTTGAAGAATATCTGAAAACCGTGCATGGCCTGGAGAGCGTTGATTATGTGGAATATCGCCGGGAAGTGGGCTTTTTTGAGCTTTTCACTGGCGTTTTTTCCGGCTTTTCCTTCAGCATGGGCGAAGGCTTTGCATCCCTGCTGCTGCGCTCACCAAATGGCATACTGTTGACCTGATAAGGAAAAATCAATGAGACGGAACAATAAAGCAAAGTACCCTCTGGCGTACGAAAAAAGAGAAGTATGGATGTTTGCAGCGGTGCTGCTCTTCGTGATCGGCCTTAGCAGCGTGGTATTTCTTACGGGGGGCAGCATTATGGGGGCAGTTTTGGGAGTTCCCACGGGAGAATCAGCAGCAGAGAATGACGGGAGTGCTGAAAGCGTCTTTGATGAGCGTGTTCGTGATGCCGTTGCTGAAGAAGGGGAAGTATCGGTAATCGTCGTGCTGAAAGAGAGCGCTTCTTCTGATGCGCAAGCGGTGCAAGAGCAGCAAGCAGCCGTATTGGAGACTTTAAGCCCAGAAGAGAAAAGGCTGTTTGGCTTTACGGTTCAAGAAAAAGAGTTTACCGTCGAGCAGCAGTATGCCGTCCTGCCTGCTTTTGCCGGAACAGTTACAGAGGCCGGCCTGGAGGAATTGGCTAAGAATCCGGCGGTTGAAGCAGTAGTTCTCAATGGCGTGAAGCATATTTTCCTGGACGATTCAGTGCCGCTCATTGGCGCTTCACAAGTCTGGCAGGTGCAGGTAAATGGCACAAATATCACCGGAGCAGGAGAAACGGTCTGCATCATTGATACGGGAGTCGATTACACGCATCCCGCTTTAGGGGGCACGTTAGGCGTAAAGGTTCTGGGCGGCTATGATTTTGTGAATGATGATGCCGACCCCATGGACGATCATGGGCATGGGACACATATCGCGGGCATTGTGGCTTCGACGGATGCCACCTATAAAGGGGTTGCGCCTGATGCGAAGATCATTGCCATGAAAGTCTGCGACCCTTCCGGGAGTTGCCAGGATAGTGATGTTCTCGCGGGAATCGACTGGTGCATCTCCAATGCCAACATCTACAATATCTCCGTTATCAGCATCAGCTTGGGCGGGGAGCAGTCTAGCGATTATTGCGATGCTGATTTGGGAGCCGCGTATGCGCCATCTATAAACGCTGCCGTTGGGCAGAATATCAGTGTGGTTCTGGCCACAGGAAATACTGGCGGAGGATTCAATAATCCCACGGCGGGCATTGCAGTTCCCGCGTGCGTCAAAAACGCTACCAAAGTGACCGCTTCGACAAATAACGATGCCATTGCTGGCTTTGCTTTCCGGCATCAGAACTTTCCGGAGATTCTGGCTGCACCCGGGGTAAGCATTACTTCTCTGAAGAAAGACGGCGGCAGCATTACGTATACAGGAACATCCATGAGCACGCCCCATGTTTCCGGTGCAGTGGCTTTGCTTCAGCACTATCGAAAACTCGCATACGGCAAAGAAGCGACTCCTGAAGAGATAGCTACTAAGCTGCGGCTGAGCGGCATTCCCATTGCTGACGGCAGTACCGGAACAACTTTTTCCCGCATTGCCTTACTTGCCGCGATGCAGCCTTTCATCAATTTCACTGCAGACACGCCGCAAAACGGCACGGTGCTGAACAGTACTCCCCTCTCGAATAGCACTAATAGCACCAATGTGACGATAACGGTGGGAATAACTTCTGATGTTCCGCTGCATAGGGCAATAGTGGAATGGCAGTATCCCAATGGGACAGTGCAGAATGTCACGATGATACCGGTTGATGACGAACTGAAACGGTTCTCCATCAATCTTTCCGTACTCGAGAAAAGGCTGCATGCATATCGGGTGTACGGAAGTGATGCAGTTGGAACTACGGGAAAAACCGGAGTACGAATGCTCCAGCTTGCGGGGAACAGCGGGAACAGCTCAGAGAATAATTCCTCACCCACCCCCACGTCGTTATCCACCCAGCTCATCTCTCCGCTCAACAATTCCCGATTTGGCGGGGCAGTTATTTCTTTTAACGCGACGGTGAATGTCTCTCAGCCTGTTTCCAGCGTCCGCTTTGTCGTTACCAATGCGTCTTTGACTGCCGCAAATGAAACCCTGAATGTAACTCTCTTTGCCTCTTCGCTCGATAACCGCAGCTGGAATGCTTCTCTGGACGCGCTGCTGTTGAGCGATGGTAATCATGTGGTTACGGCGTTCGTCAACGATACAACAGGGCGGGAAAATCAGAGTGCTGCCATCAATTTTACCGTCGATAAAACCAGCCCGATAATCGGCACGGTGCTGGCGAATGTGACAGAGAATGCCAGCACCATCACTTTTTCGCTTGATGAACTAGCCAATGCCAGCATTGCCTACTGGTCGGCAGTCCAGGAAAGCCTTACGGCAGTAAACGTCTCTTTCGCTCCAACACAGACGTTCTTGCTCACCCCGCTTAACGCTTCAACCATCTATTTTTACAATCTTACGGCCTGCGACGACCTCAGTAATTGCCGGACGAACGGAGTGTATACTTTTACAACTCTCGCCCTGAACGTGAGCAACCAAACCGGGTTGCCGGAGAATAATTCGTCAAATTCCTCTCCGGACAATTCTTCAAGCAACAACAACGCTTCAAATGACTCGTCAAATAATTCTTCCAACAGTGATGGAGGCAGCAATGAGAATAATAATGATGATAGCTCTGCCAATAATTCTTCTAGCTCATCAGGAAGCTCTGGGTCTTCGGGCGGCAGTGCAGGCGGCGGCAGTAGCAGTTCTGCAAGTGCAGAAACGGAGAGTGCTCCTGAGCCCGTTCCTGAAGAAACTCCCCGCTCTTTAACAACCGCAGCCGTTGCTGACGAGAGCCCTGAGCCAACGATTGAAGAAGTTCCCGAACCTGTCGAAGAGATTCCGGAAGTGGCAACGGGCTCTGCTGAACAGGCCATACAGCTGAACGCCGGTGAAATAACGGAAGTGGCTTTTACTGATGCGCTGATCCCAATTAGAAAGCTGATTGTAGAAGGGAGAACGGCGAAAGAGGTGACTGTTACCGTCCAAAATATGAATACGCTTCCGGAAGGCGTTCTGGCCCTGGAAAATGCGTATCAATATCTCGAGATCAAAGGCTTAGCAAGCGGTGATTTTAGTAATGCACAAGCACAATTTGCCGTGCAGAAATCCTGGCAGGAAGAGCAGGCTGCTGCCGGCCGTGTGGTAGTTCTTTTCGTGCATGAAGATGAGGGATGGGAACCTTTGTCGACAAAACTGATAGAAGAGCAGGATGATACAGTAGTCTATGAAGCAGAGGTTCCGCACTTCTCGCTCTTTGCCATTGGGGCACAGGAAAAAGGCGGCTTCTTAGTGGGCGGAGCAATTGCCAATATCTTTTCTGGAGCATCATCAGGCAGCGCCGTCATTGTCGGATTTTTTGTCCTGGTGCTGCTGGGGAGCGGCATTCTCTTGCTGGTGCTCAGAAAGCGCTCTAAAAATGCTGCAAGCAATGAAGATGAACGGCTCTTAAGGTTTGAATGAGTTGGTCTTACTGTCTTGGGCGTTTTGAAATTTTTTTCACTCTTTTAAGAATTTAACCAGAGGCATCGGATCAAGAACATGCTCCAGCAAAGGATTGCCTCTGTGCATATAGCCATCAATCGCCTCGAGATGCTGCGCATAGTGCCTGATGAACGTTTCGTCCATGCGCTGGAGATGGAGATGCGGAGCCCAGCCGCCATTCACCTGCGTTTCTCCGACAGTGCCGAGAACAGTTCCTGCTGCATAGATTTCTCCGACGAGAAGAGGGATATCATGCCGCAAGTGGCCGTAAATAAAGTACTGGAGTGATTCCAGTGATTGGACTAAAACACGCCCGCCCCAGCCGCCATAGCTTTCTTTGTCCAGCATAATATGCTCGACACGAGAGCGCTCCAGCAAAGCGGTTTCTGTTCCCACGGGAACCGCGAAGTCGACGCCCAGATGGATAAACAATTGCTGCTCTTTTTGATAGTGGTCTTTCCAGAGATGGGAGCGGTCTTCGAGGAAGCCGCCGAAACTGTACTCCGCTCCCCGGGCGCGGTGGAGCGAATGGGTCCATGCCAGTTTTGCTACGGGATCAGTGAAATCAATGCTGGCGCTCTTTGATTCTTCGTTAAGATTGAGCTCAATCCATTTTCCGGGCTGAAGATGGGGGAAAAGGTTCATAGTATAAACATAACCTGCAATCTTCTTTATCTTTCCCCTTAGGGGCACGCCCGCAGTCGAATCAGCCAAGCCTTGCTGGCTGCTCCTTACCGCTTCTCGAACCTGCACCCCCAGGAACATGAACCGTACACGTTAAGGCTGCTTCCTTCCGGATCTGACCTGATTCCCTGCACGACCATCCCCCGGGACAGATCGTCAGCAAAGACAGTAAGGACCAGTAAAACAAAACTGACCCTTCCTTGGGCTTCGGCTCTGTGTGAAGCCCGTTCACAGTAACAGCGCAGGGCTAGCGCGCCAGCCTAGCTCTCCCTAGGTATTAGTGAGTAAAAAGAAAAGAGGTTTAAAATGGTTGTGTTTTTTTTTTGCCTTTTTTGTAAACGCCAGTTTTTTAAATACGGGGCATTTTTTCTCATGGTATGGACGCCGTTGACCTGACCAAAAAGCTCCTTGCCCTGCCGACCGTCTCTGGCAAGCTTCTCCAGTGGAACGATAAAGAGGTATTACATGCTCTGCTTGAACAGAGCGGTTATGAAGTGCTGCCTCTGGAAAGAGCAGGTGATGCATCCCATTATGATTCCTATCATTTTCTCGCTACGAAAGGTGATGCACCAATACATCTTGCCTTTCTCAGCCATTATGACGTTCTTCCTGCCGGCGAAGGCTGGGTTTCTTATCCGTACCTCCCGCGGGAAGAAAACGGCACTCTCTTTGGCTGCGGTGTTGGCGTGAAAGCCGGATTGGCTGCCCAACTCTTGGCAGCCGATGAGCTAGCAGAAAAAGGCTTGCGTGTTTCTTTGTTTATTTCCGGAGATGCACTCACAACTTCTTTAGGCATGCTTGAACTGCTGCAAAAGAATGCTGTTCCCATTGACTATGCACTGGGCGGAGAACCAACCAGCCGTGAGAAAAGCGGCGACACCATTATCGTCGGCAGGCGGGGCGTCATTCAAGGGGACATTACCCTTGCAGGAAAAGCTGGCCACGCTGCTGATACTCTTGCGGAAGACAATGTGAACCATCAGCTTTGGAAAGTCTTGCGCATCTTAAGCCCGACCTTTTACGGTGAAACAGAAGACTTTGCCGCTTCTGAATTCCACTTGACGGGCATCACTTCGGGAGGAAAAGCCTATGACCAGGTTCCGGCATCTGCTACGGTTCATTTTGATGCCCGCCTTTCACCTCGCTTGTCAAATGCTGAGTTCATTTCACTTCTGGAGAAAAAAGTACAGCATGCTGCCCAAAAGAAATTTCCTGCAACGGTAACCTTAACAAAAAATATCTCTTATTATCATACCCGTGATCAGCCATACTGCTCGCTCATTGCTGAAGCGGTTACAGAAATACTTGGTGAAGCGCCTGCTTTCAGTACTGCTGGCGAGATGTCAGAAGCGCGCCATTTTGCAGAGCAGCATATTCCGGTGGTGGAGATTGGTGTTCCCGCCAGAGACCTGTACGGTGCTGAGGAACACGTAGCCATTGCCGAAATACGGCGGTTACAAGAATGTTATACCCATATTGGTGAAAAATTGCTCAAATGCAAACAGAAAGAGCTTCCCGAACCTACTCTTTGAGAAACGTTTTCGCCTTTTCCAACAGCGACCAGACCGCATTGACTTCTTCTTTGGAAAGCCGCCCTAAGCGGGTAAAGGTGAATTCGCCATCAGCAGTCTTATTCTGCCGGGTTATCTGGATCTTTGGCTGGCCTTTATTATAGGCATACACGGCAACGGACAGCTTGGTTCTTTCCAACAGCACTTCCTGAGAAAATAATTCTTCATCCAGGCTTTTGTCAAAACGAGGCATAATCTTTTAATAATTACGTTAAATTATATAAATGTTATGAAGAATGGCAGAAATTTAGCCGGTCCGATGGCTGGCTTGGCCAAAAGGGCGAGGCGAGCATTTCCATCTGAAAGCCTAGCCCGTTCATTCCACCGCTTTCGAGAGTTACGGAAAATCTGCTGCCAGAATTCTTGCCAGCGGTGGCGAGCCTCGCCGGCCTGCCAGCCATCGGGCTTAAACTGTTATGAAGAATAAATGGCTTATACATCCAAATTGACGACTTCTTTTGCATGCATTTCAATAAATTCTCTTCTTGGCTCGACTTCATCGCCCATCAAAATGGTAAACATGCGATCGGCAGCAATGACGTCTTCTATCGCAATCTGCTTCAATTTTCGGGCAGCAGGATCCATGGTGGTTTCCCAGAGCTGCGCGGGGTTCATTTCTCCTAAGCCTTTGTAGCGTTGGATGCCGACGCCTTGCGAACCGCCCCATCCCTGCACCAGCTTTTCTTTGGCCGCATCATTATAGGCATACTGTATCTCTTTACCGCGCTGCACGCGGTAGAGGGGCGGCAAGGCCACAAAGACATGGCCTTTTTCGATGAGGGGCAGCATGTACCGATAGAAGAATGTGAGCAGCAAAGTCGTGATATGGGATCCATCAACGTCGCTATCGGTCATGATGATGATTCTCTCATAGCGAAGCTTTTCCATCTTGAATTCTTCTCCCGCGCCACAGCCGATGGCGGAGATCATGGCAATAATCTCGCGGTTTTCCATAATTTTGTGCAGGCGGGCTTTCTCGACGTTGAGGATTTTTCCGCGCAACGGAAGAATAGCCTGGAATTCCCGGTTTCTCCCCATTTTCCCGCTTCCTCCGGCAGAATCTCCTTCCACTAAGAAGAGTTCGCATTGTTTCGGATCTTTGTTGCTGCAATCTGCTAATTTTCCCGGCAGGCCGGCGCCTTCCAAAGCGCTTTTTCTTCTGGTTAATTCCTTCGCTTTTCTTGCTGCTTCCCGGGCAGCGGCGGTTTCTGCGCATTTGCCGACGATAATCTTCATGCTTTGCGGATGCTTTTCCAGATGGGTGCGCAGATCTTCAAAAACGAGGGAAGAGACGATGCCGAAGACTTCGCTGTTTCCCAGCTTGGTCTTGGTCTGCCCTTCAAAAAGAGGCTCGGGAACTTTGATGGAAATGACCGCCGTTAAGCCTTCCTTGACATCATCTCCGGATAATTTCAGGCCTTTGCTATTACTCTGCTCTTGGGCGAACTGGTTCAGCACCCGGGTTACTGCGGTCTTGAAGCCGGAAAGATGCGTGCCGCCCTCTATGGTGTTGATATTGTTCACAAATGAAAATACCATTTCCTGATAGCCGGCATTGTAGCGGAGCGCTACATCCACCATTACGTCGTCTTTTTCTCTGCTAAAAGAGATGACTTCATGCAGCGGACGCTTGTTCTGGTCGACGTACTCCACAAACTCCTTGATGCCACCGTCATATTTGAAGATCTCCCCTTTTGCTTCTCCCCGCTCGTCGGCCAGCTCAATTTCAAGGCCTTTGTTGAGGAAAGCCAATTCCCGCAGGCGCTTGGCCAGGATGTCGTAATGGAATTCAATAACCTGAAATATCAAGGTATCTGGCTTGAAATGGACGATAGTGCCATTTTCCGGAGAGGTGCCCGTAACTTGTAGCTCGCTGACGGGATTGCCGCGCTCATATTTTTGGTAGTAGGTATGGCCGTCCCGCTTTACTTGGATCTGCAGTTCAATAGAGAGAGCATTGACGACGCTGAGGCCGACGCCATGCAGGCCGCCGGACACTTTATACGCGCCTTTCTCAAACTTGCCGCCGGCATGGAGCTTGGTTAAGGCTACCTGAACAGCAGGAATGCCTAACTGCGGATGGATATCAACCGGAATGCCCCGCCCATTATCAAAGACCGTTACCGAATTATCAGGGTGCACGATAACTTTTATTTTGGTACAGTAGCCGCCTAAAGCTTCGTCGATGGAATTATCGACCAATTCCCAAACGAGGTGATGCAATCCTCTAACGCTGGTATCGCCGATATACATGCCCGGACGCTTTCTGACAGCTTCCAAGCCTTCCAAGACCGTAATCTGAGCAGCGCCGTACTGGGGCCTTTCTGCCGGCTTTTGTTCAGTTTTTTGGGCGGGCAGAGCGCTGCCTGTTGGTGCGGGAAGGGCGGCTATCTGAGCATCTTTTCGAGAGTCTTCTGGTATCGGAAGGTGTCGTTCTTCTGCCACGATAGCGGGGGCTGTTTCGGGAGTCATTTTTATTTGAAAATAAGCATGAAATTTTTCTTTTTGCCGTCGAGAAACGACAGTTTTCTTGAGAGTTTTTGGGGTTATAAAGGTTTCGGTGAGGTTCAATGGTTACTAACATGAAGTAGCAAAATATGTGGAAAAGTTTATAAATAGATGCTCTTTTTGGGGATTATCACTAGTAAACACTAAAAGCGTGGAGGTTTGAAAATGGAACAAAACAGTAAGAATGGTTATCTAGCTCCGAGTGAGGATTATGTTGCTTTGCGAGCGCTGTATAATGAGTTGGGTTCCCGATATGTAAGGAACAGAGTTGACTTTCCTAACGCTTTCTTAGATGTGGGTGGCAGATTAGTATCGGGGAACATTACTCCAGAGACCCTTGACTCTTTGCTCGACTTACTTATTAGCGCAGAGAAAGAATTGGGAACAAAGATTGAGAACCATGATGCCAGACAGTATGATGATCCTCTGTGGGATGACGACCCACGGCATGAAAGCTGTAAGCTGTAGTAGTATAGCTGCGGCAAGTAGGCTGCGACTGCGGCATAGGGGGCTTAGAAATAAAAATGACCAAAAATTTTGATCCATATGACCTCTCGGGAATACTCATTAATGAATGTGCCCCCTATCTTCGACAGAATAATCTTGAATCTATTTTTATCGAAAAAAAGTTCGCTTTGACTGGCTCAGTGAACAGTGGGCAAAACCACGCCATCCTCTACAAGATTAACTATGGGGAGGAATCATTGAATCTCACACCAGAGGAGTTAGTGGGTTTTACACAACAATTCGCAAGAGAAGTACCTACTCCAAAACACCATGCTCCAGAATACTTTACAGAACAAGCGAAGCGACTGGCAAGAAAGCCAAATCCGGGATTAGCCGATGCTTTAGCTGAATTCCAAGCAGGAAGTGTTGATAGACAATTTGGAGTAGACTACTTAAGAAATTTCGTGAAGCAAGATGCAGCTATCTCTGATGCAGAACTTGGCAGCTATGCTTTGGAGCTTGACATTCGATCACCAGACAGCCATTATGGACGTCACTTTAAAAACAGATATTTTGATGCTCAGTTTAACTTCTGCTTAACGTACGATAGCCAGAACATTGCCTGTGTTGGCTTTGATGTCGTTGAAGGGCGGATGTTCATCCGGCAAATTCAGGGCGAAAGGGAGAGAAAGAACCAGTTAAAACCAGTAAAGTGGGAACGAGCTCTCGTTCAGTATGCAGTAAAATGGGCTGAAAGATATGCCGTTCCTGAAGTGGCAATTCTTTCCGTCGATAATAACAAATGGGCAGCTGTTAATAGAGGTCTTAATCGCACACAAGGAAAAATGCTCTATGATGTCACGGCCCGAAGATGCGGGTTTAGCGAAAGAGATCCTGATGGAAATTATGTGAAGCGATTAGACACTCGAGAACCTATTAAAGTAGGAGAAATGGAAGCAGTGAGCTCCATTGCAGCGTAGGATGACTGAGAGAGCAGAAAAAATGGAAGACGATACACGAAAAGAAGTCGTACAGCAGGAGCCGGGCATACTCCAAGCCCTCGATGATTATCTGAAAATTACCGTCGAGTTTCCCTACGGTTTTCTGGGCAGGCAAGCCAAGAAAAACGCTCGCATTTTTTTACGGCAATTAGACCGGACGAAAACCGGCTTCCAGCTCGAAGAGCTTATCGAAGGGATGAGCATTCTTTATGCAGGCCATGTTTTCCAGTCCGATGTCGTCAAGAAGAACAGCCCTCTGGGAAGCGTCGGCGAGCTTACCGTTCTGGTTTCCGGTTCTCCTGCGTATCTAGAAGCCTGCAAAGCTGCTACCCTTTCCACGGAAGCGGAGACTCTGGCTTCTTCGTTTGAGAGGGTCAATTCAATGCAATATGATATTGAAGTAGAGACCCCCCTTTATGCTAGTAGGAAGTTTTGTGAAAGACTAATAGATCAAGTAACAAATTTTGCACGAGAGGAAGGCTGTATTTCTCGTATTAGTGAAATTACGCGATGGCACTATGATGATAAAGAGGATGTTTCTTTATCTGTTACCGCTTCCATTAATGGCCCTCCCCTTTCTGCTTTGCGCTGTCAAGAACGGATTATGGCACTTCAAGCAAATACCACGAAGCTTAACCAGTTTTTCTTCTATGATCCACTGGCTGCTGCGCAGAACGTTGGGCAAAAAGCTGCTGCTCAGGAAGCAAAAACTGTTTACAGTGATGCCAGGTCCTCGCGCTTAAATACGCTTCAGGAAAAAAAGTACTTTTCAAAATAATTTTGCATTGCTCACCCATTTTTAGGTAAAACAATACCAAAAAGTAGGTAACATGCTTTATTCTGTTCTAAGAACATAAGATCCCCCGGTAAGAATCCCCCTAATTAGAGGATGATACCCTTATCACCTCTAAACCAAGCTCAGTTATGGCTTAGGATTTTTTCTTTATCTCACCAAAATTTCTTTGGTCTGATCTAGAATGCTTTTTGCCAACTGTAACAATTCCTGATATTCTTTGTTTTCCAGTGATACTTTAGTACTGTATTGGTACTCTTCTCTCAGGCTTATGGCAGTGTCTGGTGCTTCTCGTGCCTCCATGAGATTCAACGTGCTTACTTTCTCAAGAACGTTCCGTTCCAAGGTAATCCTCTTGTCGTCTATTAAACTGGCGATAACGGCAAAAGTGCATTCCTGGTTTCGGCTTTCATATCCAAACTTTGCTAAAATAGCCAGAAAACAATGATAAATCGTATAGAAGAGACTGCTGGAGCACCAGTCGGTAAAACCTCCTTTTTGTAGATAGAGCGTTACTTTGAGATTATGTTCCGCTTTGGCTATATGTTCTCTTGCTCTCTCCGAATCTGGCATGACTTCAATAAGCCCACGGTGCTTTCTTCCTTCTTGCAATTCTTTCTTGGCTTTCTGCAAACACCAGCGGAGCTTATTCTTTGCGTGACTCATTATACATATCCAGGAACTTTTCTTCTCCTTTTACGACGACACCTTTTATGGCGTTCAGAAGCGGTTTGTCCCTCTTTTTAATGTTTTTGATCATGTCTTCCTCTGTTTGATAGAGGGGGTGGATTTTTTTAATATTGAGTTCGTTAAGTTCCTCTATCTCTTTTTGCAGTTGGGAAAATATCGTTTTATTCGTTATCAGAAGAAGATCAATATCGTTAGGATTTTGCTTCTGTAAGATTGAACCGAAAAGGACAATAATCTCTGCGTTCTTTATTTTCTTCACTTCGGTAATCCATCTTTTAATTTGAGGGCTTGCAGAGTGCGCTTCCCGCGCTAAGATGAAGGAAACGTATTTACGGGCGTACAGTTCTTCACTAGCAATACGATAAGTAATGGCATTGCCGATTCTTTTGGATTTGACAACTGCCTCTTCTTCGAGCCTTTTGAGTATTTTCAACGTCCCCATGGGGGTTATTCCTACCACTTTTGAAAGGCTATTCGCATTGTAGATTACTTCTGGGCTTTTAACTAAGAGGAGTACAATGTCCATTTCGGCTTTGGTGATTCCTTTCATATAAACTCCAAGTTTAACAATATAAACTGGAGGTATATAAACTTTCCGCCCATTATCACCAGAATACTCGTAATTACTTTGCGAGATAGTTACGCTATCAGGTCTTCGTGTTCCCCCCATAAAACGCCATCTCTTCCGTCTTCTCGTCGACAAAGATGTGCGTTCGTTTCCGGAAGCGCTCTTTCACTTCCTGCTGATGCTCGGCTGTCTTTTTGCCGCTCAACCCCACCTGCGGCGTTCTCGTGCAGTAGTCCAAAGCCGTGAATTCCTTCTCGCTGAGCGCCCGTTCCTGAAATGCCGGAAAGTCGATCCAGGTCTTCCACACACCGTCAATCTTGAACTTCTGTTTGGCAAACATGACGACGCGAGAGGGCACGTGGTCAGAAACAATCTCATAGTCCGGCAGGTGCTTCGCGAGTTCCTGGGAGAAAGCCACCACTTCTTCATGCAGCGGCATGTTCTCCATGCTGAGCCGCTGCTGCGACGGCCCGACGAACATGTAGGCCTTGGCTTCAATGAAGTCCGGGCTGCCTCGATGAATAAGTTCTGCATACTTCTCCAGCAGCAGGTCGTTAATCCCTTTGATGATCGTCAAGCGCACACAAGTCCGCTGCTTTTTCTGTGCCAGGTACTCAAGAGACTGGTTCAGCCGTTCCCAGTAATCTTTGAACAGCGGCAGATCGACGTCCTTAAGCAATTCTTTTGTCGGCGCATCCACGCTCACATACAGCTGGGTTATCGGATGTAAGTCGCGGATCTGTTCCGGATATTGGGCATTCGTGACGAGAAAGGTGGAAATGCCCTGCGCATGGAATTGGTCAATGAGCTCGTTTATGCGTGGATAAAAAATCGGTTCACCCGTCAGCGAAAGCGCCACATGCTTGACGGTTCGAGAAAGCGCATACGCCCGCTTGCTGGCTTTTTCATTGCCTTTGAAGCCGATCAAGAGCTTATGGTGGGCTTCCAGGCTTCCTTTGAGGATAGCTTCTGGCTCATCCACGCCCCACTTCCAGTCGGTGCTTACGGGCGCTTTATACCCCCGCCAGCAGAAGGTGCAGCGGTTCGCACAACTTATCGATGTCGTTATCTGCATGCACTGGTTGCTCATGATGCCATAGAACTTCAGCTTATAGCAGCCGCCTTCGCCTTTGATCATGTTTTTGGTCCAGCCGCAGGTCTTGACGGCGGAATGGCTGCCGATGATACGATACTGCTGCTTTTCCAGTTCGGCTTTGGCTTCGGGGGTTAACATCTGAAAAGCTGAAAGAGCTTGCTTTAAAAAGGTTCTGACGTGAACATTTAAAAACCTCTCTCTGTTCCCTGTTTCTATGTTAACACTAAAACAAGTCGCCCTGCTTCGCAATGAACTCAAAACCGCTCAGCGCCCCTTGTTTTTCTATGATGACGATCCGGATGGCCTGACGTCTTTCCTGCTGCTTTACAAAGTATATCGCGAAGGCCGGGGAGTGATCGTAAAGTCCTCATCCAAGCTGGAGAAGCCCATGCTGGGAAAAGTCGAAGAGCAGAAGCCGGACAAAATCTTTGTGCTGGATGTCCCCGTGATCGAGCAGGAGTTTGCTGACGGTGCCCACGTCCCCATTTTCTGGATTGACCATCATCAGCCCCTGCAGGTGAAGAACGTCCAGTACTTTAATCCCCGTGTAAAAGACCCGGATATTTACATCCCCACGTCGCGCATGGCCTACCAGATCAGCACTCGTCACGAAGACCTGTGGATCGCTGCCGTTGGCTGCTTTGGAGATTATTATTTGCCAGACTTTCTTCGGGAGTTCTTAGAGCGCTATCCTGCCCTTCTTCCCAAAGCCTTGCCTTTGCCAGAAATCTTATACCAAACGCCCGTCGGCAAACTGGTGCGCATTTTTTCTTTCCTGCTGAAAGGGAAAACGACGGAAGTGTATAAGTGCATCAAGATCCTGACGCGGATTGCTTCTCCGGACGAGATCCTGCAGCAGAGCACTCCTGCCGGCAAATATCTCTTCCAGCGCTTTGAGCAGATTAACCAGCGCTACGAGCCGTTGATCGAGAGAGCCCGGCAGCAGGCCACCAAAAGCAAAGTGCTGCTGTTCCACTATCAGGAAGATGAATGGTCTTTTACGGCAGACTTGGCGAACGAATTGGCTGCGGCCTACCAAAAGAAAGTGATCATCATCGCCCGCGAGAAAGGCGGTGAGATGAAATGCAGCTTGCGGGCGCAATTTCCCATCCTACCCGCTCTGGAGAAAGCTCTAGTGGGCATCGACGGCTTTGGTGGCGGGCATCCGAATGCCTGTGGGATGGTCATCAAAAAGCCGGATTGGGAACGATTCCTGCAGCGTTTCAAAGATGAGGTAGCGTGAAGGAGCATGAGCTTCATTACTCCGATTATTCTGGCTGTGCTGGCGGGTTCTGGCGTTCTATTTGGCATCCTGCTCTCCTTCCTGGCTCCGGATGAACGGCTGCGGGGCGGAAAGTATCTTGCCTTTCTCAAAACTGTTCTCTTCCTAGCAACAATTGTTGTACTCGGCATAGCGCTGTTGCAGCAGCAAGGAGCAGTCTTGGTTTCTGTAGCTCTCATTCCTGTTGCTTTTTTCCTGCTGGGGCAGGCAAAAAAGGAAACACTTTGGAAGATCATGTTTACGAATGCCACCGTGCTTTCGATGGGAGCAGCCCTCTTTTTGCTTGATGGCAGTTGGCAGCTTTTCGTTGCCAGCCTGCTCTTCCTGTACGGCCTGCCTGCCGGAACGCTGCTGCGCCCGATCCCACAGCCCTAGAAATTGTATAAAAGCATCACCCCCCTCATGACCACAGAGAAAAAATTAGAGGAAAAAAAGAATCTCGAAGCCACGCTGAAAGAGAAAGTGCTTCCCCTTGTTGAGGAGCAGCTGGCCAAGCATTGGGGTGTGACCATTCCACAGCTGGAAGCTGACATCACCGACCAGCTGAAGCAGGAAGATACTCTTTTTTACATCTCTCCGCATACACCGTTTCGAGAAGCCCGCAAGCAATTCAAGGCGGCTTTTCTGCGCCGTGAGCTGCGTTCCCATCAGGGCAACATTTCGCAGCTTGCCCGGGCGTTGGAGATTGATAGGAGAAGCCTGCATCGGGTCATAAAAGACCTCGAGCTCGATATCCATGAGCTTCGCCAGAAAGAGATGGAAGACGAGCAGCAGGTGCGCATCGACCAGCGCTTGCGCACGGCTTTTGACCAGTACAAAGAGCTCATTCAGCCACAGAAGCTGGAGAAGATGTATGAGGAAATTCCGGCTCTTTCCCGGAACATCGCTAAAATGCTGCCGCAGCAGCATCTGACCTGGGACGAAGCGGAGCGGGAATTTGAACAGCAATTCTTTGAGCAGGCGCTGAAAGAGCATCATGGAAGCATTGCGCAGGCAGCGCGATGCACCAAGCTACGCGCTGAGACGGTGCATCGGAAAATACGAAAACTGCAGGTAGTGAGAACAGAGAACTGCTGAAGTCTCAGCAACAGCCTCTTTTATTTCTTGGTTCCCCTAGCCTTTGCATGTGCTTTTCCCCATATTCTTCTTCATGCCCGCAATCTAAACAAGAGATGTACTTCTTACCTTGATACTCGTAAACATCCATATGGCAGCTCTGGCACTTTGTGCAGCAGAATTTGTCTTCCGGGCCGGCGAGATGCACCATGCTTTGAAAAGAGAAAGAAGAAGTATATAAAAATGGCGGCACCGTGATTTGAACACGGGATCTCCACGTCACCCAGTCACAGAGTTTTTCATCGAGCAAATGCTCTCAGTGCTCAACTCCTATGAGCGTGGCGCTATGAGCCAGGCTGAGCTATGCCGCCCTCCTGCAGAAATGAGAGGGTGTTTATAAAAAGCTTTTCTCCGATTATTTGAAAGCGATAATCTGGAAGCCGTATCTTTCAACGTCTTCTTTCGGCCAGAACAGTTGGCTTTTTGTTTTACCGACATAGGTTACCTTTTTTTCAATAACTCTGCCCGTGTATTGCTGCGTTTGCGGATTCCACTCTTTTAAAGCTAAAGTATCTCCCGGACGACATTCAAAATCGGCCAGACGCAACTCGTACGTTTTTACGCCATCAACGATTTTCTGAAAATATTCCGGCCAGACTTTCTTTTCAATTTTCATTTGTACTCCTCGCTTTTCTCTTAAGCACTACTTTCATCTGAACAAAGCAGCAACGTCCGCCACACTCCCCATTCCCGGACTCGTGATAATGCTATGCATGCTGCCACCGCCGTCTCCGCGATACCGCGGGAAAATATGCACATGCAGATGGGGCACGACTTGCCCGGCTGCTGCATTCTGGTTCCATCCGACGTTAAAACCGTCCGGCTGCAAGACATTTTTGATGCTT
>Ga0209542_10009530_pt1 | contig 17796 bp, 19 predicted proteins | sample RifCSPhighO2_01_FD_184028 | JGI IMG/M metagenome (GOLD analysis project Ga0209542, IMG submission 184028) | Soil microbial communities from Rifle, Colorado - Rifle CSP2_plank highO2_0.1 (SPAdes) (version 2) | ecosystem: Environmental > Terrestrial > Deep subsurface > Rock core/Sediment ...
GATCCCAAATTCCGGTCAAAATAGGAACCGTTAGAGGTACCGCCGTTGGACAGTATAATAATAGTATCATCCTGGATAAAATCGGGCAGGAGGAATCGATCCTGCCGGATGATCTTGTTTTGACAACGGGAGACGGAGATGTGCCGGTGGCCAATCTTTATATCGGGAAAGTAGGCGCCGTTAAAAGTTCCCAAAGCGACCTTTTTAAAAAATTTGAAATAATCCCCCCGATTGATTATAAAAAGCTGGATAAAGTTTTTCTGGCAATCTGATGAAAGACAAGTTTATTAAGATATTACTTCCTTTTGTCCCCGGCAACTTTATTTTGCCGGCAGTTGTCATCTGGTGTCTTCGCGAAGATAAAAATGTAATTGTCTGGGCGTTTTTTGCCGGGCTTATTGCCGATTTAATGGCCGGTCGCACGCTTGGGTTTAGCAGCCTGTTCTATATGATCGTTGTTTTGGTGATTAATTTTATTAAATCGTGGCAGAAGTTCAACATTGTTTTGGCGATTGTCACGATTTTATTTTTTGATTTTCTTTATGCCCGGTTTTAGACTTACTGCCGTAAAACTTCTGGCCATTGGCATTTTCTTAATCCTAATTGGGAAAGTGGCTGCGCTTACGGTCTTTTCCGGTAGTTATTACCGCGATTTGTCTATGGGGAATCGAATCAAAGAGATTGTTGTTCCTGCTAACAGGGGAGTAATCTATGATCGCTTTGGGGAACAGTTGGCCATTAACGCCCCCGCATTTCTGGCCGGGGACAAGATCATCTCCAAAGAAGAAGCCCTGCTTAATAAGAATGCCCAAGCCATTGCTGCCAGGCGGTACCTACCCGGTCCCGCCACCGCTCATGTTTTGGGGTATATCAATTTAGCAGACCGGACCGGGGTTTCGGGATTGGAATTTGAGTACAATGAAATACTGTCAGGCACAGACGGACAGGAGCTTATTGAGACTAATGCCAAAGGTGACAAGCTCAAATCATTGGGAGTGGTAAAACCGGTTGACGGTGAAAATCTCACGACAACACTTGCTCTTAATCTACAAAGATTGGCCTTTGAAAAGATAAGAGACTATAAAGGGGCCGTAGTGGCCTCTGACCCTGATACCGGTGAGATTCTAGTCTTAGTTTCTTCACCCTCTTTTGACCCGAATCTGCTTACATATCCCCGCATCGGTATCACGGATGAAGAAGTTGACCGGGTTCTAAATGACAAGAATCAACCTTTTTTTGACCGGGCAGTGGGGGCGACATATCCACCCGGATCGACATTCAAAATAATAACGGCGGCCGCCGGACTTGAGAGCGGGGAAATAACCTCGGGTACCCGGTATGAAGATACCGGGGTTTTGGTTATCGGGCCGTATAAGTTCCCCAACTGGAAATGGTTGAAAAGCGGCGGAACGGACGGCAGTTTGGATATTGTCGGAGCAATTCAAAAATCAAACGATATCTTTTTTTATCAGCTTGGAGGCAAGATCGGAATCGAGAAAATAACCGACATGGCCAAACACTTTGGCTTAAACCAAAAACTTGGGATTGATTTGCCCGGTGAGGCCGGAGGAATTGTTCCTGACGAAAAATGGCGGAGCGAATTTGCCAGGGCGTGGTACTTGGGAGATACATATCATCTGGCAATTGGCCAGGCCGACTTATTAGTAACGCCGCTCCAGGTTAACTTTTGGACCGCCGTCATGGCAAATGGTGGATATCTTTGCCAACCTTATATCAATAAGAACAAGTCCCCAAGTTGTAAGAGCCTAAACTTAAAAACAGAAACTATGAATTTAATAAAACAAGGTATGGAGGCGGCCTGTAAACCCGGGGGGACGGCCTGGCCTTTGTTTGGACTAAAGACTCAAGGGGAGGAATTAACGATTCACTGCAAGACGGGAACGGCAGAATTCGGTGATTTGAAAGACAGAACCCACGCCTGGTTGACCGCATATGTGGATAAAACTACAGCTGCAAAATTTAATAAAGGGCCAATTGCCATTACCGTACTTTTGGAAGGCGCCGGTGAAGGTTCTGATGTGGCCGCCCCGGTTGTCAGGGACTTGTTAAAGGAGTGGTTTGAACCCGGAAATTAACTTTTTTCAAATAAATTGTGCGCAACCATAGTGCAAGGGTTAGATCTTTTAGGGACATAAAAAACAGTGATTCTTAAACACATATCTTTGCCATTTTGTGTGAGGCCGGATCCTTCTGGGCTGATTTTCACTCTACCACGTGGAGTATCAATAAAACAGTCGAGGGATTCCTTAATTAGATCCAAAACTTTCATACAACCTCTTGTGCATACAACCTCGTCTTCTGTATGAACCGTCGCCCTGTCCATCCCGCCCCTTCTATAATTAAAGATATCAAGTTGCATTTTTTGGATTTTATTCTTGACTTATAGTTATGTCAATAGACATAATAAAACTATTGACAATAAATCTTATCTCAAGACTTGATTCTGCATACCCCCAAAGTTTAAAAAATATTTTTGATCCGCCGGAAACACTTTACGTTATAGGTGACATTAAATTTTCCAAAGCGGTCTCGGTTGTCGGGACAAGACAACTTTCGAAAAGAGGTCAGGAAAATACGGAAATAATTTGTAAAGAATTAGTTAACCGGGGGTTTACCATTATTTCCGGGTTGGCTCTGGGGATTGACGCGGTGGCTCATTGGACAGCTATAAAAAATGGCGGGAAAACAGTTGCCGTGTTGGGCGCCGGGGTGGACATTATTTATCCGCCGCAAAACAGGGAGTTATATTTTAAAATTATCGAAAGCGGGGGGGCAATAATCTCCGAAATCCCTCCCGGTAAACTTTCTCCCCATTCTTATTTTCCCGCGCGAAACAGAATAATTTCGGGATTATCAGAGGCAATAATTGTTACCGAAGCCCAAATAAAGTCCGGAGCCCTCATAACCGCACGGCTCGCAATAGACCAGGGGCGGGATGTTTATGCTGTCCCCGGGAGCCCTGGCTGCGACTATTTAATAGAAAATGGAGCCCAGGCAATTGATTTAAGTTTAGAGTCTTGACAAGCCATTTACAATTAGAGGAGGATTGAAGAGATGAATTTGATAATTGTTGAGTCGCCAACCAAGGCCCGGACCCTATCCCGCTTTTTAGGCGGGGATTATCATATAACGGCTTCGATGGGGCATGTCCGCGACCTGCCGGAAAGTAAAATCGGGATAGACGTGGAAAAAAATTTCACCCCTGATTATGTTATTTCCAAAGGTAAAGAAGAAAAGGTTAAAGAACTAAAAGATCTGGCTGAAAAAGCAAAAACAATAATTCTGGCAACGGACCCGGATCGTGAAGGAGAGGCCATTTCCTGGCACATTGCTGCAATCATTGGAAAGAAGGACTACCAAAGGATTACCTTTCATGAAATAACCGAAACGGCAATTAAAGAGGCATTAAAAAATCCCGCTAAAATTAACATGGCTCTGGTTGATGCTCAACAGGCGAGAAGAATTTTGGACCGGTTGGTGGGTTACAAACTTTCACCGATTTTGTGGCGAAAAGTTCGCCGGGGGTTATCAGCCGGGCGGGTTCAAAGCGTGGCAGTAAGACTTATTGCCGAACGGGAAAAAGAAATAAAGGCTTTTATCCCTGTTGAATATTGGGAACTGGAAGCAAAGTTAGGAGCCGAGGGGGCAGAGTTTGTAGCGAAACTAATTAAAACGGAAATAAAAACTAAAGACGAGGCTGATAATCTTGTGCAAAATTTAAATGGGGCAGATTTTAAAGTTCGGGAAGTAACCACAAAAGAAGTCAGAAGAAGTCCCTCCCCGCCGTTTACGACATCAACTTTGCAACAGGCAGCCTCGAATTTGTTTGGTTGGACAGCAAAAAGAACCATGCAGATTGCCCAGAATTTGTACGAAGAAGGGCTCATTACATATCATCGGACCGATTCGACAAATCTGGCTACAGAAGCCATAACACAGGTGCGGGAGTACATTAAGTCCCAGTTCACGGAAAAATATGTGCCGGCAACCCCCAATTTATACCGGACAAAATCTAAAGTTGCTCAGGAAGCCCATGAAGCCATAAGACCAACAGGGTTTGGCGAAATATCTCTGGAACGGGATCAAAAACGATTGTACGAATTAATATCAAAGCGGTTTATGGCCTCCCAGATGGCAGATGCCATCTATGAACAAACATCAGTGGATATAACGGCTGGAGATTACATATTTCGTGCAAACGGATTAAATATTTTGTTTGACGGATGGCAAAAATTATTTGAAAGAGAACCGGGGGAAACATTACCGCGGTTAAGTAAAGATGAGGTTTTAAAATTATTACAACTTCTACCAAGTCAACATTTTACCCAACCGCCACCCCGTTACACCGAAGCCTCTCTAATTAAGGCCTTAGAAGAATACGGCATTGGCCGTCCCTCGACATATGCCCCGATTATTTCCACAATCCAGGAAAGGCAGTATGTGGAGAAGGAGGACAAAAAACTTATGCCGACGGCGCTTGGCATCGCCGTTAATGAGTTCTTAATGGATAACTTTGCTAATATTTTGGACTATCAATTTACAGCAAACATGGAAAATGGGTTGGATGATATCGCCAACGGGGAGAAAGAATGGGTTCCTGTCATAAGGGATTTTTACACTCCTTTTGAAGCGCAGTTAAAGACGGTCGGGGATACGGCCCAACGGGTTAAAGTTGAAACTGAAATCTCAGACGAAATATGTACGAAGTGCGGGTCCCCCATGCTTGTTCGCATCGGCCGTTTTGGAAAATTCTTAGCCTGTTCAAAATTTCCTGACTGCAAAACCACGAAGTCGCTCATTAAAAGGATAGAAGTGAAATGCCCAAAATGCCAAACAGGGGACGTCATTATTAAAAAAACCAAATCCAAAAAAACATTTTACGGCTGCTCAAATTACCCCAATTGTGACTTTGCCAGTTGGACCAAACCCAAAGATGGACTACTGACTACGGACTCCGGACTACAGAAAAAATAATATGGGATTTAGAGTTGAAGAAATCGTTTCCGCTCTTTACATTTCCCTCGATCAAGGTTATCTTACTAAAATGGATTTTGATAAAGCATATGTGGAAACCATTAATTTAGTTGCCAGAATTTCTGCCCTGATCAAATCACTTAATCAAAAATCTACTGTAGTCAGTAGACGGTAGTCAGTAGACACTTATATGAAGTACATATTTGTTTCCGGCGGGGTTATATCTGGTTTAGGAAAAGGAATTGTCACCGCCTCCTTATCACTTCTATTAAAAAATCTCGGTTTAAAAGTTGCCCCCATTAAAATTGATATGTATTTAAATTTTGACGCGGGGACTTTGCGGCCCCAGGAGCATGGGGAGACTTTCGTGTTAGCTGACGGGATGGAAACTGACCAGGACATGGGCAACTACGAGCGGTTTTTGGGAGAGGATTTACCAAGATTAAATTATGTCACGACGGGCCAAATTTATGCCGAAGTTTTACGCAAAGAAAGGGCCTTTGAGTATGAAGGAGATACGGTTGAGGCCATTCCCCATGTGACTAATGAAATAATAAACCGGCTTAGAAACGCCGGGGAGAAAGTGAAAGCGGACGTGGTCGTTATTGAACTTGGCGGTACGGTTGGGGAGTACCAAAACGGCATTTTCTTTGAGGCCAACAGAATTTTAAAATTAAAAAACCCCGCAGACGTTATCCACATTCATGTTACATACTTGCCTTTCATTCAAGCCGTCGGAGAACTTAAAAGTAAACCGGCCCAAACCTCGGTTCACATCTTAAATTCCATGGGCATTCAGCCCGATTTTATTGTCGCCAGATCGGAAAGAACTGTTGACAAAAAACGAGCAGATAAAATTGCCCTGTTTTGTAATGTTGTCCCCGATGATCTAATTTTAGACCCGGACTCTAAAAGCGTTTTGGAAGTCCCACAAATTTTAGATGACCAAAGCTTGTCGGAAAAAGTTTGTCACAAATTAAATCTTTCGCCAAAGGCAAAAAATGTTGTCTTGCCCGACTGGAAAAAAATGGTCAAAAAATCTTTTGAGACAAAAAACGAAATTACCATTGGTATGGCGGTAAAATATTTTAAATCCGGAGATTACTGCTTGTCCGATTCCTACGTTTCCGTAATTGAAGCGATAAAACATGCCAGTGCCCAACTTGAGATTAAGACAAACATAAAATGGATAGATACTGAGGGGTTAGAGGTCAGCGGCGAGCAGTTAGAAGAAATTGATGGCTTAATTGTGCCACAGGGTTGGGGGTCCAGAGGGGTTGAGGGAAAAATAAAAGCGGTGCAGTTTGCCCGGGAAAACAATTTACCTTATTTGGGACTGTGTTTTGGGATGCAGATGGCCGTTGTTGAGTTTGCCAGAAATGTTTGCCAGATGAAAGGCGCTAATTCTATAGAGGCCAATCCGAAAACAAAATACCCGGTGATAAGTATTATGGAAGATCAGAAAAAATATTTGGAGAAGCACCAATATGGGGGGACCATAAGACTTGGCCAATGGCCTGCGGTCATTAGTAGAAAAACAAAACTGTATGAGTTGTACGAAAAAGAGAGTGTTCTTGAGAGGCATCGGCATCGATATGAATTTAATAACAAATATAAAAAGGCGTTGGAAAAATGCGGATTAGTTGTTTCCGCCACATCGCCTGACGGAAAACTGGTGGAGGCAATTGAGATCCCCAATCATCCATTCTTTATCGGGACTCAGTACCATCCGGAGCTGCAATCCCGACCCTTAACCCCGCACCCGATATTTTTGGGATTTTTAGAAGCGTGTTTGAAATATGAAGGTACAGATAAAGTTAATTGACAAGAGTTTACCAATTCCGGAGTATAAAACAACCGGATCGGTCGGGTTCGATTTATATTGTCGCAATGACGAAACAATCGGACCACATGAGGTTAAAAAAATTCCGGCAAATTTAGTTGTCAAAGTCCCTAAAGGGCATTATTTAATGGTTGAACCAAGGAGCTCTGTTGTTTTTAAATTTGGACTAATTGTTATTGGCGGAACCATCGATCAGGATTATTGTGGAGAGACAGATGAGATTCACATTACGGTTTATAATGTCAAAAATGAAATGGTAAAGCTTGAGAGGGGAACCCGTATCGCGCAGGGGATTTTTTCAAAAATTTCCAAGGTTGATTTTAAATCAGTCTCCCGGATGGGAAAAGTTTCACGCGGCGGTTTCGGAACAACGGGATATTAAAAAAGATACAGAATGATTGGGTTTGCAGTGATTGCTTAAAGATATTCGATCTGTTATTTTGAAAAACAATGAGAAGGCAGCCTGAAGTCAATTTCAAGTTATTGCCCTCGGTTGAAACTCCGACAAGTCAAACAAAGCGCCCAATTAGTGATGGGGCGGAAAAGTGGTTAAGAGTTCCAATTAAATGCTTAGATCACGGTTTTGTGCAATTAGTCGATTATCAGGGAAGCGATGTCTCAATTGAGGAGGCTGCTCGAGTTTCTTATGGTGGAGGTACAAGAAAAAGTTCGGAAACTGAGGGACTGATCAGATATCTGAGGCGTCATGATCATACCACTCCATTTGAAATGGCTAGTGTTAAGTTTCATGCCAAACTACCTATTTTTGTCGCTAGACAATGGGTTAGACATCGAACGGCCAGTATCAATGAGTTATCAGGAAGATATTCAATACTGAGTGAAGAATTTTATATTCCCGATGCGGAGAACTTGGCTGTTCAATCAACAGATAATAGACAAGGAAGGGGACAACTCTTAAAACCTCAAGATGCGGAATTAACAAGAGTTTATTTAACAGAACAAGCGACTACACAATACGACGCATATGAATGGTTATTAAACGATGATGGTAAAGGAAAGCCGGTTAATCCAGATCGACCAATGGTTGCCAGAGAACTTGCAAGAATGCCACTTGGAACGAATCTTTATACAGAGTGGTATTGGCAAGTAAACCTGCACAATTTTATGCATTTTGAGAGATTGAGATTAGATCCTCATGCTCAACATGAAATTAGAGTTTATGCTCAAGCCATGGAGCATATTGGGAAGGAAGCTTTTCCCATTGCTTGGAAAGCCTTTGAAAATTATGAACTATATGCCCAAAAATTCACAGAATCCGAATTGAAAATCCTTACAGCATTGTTAGGAAGCAAAAGAGTCCAGTTTACTCCTGAAGAAATCACCGCAGGTGCCGCAGATGCCGGCCTTACCAACAGGAGAGAAACACAGGAAGTGATTGATAAATTTAGAGATTTAGGTATAGTTTCAAGCTGAACATCCTCATTCGTAAGAGGAGCTTTTGCGAGGCTAATCTTATAAAGACTTATAATTCTATTAATTTGTGTTAAAATCCGCCAAATGATATCTTCGGAAGTTAAATGTGTTACTTTTGACCTCGACGATACTTTAACATGTACGCATGAAATATTTGGTGACTGTATAGATAGAGTCTGCGGTATTATGGCCGCTAGTTTAGCTAAAATCTATAGTAGAGATTTATACAGCAAAGTTAGAATTAAAGAGGCTTTTACTAAAAGCAGTGATAGTGCTTTCGAAACAGAACATGTCAATCCTAATCGATGGATACATGTCTTAAGTGAAATGAAAGAAACTTTTCCTCAACTGGGAGATGTACAAATATCTATCTGTCTGGATCTACTTATGGGTATTTATAAGACTGTTCCTGAACTCAAAACCGGAGCCTTGCCGCTTCTTGAAAGTCTTATGAATAGAAATATAAATATGGGTTTAGTTACTCATGCTGATGAAGACTGGACTAAATTTAAATTGAAAACGACTGGACTTGACGCGTTTTTCGACAGGGAAAATACCCATATAATTAATATGTACGGACCAAAAGATGTTACCGGTTGGAGAGCTGCTTATCATCAATTTAGGGTAAGACCTTCTGAGTGCGTCGTTGTAGGGAACAGTCCTAGTGATGATATCATTCCAAATATAGAGCTGGGCGTCAGACAAGCGATTTTATTAAGAGATGGCCCAGTATGGCCGGTTCATGAAACAGAGGTTCCCGACAGCGTCAGGAAAATTAAATCTCTTAACGAATTAATTTAGAGAAGTGACCTCATTTAAAAGATCTTCAAATTCTTTAATGCTTTCCTCCCAGACTTTTTTATCATAAATATTAATTCCGATTTCTTTAAAAATATCACGCGGGGACGCGGAAGTCCCGGTTGCCAGAAATTTTTTAATGTCGGCCATCTTTGCGGGATTTGCGCGATAAGTTCTTTGCAAGTATTTGGAAATTAAAAGGCCGGAAGAATAAGAATAAACATAGAAAAAGTAACGGATATGCGACCAGTAAACCCACCAATTTTGGGATCCGGGGGATTGTTCAACAGCCGGGCCCATATAAGAAGCCATGTGTTTTTGAAATATTTTTCCAATTTCCGTTTTATCCAGATATCCTTTTTCGCGAAACGTTTTGTGCAACTGGGTCTCAAAGTTATAGACGGCCACTTGTCTAAAAATGGTTGACACCTCATCATCAAGTTTGGACATAAGTAAACTTTGTTTTTCTTTGCCGCTTGCGCTCTCTAACAATTTTTCAAAGACAAAGTCCTCGAAAAATGTCGAGGCCACTTCAGCCGTTCCTGTTGGGGTGTCAAAGTTTAGGGCATTTTGCCGGCGCATCAGTTCATTATTTATTCCGTGACCCATCTCGTGGGCAACTGTTGCGACGTCTCTTAACCGATTGGTGTGATTTAGAAAAATATATGTCGGTTGTGAAATGGTATTATGAAAGCAGGCGGCCCCGCCTGTCTTGCCTTTTAGGGGTAAAACGTCAATTTGCCCGTTAGTTAAAAATCGTTGGAAAATTTCCTGAAACTCTTTGTCCAGTTTGCCAAAAACGTCGTTAATAAGGGTAACTGTTTGCTCAAAGGTATATTTCTTGTCATAATTTCCGACCGGAACATTTCGTTCGTGGTACTTTAATTTTTTTAACCCTAAATATTTTGCTTTTAAGGCATAATATTTTTTGGCAAGAAGGAAATTTTTGCTCACGGTTTCAACCATTAAATCTACAAATTTCTCATCAACATCGTCGCGGTAAAGCCGGGCGCTGTCAGGTCGGGGATAGCTTCTGAGTTCATCGTCGATTTTTTTGTCGGTTAAAATGGCGTTGAGTTCGGCTTCGGCAACATCGGAATATTTTTCAAAAATAGCGTTTAAGCTTTCCCCTGCCTCGTCACGGACAATCTTATTGGTACTGGTAATAAGTGACAGCAGCTCCGGATAGGTCTTTCCCTTTACGGTTTCCCGGGATAAAAATTTTTCCGTCATTTCTGTCCAGAAATTGTAGGAGGTCAAAGATTTTAAGGTCATTATTTTTTCTTCCTTGTCACTTAAAATGTGGGGGGCGAGTTTTTTGATTTTCTTCAGGAAATGTTCGTAGCCTTTAATGTTTGTGGTTTTGACTTTTGTTAAATTTAATTCGAAGAATTGAATTTCATTTTGAATCTTTAACACAAGTTCAGAGACCTGATTAAATTTGGCCCGGAGTTTTGGATCAAGCTGATCAAGAACGGTGGCCAGACGAAAATAATAATAAGGGTTACCGCCGCCGCCATAATTTCTGGCCCACAATTCATAGTCGTCCAATGCCTCTTTTAAAATTGTGGGATTTTCCAGATAGTCAGTGCGGTCTTTCCATTTTTTGACAAATTTTTCTGTTTCTGCTTGGAGTTTTTTTAAGTCCGCCGAAATCTTTGGATCATCAATTGATTTATAAAACCTTTTTAAATCCCACGTCGTTTGCATAATGAGGATATTATAACCCATTTGCGTCTTGTAGTCTCTATAAATTATTGTAATATGTGACGAAATGCCTGAAGGGAATAGACTTGGTCCATATATCGTTTTTGAAGGTCTCCAAAAGGTCGGTAAATCGACACAATTAGAACTTTTAGTGCCTGTCGTCAGAACTAAATATTCGGGAAGGGAAGTAGTTTTTACCAGAGAGCCGGGTGGTACGCCACTTGCGGAAGCAATTAGAGTTCTGGCTCAGGGTATGAAATACGATAATGAGATGGAATATGTCTGTGAAGCGTATTTATATTCTGCCTCCAGAGCACAGTCACTTAGAAGAATTGTCCGACCGGCACAAGTAAGGGGAGCCATAGTTATTGCGGACAGGTCATATTATTCCAGTGTTGCTATTCAAGGTGGGGCAAGGGGTTTAGATGTTGAAAGAGTGATGCGTATAAACCAAGAAGCGGTTGACGATATTCGACCCCACAGGGTCTTTCTTCTGGATGAAAAACCTGAAGAGTGTGTTAGAAGAGCTGCTATTAGCAGCGATAGAGGCGATAAGTTCGAGATCAAAGATCTTGAATTTTATACAAAAGTCAGGGAGGGGTATCTGGAGGCGGCTAAGCTTTCCGATGGTACAATTGAAATAGTAGATGTTTCAGGACAATCCATTGAAGCGGTACACGGAGTTTTGGTAACTGCGACACTAAAATTCTTAGAAGAGTATTTTACTTAGTTATTGCAAAACTATGCCAATTGTTATCTAATAAAGAGGTGAAGAAGAAACTTATACTATTAGTACTTCTCCTTTTAATGTTACCGGCGCAGGTTAAAGCCGTGACGACAAACACTTCAACAAAAGTCGTGGCTCCCGCTCCGGATTATATGCCGATACCTCCCATTCAAACCGAACCAAATATTTTCGGCCAGGACCAATACTACACGGTTACTTTTAGGGGAAACGGCGAAGCCGTTGTTTCTTTAAAGGTAATTTTGACCAACAATTCTGAAGAGAATTTAAATTCAATTGATTTGCGCGTCCCAAAAATAAATCCCACAGATATTGTTGCCTACCAAGTCATAAAAGAGAAAGTGTGTCTTGGGAGAATGGAATCGATTGGAGAAATACGTCCAATCGAAGAACTTTGTACTAATGTTGCCGAGCCGGATTATTATCAGATGTGGGGGCAGGCAAAATATCAGAAAGCGAAGGCTTTCATTGAAGGGGATACGATCCAAATTGGATTGCCTCGACCGGTCGTTCCGGGCGGGTCGGGGAGCTTTTTACTTTACTTCCGCGGGTTTGGCTATGCCAGGAAAAGTTTATTGGGCGGATTTGAGTACTCGTTTGAAAGTTTAAAGGTCAATGACAAAATCAGAAATTTGCAAATCGGTATTTCGACAGATTCAGACTTGGTCTTAAAAGAAGTTAAAGGCCAGGTTAACTACGGAAGATCGGAGATGATGCTGGCGGCCCCCGTGGCTAATGCTCAGATGGACAGTTACTACCAGCAGGTCGGGTACGGACAAATAAATAAGACGGCGACAAATTTAATGCCTTTGGAATCATACACGGTCAAAGGCGGATATGCTGACAGCCCTTGGAAAAATTACTTTAAAGAACTGGGCATCGGACTTGTAGTTTTAATTGGGCTTATCGGTCTTATTGGAGTTATTGTAAAGTTGTTTGCGAAAAATATTTATGTTTTTTCCGGAGTGGTTGGTTTTTGTTCGGCAGTTTTAATTGCCGGGTACACTTTGCTTTTGTGGCTTATAACACAGAGCGGATTTAATTCTTATAACTACTATCAATACGGCTTGATTACGACAATTTTTACCCTGATTATTTCCTTTGCGGTTTACAGCCTTCTATTGTTTCTTCCGGCAATCTTTTTGGGAGTGAAAAGGGGAATGACAGTCGGGGTAGTCACTTTTACCTCGACAATTATCTTTCTAACTCTGTTTTTTGTCATTTTTTTACTCTCTGTAGGTTTTAACAATTCCCAAAATATTTACCCCGTGCGAATGATGGGGGGAGAGGCTACTTCTGTTGAAAGTGCGCCGGCTGTGCTAAAATCTCCCCAGGATGCAGGACCCGAAGATTAGAAAACTTATTGCCGGCGAAGAAAAAAGACAAAAAGAAGGTTTGGAAATGATCCCTTCAGAAAATTATGTCTCCAAAGAAGTTCGATATGCGGTTGGCAGTGTTTTGGAAAATAAATATGCAGAAGGGTATCCGGGGAAAAGGTACTACACCGGAAACGAGTTTGTCGACCAAATTGAAAATCTTTGTATAGACCGGACCAAGAAGTTGTTTGGCGTTCCCTTTGTGAATGTTCAGCCTTATTCCGGGTCGCCGGCAAACCTAGAAATCTTTGGTGCCATCTGCAACCCCGGTGATACTGTTTTGTCTCAACTTTTGTCTTCGGGCGGTCATTTGTCGATGGGGCAGGCGATGAGTGCCACAGGTAAACACTATAGTGCTAAGTTTTATCATCTTACCCCGGAGGGAGAAATTGACTGGGATGAACTTTATACTCTGGCCCGGAAATTTAAACCAAAAATTATTTGGTCCGGAGGCACAGGCTATACGAAAGTTTTTAAATGGGAAAAATATGCGGCAATTGCCGAAGAAATCGGGGCTTACTTTGTAGCGGATATTTCCCACATTGCGGGACTCATCGCCGGCGGCACTCATCCAAGTCCCGTCCCCTTTGCCCATGTGGTTATGACGACCACTCACAAAACTTTACGCGGACCGCGGGGAGCCTTAATAATGGTGACCCAAAAGGGTTTACAAAAAGATCCGGAGCTTGGAGAAAAAGTTAATAAGTCCGTATTTCCGGGCCACCAAGGGGGGCCGCACATAAACAAGATCGCAGGGATTGCTGTCGCTTTAAATGAAGCGAATACAAACGAATTTAAAACGTATGCAAAACAAATTGTTACAAATTCGTGTGCATTAGCAAAAGAATTAATAAGAAATGGATTCGTGTTAATTGGTGACGGGACAGAAAACCACATGATTTGGATTGATCTTCGAAATAAAAATATTGATGGCTGGCAGGCCCACGTCACTTTGGAAGTGGCAAATATCTATGGCAACAAGCAAACAATTCCCAATGACCCAAAACCTCCGTATTATCCATCAGGCTATCGGTTGGGAACTCCGGCAATAACCACCCGAGGTATGAAGGAAAAGGAAATGAAAATGATTGCCGGTTTTATAAATCGAGGGGTAGAAATTGCCCAAAGACTTAAAACTAAAGGGTTAGGAAGTGAGATAAAAGAAGAGGATCAGGATGCAAGAAAGTTATATAAGCAAAAATTAAAAACTGACAAGGAATTATTAAAACTTAAAACCAACGTAACTGCCTTTGCTAAAAAATATGGGACTTAAAAATTTAAGAAAGGAGAGTTTAAATTCGCGAAGAAGGAATAGCCAGGGGCACGGAGGCTTTGTAGCGTCTGCAGCAATTGATATGGCAATTAGACGACGAGAAGATAAAGCTACGGCAATGAGAATATTTAAAAATATGTTACAAAAATTAATAGATGATGGAATATTATCAAATGGTTCTTCGGTTGATAGTCAGGGTTCCGTAAGAATACCTGGAGAGTCAAAAAGGGTAGATATATTCACTTTTTTCCCAGACGATGAACAAAAATAATCCATGAAAATTGATGGGAAAAGTATTGCCAAGGAAAAAGAGACAGAGCTAAAATTAAGAGTAGAAAACTTCAAGCGTTTAACCGGTCGGTCTCCAAAATTGGCCATCATTTTAGCCGGGGATGATCCCGCTTCGAAAATCTACGTTGCTATAAAGCAAAAGAAAGCTCGGGAACTGGGGATTGATACCGAAATTCGACAGGACCTAAATACTAATGCCGACGGAATTATTGTACAGCTACCCGGACCGGAAAAATTAATTTTGCAAATTCCATTGGAAAAAGATGTGGATGGGTTAACTGTGGGATCGCCGTTTTTGCCGGCCACGGTAAAGGCAGTTCTCACTGTCATTGCGAGCGTAGCGAAGCAATCTTTGGAAGTTTGGGTTGTTGTGGGTCAAGGAAGGTTGGTAGGGAAACCATTGGCTGATTATTTGGAAAAGCAAGGCAAAAAAGTAATAAGATGTGACGAATTTACTACAGACCTAAAACTCCATACCCTAAAAGGGGATGTCTTAATTGTGGCCACCGGAAAAGAGAAGTTAATAACCGCGGACATGGTCAAACCCGGAGCAATTGTAATTGATTGCGGGGCGCCAAAACCGGAGGTGGACACTGAGAATGTCGAAAAAATAGCTGCGGCAATAACCCCCGTGCCCGGCGGGGTAGGACCGTTAACTGTTATTTCACTTCTTGAAAATTTAATCCAGGCAGCGTACAATACCAAAATCACACACATCGAAAGCACAAATCCCTGAAGCTTACAAAAACTTCTCGCTTTTGATGGAGGATTAAGGGATTTATAAAAATGAGAGATATACAACTTAAAGAATTACTGGAAGCCGGGTGTCATTTTGGGCACAAAGCCTCCCGTTGGTACCCAAAGGCCAGCGGTTATATTTTTGTCGAGCGCGAGGGTATTCATGTTATTGATCTTGCCCAGACTAAATCCGGTCTTGAAAATGCGGGAAAGTATCTCACGGAACTGGCTAAAAACGGCGGAACTATTATTTTTGTCGGTGCCAAGAAGCAGGCAAAAACCGTGATTGAAGATGCCGCCAAACGCGCCGGAGTCTTTTATTTAACCCAAAGATGGCCCGGAGGACTTCTTACCAATTTTGCCATTTTGAAGAAAAACCTTGACCGGGTTAAAGAACTTGAATCAAGAATTACAGATGTCAGTTTTACCAAGAAAGAACGGCTACTTGCAAAACGGAAGATGGAAAAACTCCTGGTCCTATACGGCGGTCTTTTGGGCATGGAAAAAGTTCCTGAAGCGGTCTTTATTGTGGATATTAAAAAATTTGCCGGAGCCATTCGGGAGGCTATTGCCACTAACTTGAAAATTGTGGCAATCTGCGACACCAATGTTGATCCGGAACCGGTTGATTATCCGATTCCGGCCAACGATGATGCTGTTGGCAGCATAAAAATTATTGTTGACTATCTTGCCGACGCTATTATCTTTGGAAAGGAAGAGTTCAAAAAAATTCAAGATGAATTAAAGAAAAAGAAAATGGAGAATGATCAACCACCGGTATAATTAAAACTATGGCTTCAATTGACAAAATAAAAAAGTTACGGGAATTAACCGGTGCCGGGATTGCCGATTGTCGAATGGCTCTTGAACAAACCTTGGATGACACCGAGAAAGCCCTTGAGGTTTTAAAGATAAAGGGGCTGGAAAAGGCCGATAAAAAAGCCGACAGATTAACGGGGCAGGGAAAAGTTTTTTCTTATGTTCATTCCACAGGAAAAGTCGGAGTTGTGGTATCTCTTCTTTGTGAGACTGATTTCGTCGCCAAGACCCAAGAGTTTAATAATCTCGGGAAAGAAATATGTTTACAAATTGCTTCGATGTCCCCGGAAACGGTAGAGGGCCTCCTGACTCAGGAGTATATCCGCGACCCAAAGTTGACGATATCTGATATGATTAAAACAACAGTAGGAAAATTAGGAGAAAATATTAAAGTTGGTGAGTTTAATAGAATAAAGATTTAATGGACGAAATTATTATTACTGCCAAGTCTGAGATGACAAAAGCAATTGATGTCATCCGGGTGGATTCAGAACCGGTCGTGCCATTCCCTCACTTATCGAACATCTTTTGGTTGAAGCCTACGGGTCAAAAATGAAACTTGTGGAACTGGCTTCAATTACAGCTCCTGACCCCCAAACATTAATAGTTACCCCGTTCGATCCCGGCAACGCCATTGCGATTCTTAAAGCCATAGAAGAATCCGGAATGGGATTCACTCCGGGTATTAACGAGAATATCGTTAGAGTCGTCATCCCCCCGCTTTCCCAGGAAAGACGGGAAGAGTTCGTCAAACTGGTACACACCAAACTTGAAGGGGGAAAAGTTATGGTTCGGCAGGTAAGACATAAATATATGGATACAATTAAAGACGCCGATAACGATGAAGATACCAAAAAACGACTGGAGAAAGAGCTTCAGGAAACAACAGATAAAATTATCGCAGAATTGGATCTTTTAGGAAAGAAAAAGGTAGAAGAACTGCTAACTGTTTAGGTCTTGACTTTCCTTGTCGGGTAAATTTAAACTAAACTCATTGTGAAAGGTTATACCCCGATGATTGCCGCCCTATTTCTTCTGGCCACCGTTGCCGGTATCTCCGCCGGGCTTGCCCTGGTTATTAAGGGAACACGCTTCACCAATCGAGCGGCAGAAATTTCGATGATGCCGCCAGATACCGTAGGGTGTACTCTCAAACCATGCTGTTTAATGGGGAGCCCCAGGTGTCTTATTCCCGAACCGGCGGAGGCCAACTGGTGTGTTGAAACAAGCGAAGAGGTAAAAACCCGTTGTTCCCAGCCCAATCCAACTTTGACGCCGACGGAGTCTCCAAATAGCTGGGATAATTCCTGCGGCAGCGATTCCGACTGCAAAGTGGTTTACCAAAGTAATGGAAAAATCAGTTGTTGCGGTGCCCAATGTGGAGCCACTAATTACGATGACTCCGCCTGGGTGGCGGTCAACTCTTCTTGGTATGACTCCCAGATGGACGTTGTGTGTCGGGAAACGGCTTGTCCCTTGGTTTTATGTATGCCAAGGTATGATGGGACGAAGACAGCCACCTCAAGATGTGTATTCAACCATTGCCAGAAGATTGTGACCGATATTCCCAGCCCAACCGTAAATCCGCCGGTGACAGTGACACCCACTCCCACCCCGACACCGACGCGCCTGCCAACGCCAACAGGAACACCAGTTCCCACGCCGACACCCATTCCCACCCCGACACCGACATCGACACTAACAACAACACCGACACCTTCCGCTGTAAGGAAAAGGGGAGGTCCGACACCGGACAAAGTGCGCCCGCCGACGTTTT
>Ga0209542_10009533_pt1 | contig 17792 bp, 29 predicted proteins | sample RifCSPhighO2_01_FD_184028 | JGI IMG/M metagenome (GOLD analysis project Ga0209542, IMG submission 184028) | Soil microbial communities from Rifle, Colorado - Rifle CSP2_plank highO2_0.1 (SPAdes) (version 2) | ecosystem: Environmental > Terrestrial > Deep subsurface > Rock core/Sediment ...
CTAGCCTTGTCTCTTATGTTAAAGCTAATGGCAAGCCGGGTTGGGTCATTGAGGTAGATCACATAATAGACAAGGCTAGGGGCGGAAATGAAAATTTAAATAATTTATGGGTACTTTGTCCAAACTGTCATGTTAAAAAAACTCTGGGAGTAATTAAGATAGATATTCAAAATAAAAAAATTACCGAAAATGACGAAGAAATACCCCTCCATCATGATAGTCATCTAAACTGGTAAGAGATACCCCATCCGGGGGTCATTTTGGTGGGTATAGGGGCCTTAAGGAGTGAGGTTGGGAACGTAATAACTGTCTTGATTTGCCTTAATCCACGTTCGCACTGCCTCAACGCATCGGAGCTGACGAACGAAGGTGAGGAAGTACTGAGGCCAACAGGCCGAATGTGCAATAATAAAACACTAGGATTTTCCTAGTGTTTTATTTTACCCCAGTGCCTGCCACGTGATGCGAAGCATTTTACGTGGTGGACTGGCGAATCGGAATGTGATTAAGTTGCCGGAGTATCTTTAAATGTTAGGAGGGGATTATGACAAAAGAAGAGTTCAAAGAGAAGATGCTTCCCTTGTGGTCTTTTAGAAATTACGAAGCAACGACGGAATTGGACGTAGAGTTAATGGGCAACATGCAGTCGGTTTGCGTGGAGTTCCTGTCTAACCGGAAAATGGATCGAGGTAAAAAACTACAAGGAGTTTTTCTTATGGGGGCATTGATAGGATATTATTGGGAACTTGACGGAGAACAATTTTGCGAGGCTTTTCTATCTGTTTTTGAAGAAGATGTAACATAGTGCGATAATCTCGCACTTTTTAATTTGGGAGTATTTATTGACAGTTTGTGGCAATATGATAAAATAACGTTGCGTTTAAAATTCAAAAAGGAAATGCAAATAAAGGAAGGCCAAAAGAGTTTTGAGGCTGAATGTGGTTCGTGTGGTGCCACCGGTGTATATTGCGGATTTGCGGAACCGAGGGAGTCGGAGTTGTATGTTTGGATTGCAATGGTACAGGAAAAGTAGTTAAAACCTATACCCCCTTTACGTTAAGAAAAGAACGCAAAGGAATTGATACGGTTCGACGTTCAGCTGGCTCATTTATTGCCACGGGGGGGGTCGGCCCCATTGGTGGCGCAGTAACTTACAAAGAATTTAAATTAGGCAAGATGCCCGAGATGCCTAGGTAGTTATGTCAATCTCATTTTCTTCGAAATCGTCCGCAAGAGTTAGTTCTGCGGATTTTTTAATAAAACCTATTTTAAGCTAGTGTAGACTGGCGAACCTAAGATTGCTAAAATAATTTTATGGAAAATAAAACAATGTTTATTCTTTGTGGTGAAGCGTTTTCTGGTAAATCAACTCTTGCAAAGCAATTGTCGCAGCATTATGGAGTAAAAATAGTTGGCATAGATGAAGTCTATTTTGCTACTGAAAGTATCCTGGCTTTAGAAAATACACCTGATGAAGACGACACATCTCTTTGGAAAAACCTTTGGACTGTAGTATTTCAGGGTATTAAGAATCATCTGTTGCTAGGCAATTCTGTGGTTGTGGATGATAACTGTTTCCGCCTAAGTCGCAGAGATGAATTACGTTCTCTTGCTGAAACAATGCGCACCAGAACGGTTTTAATATATATAGATATCCCAATGGAAGTATTGAAAGAAAGAAAGGATAAAAACAAAATATCAAAAGAACGACATGATGTGCCATCTGCTTGGATGCTAGAAGATGCCCAAAAGTTTGAGCGTCCCAACGAATCAGAAAACCCTATTATATATAGCCCAGAGATGACATTTGAAGATTTATTAAAAACTATTTCAGATCGGAACAAGCATTGACATAATATACTTATTGTGTTATTGTTATATAACAATGCATAAACATAAGTCCCAAATGAATATTTGTCTTACAGAAGCCGTCTTTTACGGCCATATTTTTGTTGGGACAATATGTGTATCTCTATTTAGTTAAAATAATCTAACTGGGTTACAGAAATTGCCTCAGCAATTAAGCTGAGGCAATTTTGTTATTTAACAAGGAGGAGCTATGTCGGATAAAAAAGTAGTTTTCTTGAAGGGTAAAAAGGTTAATCTGCGGCCCATAGAAAAGGCTGATCTACCTCATCTTTATAGGTGGATCAACGATCCCGATGTTAGACACTTTATTATTGGTACATTTCCGCAGACAATGACTAAAGAAGAAAAGTGGCTGGAAAATCTTGATAAGGACGATAAGAATATAATTATGATTATTGAGACCAAAGAAGGCCAGCCGATAGGAACAATGGGTATACACAGAATAGAGTGGAAGGATGGGGTTGCCACCACAGGAGCACTGATAGGAGAAAAAGAGTATTGGGGCGGAGGCTATGGCACTGACGCCAAAATGATTCTGCTAGATTATGCCTTCAATACTTTGGGCTTGAGAAGGATTTGTTCCAATGTCCTTTCTTTCAACAAGAGGAGCCTGGCTTATAGTTTGCACTGTGGTTATAAAATAGAAGGCAGAAAAAGAAAGCACATTTTAAAGAGGGGACGATATTGGGATTTGATTGAGCTTGGTTTATTCATGGAAGAATGGTTGCCGATTTGGAAAAAGTACAAAAAGACGGGGAAAGTTCGTTGAGTCCGTAATGAGGCCTGATATCAGGCCTCATTTTTATAAACTCAGCAAACCTTAATAAGTTGTGGTATAGTTTTGGTATGAATAAGATGAAATTAATAGGCTTTGTCATTGCAATGTTTTTCGGCGCGTTTTTGTTTGTATATGGTGAAATTGACGATAGTCCTGGTGGACAATTGCTTGGGCTTGTTGTGGCCATCATCAGCATTGTGGGTATTATAAGGAGTAAGAAGAAAACCTCTGTCTAAGTGGGGTGTTGATAAAACAATAAATATATATTGACAAACGATGTGTGGTTGGATTAGTATGTATTTATAGATATTTAAACAAGTTATTTATGAATACAAACATGTCCGCCAGAGGCGGATCCCCAGCCAGAGGCGGGCAAGGCGTCTCTGGCGGAAAAAAAAATTCAACAATATTTCTCCAGGTTGTCGTTGTGCTTATCGGAATCGTAGCGCTTGTAGTCATGATTCGGTTCCCCTTGACCGAGGGGAGAGCCGTAAACTTAGACCTGTTCAGTATTTACGCTGATCCATTCATCATATATGCGTATCTGGCATCTATACCATTTTTTATTGCACTGTATCAGGCATTTAAATTACTCAGATACATCGGTCAGAATCAAGTATTCTCACTGAGCTCTGTGAAAGCTTTAAGGACTATAAAATATTGCGCAATCATACAAAGCGTCTTGATTGTGATGGCAGCACTATACATACGGATGTTTCATGCTAAAGATGACGATCCGGCGGGCTTTATCGCCATATGTATTGTGGCCACTTTTATTTCTGTAGTAATCGCAACCGCGGCGGCCGTGTTTGAGAGGCTTTTGCAAAATGCTGTAGAGATGAAGTCGGAAAATGATTTAACGGTATAAAAAAATATATGGCAATTATTATCAACATTGATGTGATGCTGGCTAAAAAGAAGATGAGTGTTACCGATCTTGCAGAGAAAGTCGGCATAACAATGGCGAACATATCCATCTTGAAGAATGGAAAGGCCAAAGCAATTCGCCTTTCAACTCTGGAAGCGATTTGCAAGGCTTTAGATTGTCAGCCCGGTGATATTTTAGAATATAAGAAGTAACAGTTTAGGGACAAGCATAAGCATGATTGTGGACAGTGTTTTTAATTGATATACTAAAATTATGCAAAAAATAGCTACAAAAGTTTTTGTCTGGGCGGCCATTGCTTTCGGCATCATCGGGCTGTTGATGGTTTTAACGACATCTCCTGAAAGCGAGGGGCCGAATATTGTTTTATTGAAACTTCTTTTCACGTCCGTTATCTTCATTTTGACCTCGTTCGCTTTGAGTGTGGCCAGCAAGTATCTAACAAAATGAGAGATGTAATCTTGTTATTTGTGGGATTTGGGTTTGGGTATTGGTACGCTTGGCGCAGGTTTCGCATTGGCAATGTGAAGGACGCATGGCAGGATAAGATTCTTGGGCTAATGCGCGATAGAGGCGAGCTTACTAATAATGATGTTGAGAAAGTTCTTGATGTGAGCGACGCTACAGCGACTAGGTATTTGGATAAACTCGAAAGGGCAGGCAAGATTATCCAGATAGGCCAAGAGGGGAGATTCGTAAAATATCGCTTGAGGTAATTACTAAATCAACGGCTCATTTTTATGAGCCGTTGATTTTATTACGCGACCTAGCTAATGTTCTTTCTTTCAACAAAAGGAGCCTGGCTTACAGTTTGCACTGTGGTTATAAAATAGAAGGAATAAAATGAGCTGGGCTTTATGGAAGATAGATTGCAAATATCGTTTTTAGGGGTATTTAGAGAAAAAAAGTAGTGCGCCGAGCTAATCCTCGGTTTTATTTTGGCCCAGTTTGAGAGTGGAGTAATATTGACTTATATTAATATTGTGATATGCTTGATTTGATATAATTAATCAACCTCATGAAGGAGGGATCATGAATCTAAGATATATGTTGGTGAGTGGACAGTATCAGGCTGCCTTGTCAGAATTTGGTGAAGATGAAGTAAGAAGCGAAATTGATGATATGATATATGATGATTTTGCTGATAAGGCCTTGGCGGCGGCGAAGGCATTGGGTTATGCGGATCTTGAAAGAACCGCAGCCACAGTTGTTAGAAATAGTGGTGCCTACGGATGGTAAGAATCGCCGACTAAATGTCGGTTTTATTTTTTATAAATAAGTGTTCAATCAAGCGCCCCCAACCTTACTTATAAAATTGACAAATAAAGTGATTGTGTGCTACAATATATCTAGGTATAACAGTGTAAGGAGCGGGGAAATGAGAGCCTTGATTTACATTATTATTTTTATTGTATTGATTTTCATAGATGGTATTCCCGGCAAGTTTGTTGAAAATGAGCGTGCCACAAAGGCCCTGGAGACGCAGGGCTACAGTGACGTTACTATTACAGATAAGAGTACATTTTTTATCAGCTGGAACGGATGCAGTTCCGGTGATTCAGCAAAATTTGATGTTACTGCAACGAACCCTGCCGGTAAAAAAGTAAAGTTATTCGTATGTACGGCTTGGATATTCAAGGGCTCAACGATCAGGACTGAATAGGGGGCATCTAGCCCCTCTTTATTTTATAAACACCCACAAATTGTCAGATGCCCATTTTTGTGATATCCTTTCTATAAGTATTAACTTTTATTTATGAACAATATAAATTATTTAGCAGTTCTGGTTTCGGCGGTAGCCTCTATGGTCATCGGTAGTATTTGGTATGGTCCGTTGTTTGGTAAGAAATTTATGCAAGCTATGGGTATGGATTCGTGGAGCCAGGAGAAAAGAGACGCTGAGAAAAAAAGAATGGGTCTGACTTATTTTATTCAGTTCATAGCTAGCTTGGTAATGTTTTATGTTGTTGCCAGGTTTATGGGCGGACTTGGTCAGATGACTTTAAGCGGTGGTCTATCGGTTGCCTTGTGGGTCTGGCTCGGATTTATTGTTCCAGTTAAGTTGGGAGACGCTATTTGGGGAGGAAAGATGACACTGTTTTGGATAGGGGTTGGCAATATGCTCGTAACCCTATTAGTAACAGGCGCAATTATTAGTTTTTGGAAATAATATAAATTATTTATTTTGAGCACAAGAACACAAAGGGAGACTCTTAATTAACGACTAATGTCGTTTTTTTTTTGTAGGTAATTCGCACGAGAATTGATTTGACTAAATACAATAATTTGTGCTATTGTATTTTCTGAAACTTAGTTCGTTTACAAGGATACATTGTGATAAGTGTGACCAGAAGAAGGTTGGGTTGGGTGGTGTTTATTTTGGGGGTGTTTTCATTTTTCGCAATTGTCTTATCTTTCAGTACAAACTCCATTCAAGACATTAAATTAACTGAGCAAGAGATTCAGAGCAAGATTGATGCAGTGTTGCCACTAGAGAAAAACGGTATGGTTCTGAGTGCTTTGCGCATTAATCTTGAGAATAATTTGGTTAATGTTGTTGCGACGTTTGAAGGAGAAAGATGGGGGCAAGAATTTAATGCCACCATAGATATGGACGGTAGACCATATTACAACAATTCTGCTGGTACATTTCATTTTCTACCGGAAAAAATAAAGGTAAGAGAAGTCAAATTCAAGGGAGACACGGTTTCCACAAAAGTTCAGAAGTTTATTGACAAATATGTAGATTCTCCAAAAATTAACAAAAATTCTAACGAAATAGGAAAACAAATCGAGGAATGGGTTAATGTTTCAATTGAAAATACAATGGCTTTTGTTTTTAAACGCATACCTATCTACACTATTCCGGACACATTGAAGGGGAATGTGGCGAGTATGTTTCTTAAGTCAGTTGAGATTGATCAGGACAGCCTGACGCTTAAAGTTTCTTTCTGGCAATTCACTAAGTTACTTCTTTTTTATATTATTATTTTTATTGTTGCTCTGGCGGTAGCGCTTGTCCTATTGGCTTAGCAGGGTCTTGTAAAATGATTAGAAAGGAGTGATATGGTAGGAATTGATAACCAAATTGCAAATACTCGCCTCGGGATGTTTATAAGCAGACTTGTATCACGTTTGGAACTTGCTAAGCTAAGGTATTACAAACGAAATCCTCTCGAGAAAGAAGGCCTGAGATTGGTTAACGAAATTTACAAAGAAGAAGGCGGCTCGGCATTTGCGAGTATTTTTACGGGCAGAAAGCCAGTCCTTTTTAGACCAGGAGAGCTGCTCAATATTTGGGAGCAAGCTAGAGTTGTGGCTGATCAGGGTGGCGTATTTGCGGAGGTTGGTGTTTTTCGTGGAGCATCAGCAAAGCTAATTTGTGAGGCGAAAGGTTATAGACCACTTTATTTGTTTGATACCTTCGAGGGTTTGCCTGATGATATTGGAGATCGTGATGGAAGATTCAAGAAAGGGATGTTTGTCGCGAGTGAAAAAGAAGTTAGAGAGAGGCTCTCTCGATATCCTGCTGTTAGTATATACCCTGGCATTTTTCCTGAGACAGCAAATGTGATTAGGGATTTAAAATTTTCTTTTGTCCATCTGGATGTAGATCTTTACGGTGTTACCAAAAAGGCTCTTGAATTTTTTTATTCTCGAATGTTGCCTGGTGGCAGGATATTGTCTCATGATTACGGCCAATGCGAGGGCGTTTGGCTTGCCTTTGATGAGTTCATCGCCGACAAGCCTGAAAAACTTCAGCCAATGGAGACAACACAGGTCCTGATAATAAAATCCTGAATCCTTGACAAACTATAACAATAATTTTATGCTAATAAACAGAACTTTAAAGGAGTTTTTCAAAATGAGCGGATCAGCAGGAAGGCCAAAGTTTGCTGTTGGCAGCAGAGCTTTAACTTACAGTGCCGGTGTGCCACAAACTGTGGTTGTTGTAAAATCATGGGTAAACCACTTCGGTGATCGATGTGATGTTTTGTACAATGTTGAACCTGTTGATGGATCCACCATGGAAATCCACGGTCTTGATGTTCCTGAAGAATTTTTGGAGCATATTCATTAATTGAAAATTACGGCTACGAATAGCCGTTTTTTATTATGCCTCTTAGTACGCTGAGTTTAATTTGATCTATGCGCAAAATGAGTATCTGGGTATTTGGTTTTTTGACACATAATATTTTTAATGTTATCATGATAATATAATTCATTCGAGGAGATAACCGGTGAATGTTTTAAAAATAGGTTTTTTGGTTTTATCATTTTTTATTCCACCACTGTGTGGTCAGGACATGAATGCCCATGTCTGGATTGATGGATTTGCGTTGGATAAGGGGGTTGTCCTTTATCCTCAATATTCTTGGAATGCTACGACTCCAGCGGGTTCATTTAATGGTTATGGGTTTATTGAAAGTACTCCAGGGGAGAGGGTTTTTGCCAATAACTTGATGATATATACCCCTCGAAATATCGATTGGTTTTCTATTCATGTTGAAGTGGGCGGTTTCCCGGCACACGACCTCGGATTCCACCAGATAGGCCCAAGGATAAATATCAACGAAGCTGTGCCAGGGCTAAAGAAATCATTTCCCAGATTGTTTGTGGCCGTATTGCCAAGATTTATTGGGATAAGGCCGAACAATATACTTGTTGCTGGTGCCAGCAAGCCTGTAAGCATCCGAAACACCGATGTTTGGGTGGAAGGTTACAGCAGATTTTTCCCGAAGGGATTACCTTACGGTGAATATTGGGTAATGTTAAAGAGAAAGGAATTTGGTCGCTTTTCTGTTGGTGCTTTGGTGCACACTGCTGATAAGCATACATATGTTGGGTTCGGTCTCCGTATACCGATGTTCTAGTTGCCCGTTGCTATTTTTGCAAACGGGTTTTTATTTTGTATAATCAGATTAAATGATTAAGATTGGAGAAAAATCACCTGACTTTGTTGGCATAATATCCTACCACAAAGGCGAGTTTGAGAAGAAGTCTCTGGGGGATTACCACAAAAAGTGGTTGATCTTGTTTTTTTATCCCCGCGACTTTACCTTTGTATGCCCGACTGAAATAGAAGAATTTTCAAAAATGGAAAAAGAATTTGAGGTTTGCGGCTGCTCTATTTTGGCTTGCTCGACTGACAGCGAGTGGTCTCACAAAAATTGGTTTGAAACCGACCAGCGCCTAAAAAATGTGGCCTATCCAATACTTGCGGACACTACTCATGAAGTTTCGAGGTCATACGATGTCTTAACTGCTGATGGTTCAGCTCAGCGGGGTACATTTATAATTGATCCTGAGGGAATAGTAAGGTGGGTAAATATTTCTGACAACTCAGTTGGCCGCTCAGTCAAAGAAGTTTTTCGTGCTCTCAAGGCTCTCCAGACAGGGGAGTTATGTCCGGTTGAGTGGGCTCCCGGTGACGATACGCTTGGTAACGGTTAGCTTAGAAGGAGCGTGGATACCAATTTAAAAACGGCTTATAAGCCGTTTTATTTTTTAAAAAACTGTGCCAAAGATGAATCCAGGAGCTTCAGTTATTCCGTCGGTTGCCATGGCGTATTCACCACCTACATAAACAGTATTCAATCTTTTTTTATTCAGAAACGGCATGTAGCGGAAAGAAATACTTCCACTGCCTCGCAAATACCAGCTGCGGGATATGACGGGGTTTTTAATGAGGGTTGGACCGAATGAAATATTGGCCTGAAACTTTTCTTTGCGTATGAAATCGTAGCCTGGTGTTAGAGCTAGGCCTCTCAATGTCTCAACGCATTCACACACTTCTTTGGGGAGCGTGGATGGAACTAAGGTGTCATTGAAGGCCAGGCGTAAGCCTATTCGATCAAGGTATTTCTTGCTGCGCATCGGATATATAGATCCGGCTGCACCGCTCCACATTCGAATACCGCGAGCTTCCATTAGTCCATTTCTAGTTTCCCTAAGGCCGAGCATGTTTTTGAAGTTTTTGTTTACTGAGGGATTTGAGGTCGGAGTGTTCTGAGCTCTAATAGGTGTCTTTACTGAAAAAAATAAAAATATTGTCAAGATCATACAAGATGTATTTCTAAGCATAAGCTCCTTATTTAAAAATAAAGGTCCTTGTGATAATGTATCATGTGAAGTATGAAAATTCTAGTTAAAGCAAAAACTGGGGCTAAAAAAAGGGCAATAAAAAAAGTGTCAGAAGGTGTGTTAGAAGTTTCAGTTAAGGAGCTTCCAATTGAGGGTAGGGCCAACGATGCTATACGCAAGTCAGTTGCCGAATATTTAGGGGTTCCTCAATCTGGTTTGAAGTTGGTTAAGGGAATAAAATCCAAGACTAAAATTTTTAAAACTGTAGATTAGAAGGAGGTTTTGTGGGAAAAGAGATGGACTCTGACATCAAAAAAATGAGCACAGTGGAATTAAGGCAGGAAGTTATGAGGCTGCGCAGAGCTATAAAAAAATGGGCCGGTACATATATTAAAAACGGCAATGAACGATGTCATGAGGTCGATGAATCTTTGGCCAATGTTATTGGAGTATCCTTATACGCATCCAGAGAAAACAAAAAAATGACAGCAAGTGAGTTCGGTGTATGCTGTGATCAATACATAGCAAGAGAATGCCGAGCGGGTCGACTGATCGATGATAGGTTTAAGTAGCCCTCGTTTATCGGGGGCCTTATTGTTTATATCTTGATTTGAAAATATTATTATTTAATTTATACTAAAAGTATGAGTTTAGAAGATAAAACTTTTACTTGGCCAAGTCCTCCGGAGCAACCCAGCAAGGAGGAAATTTTGGGTAACATAGAAAACGTCAGAAATACCTATTTGATCATGAACATTGATTTCATGGATAAACACGAAGAAATGAAGACAGCCGAGAAGGAGTATAAAGCTGATGAGGAAAACCTACAAAAGAAAGAAAAATATTTAGAGGCCAAGGGGAATTACGAAGAATTAAGAGATGATATATCCCATCTTGAGCTTATGGAAACTGATCCTGGTCAAGAACCCCCCATACCAGATGAATGGCATAGTTTTAGAAATCGCCAAGATTTTGTCGATGCCCTAAGGGCTCGTGGATTTACTGACGAAGACTTTGAGCAGCTTTTTCCACCCAAACCAGAGCCGCTTCCTGTTGTAATTCCTGAGCCTGAGCCTGAGCCTGAGCCAACTCAACCTATTGTGACTCCAGAACCAGCCATAGAGCCACAATCAACCCCACCAATAACTCCTGTCATAGAGCCCTTGCCTAAGCCGGTTCCCAAAAGGGATGACGATTTAACTCTTGGAGAAATGGAGGATAAATTAAAGTACGCTAAGGATACAATACGTATGTACGAGACTGCCTATTGGGAGGAGAAAATTAAGCAAAGAAAAGGCTTAGGAAATGCCGAAAATACTACTCCTGGACAACAAGTAGAAACACAGCAATCTACAAGCAGTGAGGATACTTCTACTTTGGTCCCGCCTGATGCGAGAAGATGATTTACAAGGTCAAATTATTGACTATGTCTATTTAAATGATATAATAATTTAGGTTAATTTTCTTTAAAAATAAGGAGAAAGTCTATATGAATGGCCTTAGAAACAGGATTTTTCAGGGTATATTTCTTGTTCTGGCATCGGTTTCAGTCTACGCTCAAAGATTTCCTTCACCTGTCGGTCACGTAAATGATTTTGCCCAAATTTTCAATTCCCAAGAGAGGATTAATTTGGAGAACAAGCTAAGAGAGTATGAAAACAAGACTACTATCGAAATAGCATTCGTGAGTGTTAACTCGCTGGAAGGTTTTGGGGTAGATGATTATTCCGCTAGGCTTTTTCAAGCCTGGAGTATCGGAAAAAGAGCCAATGACAACGGAGTTCTCTTTGTTGTCGCGCCCAACGAAAGAGAGATGAGAATAGAGATAGGCTATGGATTGGAGGAATATCTGAGTGATGGAAGAGCTGGTCAGATAATGGATCTTTTTGTTGTTCCAGCATTTAAGAGTGGTGATATGCCCAAGGGCGTTTTTGATGGCGTCGATGCGATTATCGCCAGGCTTGATAGCGCGATTATGTCTTCAAGCTCTATTAATAGGGATGTGCCTGTTCCAGGTGGCGGGAGCGTTAATAATGCTCAAGCAAGGCCGGTGGAAATGTCTGGAGAATTTGGTTTTTTTATGTTAATCATCCTTGCTATTGGCGGGTTTTCTGTGTTGGCATTTTTTGTTTTGGCGGCATTCAATGAAAGAAAACATAAAAAAGAACTTCATTTGAAAAATGTAACCACGCTAAATGAACTTCGTGCGAGTTTGGAGGCTATTGAATCTGATGGGCTCTTAATTATGAACAGCTTTCAAATGTTAAGAGATAGCAACGCACAGGAAGCTTGGGATTATTTAAAAAAAGAAGTTGATGGCTTCGATGATAATCGGTATGGGTGTTTGTCAGATATTATTGTTTTGCAGGGATTGCTATCTGCTGATTCGGCGCATGATGATCACAGCAAGATTGAAAAGCTTGCAGAGCCGGTGATGGATTTAACATCATTGCTTAAGAGAATCACTAACCGTATTAATGAAATTTCAATAGCGAGGTTCGAGTCCAATCGTTTGTTTGACACACTACCAGAAGTAATAAATGTATTGGATAATCCCAATTACGGTGGTGTTGGGCATGTTGATGTTAGCGAAGCAACTCTGGACTTATATAATTCTTCACGGCAATTATATAGAGATGCCAATAATTTGTTAAAAGAAAGACTCGTTAATTGGTTGAAGGTGAATAGTGTTTTGAAAGAGGCATCCGAGGGATTAGATAAAGTTAAGTCCGGCGTCTTGACTGATATAGCCAAAGCCAAGGAAGCCAGGGAAAAGGGACCGGTTCTTCTTGCGAGTCTTCCAGGTTTGATTGCGAGATCTAAGGTTTCAGTATCAAGACCCGAAGTTCGTTCGGGGCTGTTGAATGCTATTAAACTTCGGGAACTTGAATATGAAGGGGTTAGGGTTTTTCAAAAGAAAAATAGTCCTCCTGATTGGAGGGTGGTTTACCCAATTCTTTTAGAGATTGAGGCAAATCTGGAAAAAATGATTTTGGATGCTGATTCCGATGTCGCAGACGAAGAGGCTAGACGTCACAAGATCAAAAATAATTATAGTACGGGCTTTGCGTTGGGTGGTTCAACAAGTCATACTCGGAGTCACAGTACCAAAAGCAAAAGTTCAAAAAGTAGTTTTGGAGGTTTTGGTGGTGGTCGTTCTGGCGGTGGAGGCGCAAGTCGCAAGTGGTAATCCTTATTTTATAAAAACAGCCGAGCTTAGCTCGGCTTTTATTTTTTATTTTTTTTGTTTTGCTAAATAAAAAAAGCCCGCGAGAGGGGCAAGGTACATTGGTGTGATATTATGTCAGTAGTTTGGCCAACCTTTTTGCATAAGGAGAGTTGGAAATTCTAGTCTCAGCTTCCGGACTAAACTGAAAAAAATCGAGTATCTGATCAATCGGATGCTCCTCTGTAATCCGAGGTCCAACATTGTGTTTGCCAGTTACCTGAACTTCTAATCCTGGTTGGAAGATATAGTCAAGGACAGTACAATGGCAGTCGAGATCGCCAAACGCTAATGCTCTTTTGAAAAACTTACGAAAGGGATCCAAGTACTCCTCATTCACAATAAATTCTGCGATCTCAATCATTTCTTTTTCAGTAAATTCTTGAATTTCAGTTTTGGGTTCGATTCTGATTTTTATAAAAAAACGAGGCCTAAAACTATCAAGGATTTTTAGAAACCTAGCTTCTTCCAGAGGAATTTTTTTATCAGGCGGGCCAAATTATAATTCAACTTTTAGAAAGACCATTATAAATCTTTCCAAATCCAAGTGTAGAGAATTAAAAACTGTTATCTTGGGTACGGGTACCTGTCGTTTGCTTGTTCTCATTCTAGCCCCCAAAGAATCTGATAAGTATATAGCACGATATTTGGTATAAGTCAAGCAATAACATTTCTTGTTTTATATGCAATGCAAGTTCGGGGTTTAGAGTTTCTCTATTTCTTTTAAGTCCTTATCCGGTATATACAATATGAGTAAACCAATAACTATGCCAACAGTGGCCGAAAAATAGTGTGAGCCCCCAAACATCAGGTCATCCAAATAATCAAGACAATACCAAGTTCCTCGCCATATCAAAACCAGGGCCAGTACGATGCTTATATTTTTGAAGAAGTACGGAAGGAGTTTTCTGTGGACCATTATTGTTAGATTATAGCAGGTTGGGATAGAATTTAATAGCAATGTCACTTGGTGGACAAATGTTGCTAAAATTTGGTACAATAAAAAAATGAATTATAAATTCACAATCATAGGAGTAATTGTTATTGTCGGTGTCATGTTTGGTCTGGTTTATCTTGGAACCAAGTCAAACCAAGGTGGTCAGATAACCTTGCCATCAGACATAGACACATCACAGGGTATAAAGTTTTTGGAATATGGTGATTTCCAGTGTCCGGCTTGTGCGGCCTATAATCCAATCCTGATGACTCTAAAAGAAGAATATGCAGGCAGAATAGAGTTTGCCTATAAGCATTTTCCTCTTAAGCAGCACAAGAATGCAGAACCCTCGGCCTATGCTGCAGAGGCTGCCAGAAATCAGGGAAAGTTTTGGGAAATGGATATTCTTCTTTTCAGTGGCCAGAATGAATGGGCTAATTCAGAGAAGCCTTTAGAAATTTTTAAAAAATATGCTCAATCACTTGATCTCAATATCGACACTTTTGTGGCTGACTATAATTCATCAGAGATTAAGAAGAAGGTTTCCTCAGAATATGCCGAGGGTGTTGGGCTGGGAGTTAACAGTACGCCAACCTTCTTTATTAATGGTAAAAAAATAAATAATCCAGGCAGTTACGAAGAATTCAAATCAATCTTTGAGCAACTCATTCAAAAATAGTCCGTTTGTTTATTTGATAATAGCCCTCAGTTTTATCGGTTTCATTGATGCCGCTTTTTTGGCTGTTAAATTTTTTACCGGTGGCCCGATTCCATGTTCTTTTCTAGACGGCTGTGATTATGTAACAACCAGTAAATACTCCAAAATTTTAGGTGTTCCAGTTGCGCTGCTTGGGGCCATGTATTATTTATCAGTTTTCATTTTGAGCCTGGCTTATAAAGATAACGGGCGTAAGGCTTTTTTTAAGATGGCTTTTGCATTGATCTGCGTCGGGTTTGCTATGTCAATTTGGTTTTTGTACGCCCAAATTTTTATTTTGCATGCCTTCTGTTTATATTGCATTTTTTCAGGCATAGCCTCTGCTGTGCTATTTTTATCTTCTCTCTATATCTATAAACAAAATGAATCCTAAAATTGCAAAAGACATAATGACCAAGGAGGTCGTTACTATTTCTCCTGACACATCTATTTCTGATGCCTCCAAGTTGTTGTATAAGAACAGGTTTAATGGATTACCTGTTGTCGATAAAAATAAAGTTTTGGTCGGTATATTGACTGAATATGACCTTGTAAACATAGACTCAGCTACTCATCTACCTACCCTCCAGAGGATATTACGTCATGTTGCTCCCGATGATGGCGCCAAAGAAGAGATTGAGGCCATAAGCAAGCTTAAGGTCGGGAATCTAATGAACAGTGATCCGATGACTCTTAGAGAATATGCTACCTTGGAAGAAACTATTGCTGCTTTTTCTCAGCACCACAAAGTTAATCCGATACCCGTGGTAGATGAAAATAAAAAATTAGTCGGAATAATAAGTCGTTCTGACATGATTAAGTTTTTTACTGAATTACCGCCAACTTTGCCAGAATCAGAACTTCAATGGACCAATCTCAAGGAGTCTGCAATCACTGGACTAGTTGAAAAGTCAATGGACTTGCTTGAGGAGAGAATGGACTTGCTGCAGATGAATATATTGTCCTCCGAGCAGGCAATGTTAATAACAACACCTGATGCAGAAATAATTTTTGCCAATAAGGCTTGGGAGAAATTAACAGGCTACACCACTGAAGAAATAATTGGGAAACATCCGAATGATCTTTGGGGCGGTCACATGCCAGAACGACTTTATCGTGATTTATGGAATACAATAAAAAATGAAAAAAAGCCTTTTGCTGGAGAGGTAAAAAATGTTAAAAAAGACGGAACCGAATATTGGCAGGAAACATATATTACCCCAGTGCTTGATGAGGCAGGAAATATAAAGTTTTTCATGGCTATTGAGCCTGAAATCACTGACAAAAAGAAAAAGGAACAATTTAGAGAGGAGTTCATATCAATAATTGGTCATCAGCTCCGCAACCCGCTTGCGGGCATAAGTTGGATTATAGAACTTTTGTCTAGGAGCCCAAACCTTTCTGAAGACGACAAGAAGAAGGTGGAAGAAATATATAAACAGAATAAGGGATTGGCAAATTTTGTGGCGGACCTTTTGGTGTTGTCTAGAATCGGGCGCAAGGATATGAGTAAGGAAGATTTTGATTTGAGGTCAGAGATAGATTTGATAATCAAAGAAGTGAAGGTTGCTAATCCTGGGGTTGAGTTTTCTTTTCAGTCTGAGGGGGGAGACTTTTCTCTTATGACTAACAAGCCTATGGTAATTCAGGTTTTTGCTAACCTTATTTATAACGCGGCTGAATATTCAGACCGAGATGCCGGAAGAGTGGATTTGGAGTTGAAGAAGGAATCGGATGGTTGGTTTTTCTCTTGCTACAACAATGGACCAGAGATCAAAGAAGCAGATAAGTCAAAAATATTTTCTAAGTTTTTCCGTTCTGATACCGCCCAGAAAATAAAAGAGAAGGGCACTGGTTTGGGATTGTTCATAATAAAAACAATTTGTGATAATTTTGGCTGGGGTCTTTGGTTTGAAAGTGCATCGGGGCAAGGCACAACTTTTTATGTTAAGATACCTATTGTAAATAGCTAAATATTTTATGACTAGATATAACATAGCGGAAGGACACGTTCGGGAGCCATCTAGGGGCACAATTTTGTTAATTGAAGAAGATGGGTCACTGAGATTGTCTTTGGTAGAAGCCATAAGATCGGAGGGGTTCATGGTTATAGAGGCAGAAGATGGGGAGAGCGCTTTGTCTATTGCTCTGAGCCGCCACCCCGATTTGATAATGCTAGATTTGCTTTTGCCAAAAATGGGTGGAATGCAACTGCTTAAAATCCTTCGTCAGTACGAGTGGGGCAAGACAGCCAGGGTGATTATATTGTCGGCCCTGAGTGATCCTGCTATTGTAAGTGAAGCTAGTACTTTGGGTGTGACTGATTTTTTGGTAAAATCAGATTGGAGTACGGAGGGAATAATTTCCAAGATAAAACAGAAATTTTTAGAATAATGGAGAATCCTCAATTAAAACAAGAAGTCCTTAATTTTCTAAGGAATAACAATGTGGCAGTAATAGCCACAGTTTCTTCTGATGATAAACCGCAGGCATCGGCTGTATATTACATAAGTGATGACGACCTAAATTTTTATTTTTTGACTTCCAGAACTTCACGCAAATTTTCCAACCTGATGCAGAATTCCAATCTTGGCTTAACTGTAGGCATTGGTCCAGCTGCCATAACCATTCAAGGTGGTGGGGCGGCTCAATTGGTCGAGGATCCCAAAGAACAGCAGGAAATAATTAAGTTCTTGTCCATTAATGCCGACCTGAGGGGCTCTCATTATTGGCCTGTTTTGCAGTTACCAAATTCAGAATTTGCGGTGTTTAAGTTTAAGCCCTCATGGCTAGTTTTACTTAACTTGGATAAGGATGGTCATCCGGATACATATAAAGAAGAGTATCATAAAATAATATAAAAATATGACAAAATTTCAAAAACTTTCTTTGTTTATGCTTCGTGTTTCTATGGGCTGGCTGATGTTTTATGCCGGCATAACTAAGATTATTAACCCGAATTGGTCTGCGGCGGATTATCTCGGAGGAGCCAAGACCTTCTCTGGTTTTTACAATTGGTTTTTGCGGCCTGACATATTACCCACCACCAATTTTATTAATGAGTGGGCGCTAACGTTGCTTGGAATTTTTCTAATTCTTGGTTTTTTTGTGAAAATTTCTTCGATAGGTGGTCTCGTGTTAATGTTTCTATACTATTTTCCGGTTTTAGATTTTCCCAACATTCTCCCGCACTCGTTTATAGTTGACGAGCATATCATATATGCATTTGTGCTTTTGTTTTTCGCAGCTTCAGGCGTTGGAAAGGTGTGGGGAGTGGACAAGTTTATTTTTTCAAAATCATCCAGGTGGGGGGCC